>ERZ779645.476-NODE-476-length-23596-cov-4.286182_pt1 | contig 23596 bp, 23 predicted proteins | sample MGYA00511103_ERZ779645 | MGnify/ENA primary metagenome ERZ779645 (study PRJEB29588, sample SAMEA2158521) | human gut metagenome | biome: human gut; feature: human-associated habitat; material: faeces | place: Denmark | collected 2008/2010 ...
CATTGAGTATTTCATTGAGCACGGGAACTACAATGTCTTCGAGATCAATGAGGCTCTGTTCGCCTTTGACCAGAGTTTGCTTGGAGCGTAATCGGCTCGCGGTTTTTGCAAGCCCTCTAATGAATCAGAAACAAGGGGGAACATAAATGGAAGAAATCATTCATGTACCGGAAGAACAAAGCGAAACCGGAAACTTAACCGAATACACAGAAAGCGTGGTGGAGTGCTTTGATAGCGTTCCCGAGGTCGCAAAGCCGTTGATTGGAAGCGCAGGAAGGCTGCTCAACCGTATTGAGAAGATGCTTTATTCTGCTCCGGCGTTTGTCGGTGCTGTCAAGGCTGTAATTCCCGAGGAAGCTTATCAGGTGATCCTCACGGATGAGCAAAAAGCAAAAATAGCGAGCGGCGCACTGAAACTCATGACGAAAAAAGATGGCTCGCTTATGGCAAACCTCATCAACCCCGAAACGAAGAAAATTGTTTCGACCGTTTCGCTCGGCAAGGTCAAGCTGTCTCCTGAGCTTTCACAGGCAATGACGAATTACGCCACACAAATGCAGATGGCTCAAATCGCGGAGCAAATTCAATTTGTTCAAGTCGCAGTTGAAGAAGTCCGGCAAGGTCAGGAGTATGATCGGCTTGCGACCGCGTATAGCTGCCAGCAAAAGCTAATCCAAGCTTCCGCCATTCAGAATCCTCGGTTGAAGGAAATGGCACTCATGCAGCTCGTATCAGATGCCGAAAACAGCCGCAATCTGTTGATGCAGAGCCAAAGCGCAAATGCTGCGTTTATTAAAAATCAGCCGGAATCTACATGGGGCAAGATTTTATCCGGCGCAACGCCCGAAAAGATAAATGCGCGAATGAATGAACTGCGAGAAAGCTTATGCGCTGTAAACATGGTGTCTCTTGCCGAAGCCATTGCATATCAGGAAATGGGAGAAACCGACGCGGCAAAAGTGAGTTTGGAGTATTACGCAAAGTTCATTCAGAGAACCTACCTTGAAACAAAGGGCTTCGTTGAGAGGCTGGACATGATCGATCCGTCACCGGAAAACTATTGGACGCAAAAGCTGCCTGAGATAGAGAATCGAATCTTGGCGCTGCCGAGCGACAGCCCTACACTGCGTTTGGAGGAACAGAAAGATGAGCCAGAAACTTTGTAAAAATAAAAAGTGTCAGCGTCCGCTACCGGAAGGGTACAAATATAAATACTGCGAGCACTGCCGTAGCGAGCGGGCGCAGCAAATAAAAAGAGCTGGAAAAGCGGCGCTGGGCGTCGTCGTAATGGTTGGCGGTACTGCTGTCACCGTTCTTTCCAAAGGGAAAATCAATCCGAACAAGAAGTGAATTGCCATCGCATGACTACTCCTTCACAAAAGAAGGTCATTACGATGAGGAAGGAGAAACTATGTGGCTAAAGCTTGATTTGAGCGGTATAAAGCTTTCGATGCAGATAAGAAATTATCGCAAGGTCTCCGATGATGACTGGGATTCGGTGTGGTGCAAGACTGACTTTGCGTTTGTCTCTGATGAATGGCTGAATTACAGAAAAGATAATGACGAAGTTTTTCTTGCGCGTGAAGTCGAAGACCTTGCAAAATCGCTGGACGATCTCCTGAATGACCGCCTTAACGCTCCGACTGAGTTTAACTGCATTGAGCCGGATTTCAATTTCGCCCTCAACCCGAAGAAGGATTTGCGGCTTGATCCTAAGGTCCTATATGTCAGACCGGGCTGTGAAATTGTTGATATTGATATGGAGTGGAAAATCTCGTTCTGGGATGAAGGGCTGACAGACAACTATTTGTCTGTCTCGCTTGTCAGATCGGATATTGAATGTCTGTTGTCATATTTACGCCTTGTAATGGGCGAAGTGCAAGAAGACACCCCTGAGATAAAAGCACTCATGAGAAAGGGGATCATATCGGGTTAATCTGAAACGGAGGAACGCATAGAAGATGAACCGCGAACAGTTCATACAATACATTTCAGATGAATATGGCGTTGATGAGGAATACCTCTTCGCAAAGCATCCGCTCTTCTGTGTGTTCCGGCATTCAAATAACCGTAAATGGTTTGCGGTTGTGATGGATGTGCCTAAGAACAAGCTGGGATTAGAGGGCGCAGATGCTCTTGATGTGGTAAACCTCAAATGCGACCCCATCCTCATCGGCTCGCTACGGAAAGAACCCGGTGTCTTTCCGGCTTACCACATGAGCAAAGCGAACTGGGTCTCAGTCGCCTTAGACGGCAGTGTGCCGGACGAAAAGATAAAATTGCTGTTGGATATGAGCTATGACGCAACCGCGCCCAAGATAAAGAGAAAAGCCAAACAAAGCTGATACCGTTGAAAGGAGGCAGCCGAAGCATGAAGCAGCGCACCTATATCGCAATCGACCTGAAAAGCTTTTATGCTTCGGTCGAGTGCCGTGAAAGAAACTTAGACCCGCTGGACACAAACCTCGTCGTTGCGGATGAGAGCCGGACGGACAAGACCATCTGCCTTGCGGTCACGCCTTCTCTCAAGAGCTACGGTATCTCCGGGCGTGGGAGGCTGTTTGAAGTCAAGCAGCGCATCAAGGAAGCAAACGCCGGACGGCAGCATGACGCGCCGGGACGAAAGCTGGAAGGCTCGTCGTATCTCTTCTCTGAGCTGCAAGAGAACCTGTCCCTTGCCATTGACTTCATCATCGCGCCGCCGCGCATGGCTTACTACATGGAGTACAGCACCCGCATCTATCAGGTTTACATGAAGTATGTTGCGCCGGAGGACATCATCGTCTACTCCATCGACGAGGTGTTCATGGATGTCACCGACTACCTCGCCACCTACAAGCTGTCTCCCCACGACCTTGCCATGAAGATCATTCTGGATGTCCTCTCGACAACCGGTATCACGGCAACTGCGGGGATTGGCACAAACCTCTACCTCTGCAAAGTGGCGATGGATATTGTCGCCAAGCACATTCCGGCAGACAAAAACGGAGTCCGCATTGCCGAGTTGGATGAGATGAGCTATCGCAAGACGCTTTGGTCACACCAGCCCCTCACCGACTTCTGGCGGGTTGGCAAAGGGTACGCCAAGAAGCTTGAAGAGAACGGGATGTTCACGATGGGTGATGTCGCCCGCCGCTCCGTTACGGATGAGGACTTGCTTTACAAGCTTTTCGGAAAGAACGCGGAGCTGCTAATCGACCATGCTTGGGGCTGGGAGCCTTGCACCGTTGAGGCAGTTAAGGCGTACAAGCCGGAAAGCAACAGCTTGGGATCGGGACAGGTACTACACCAGCCTTATGAGGCAGACAAAGCGCGGCTCGTCCTCCGGGAAATGGCGGACAGCCTTTCAATGGATTTAGTGAGCAAGGGATTTGTCACCGACCAGCTCGTTGCCACGATAGGCTATGACATTGAGAACCTGACCGACCCGGAACGCCGGAGGAAGTATCGCGGCGAAGTCGTGAAGGATCATTACGGGCGGCAGATACCGAAACACGCCCACGGCACAATCAATCTGAAACGCTACACCTCTTCCACGAAGCAGATCATGGATGCCGCCGGGGAATTGTTTGACAGGATTGTAGACAAGGACTTGCTCATCCGGCGGCTGAACATCACAGCGACCCATGTGATTGACGAAGCCTCTGCTCCTTCTTCCAAGGACAGCTATGAACAGCTTGATCTCTTCACCGATTATGCTGCGCTTGACGCGAAGCGCAAGCAGGAAGACGAAGATCTGGCACGGGAAAAGAAAGTGCAGCAAGCCATGCTCACCATCAAAAAGAAATTTGGGAAGAACGCCATTCTCAAGGGGATGAATCTTTCGGAGGGTGCGACGGCAAAGGACAGGAACGCGCAGATCGGTGGGCATAAGGCATAGTTAAATTTGTGAGGAGGGTTGTGCGATGTGGTTAGCTGCTTCCATAGGTTCAGCTCTATTTGCCGGACTAACAGCGATACTTGCAAAATGCGGAATCAGAAGAACGGATTCAGATATTGCGACTGCCATTAGGACGATAGTTGTTCTGATTTTTTCATGGGTAATGGTATTCATCGTTGGCTCTGCCGACCAGATTGCAGAGATAACGCCAAGGTCTTTATTGTTTTTGATTTTGTCGGGAGCTGCAACCGGGGCATCATGGATTTGTTACTTCAAAGCCCTATCCATCGGAGATGTCAACAAGGTTGTACCAATCGACAAGTCAAGCACGGTGCTGAGTGTTTTGCTTGCAATCCTTCTGTTCCATGAAACCGAACATCTTGCTGTAAAACTCATTAGCACAGTATTGTTGGGCGTTGGCATCATCCTGATGGTAGAAAAAAAGAAGAGTGAGCAGAAAGTCAGCGGGAATACATATATCCTGTATGCAATAGGCTCTGCTGTGTTTGCGGCGCTGACTTCAATCCTTGCAAAAGTGGGAATTACCGGGGTGGAGTCCAACTTGGGCACGGCCATACGGACGATTGTAGTTCTCGTCATGGCATGGTTGCTTGTACTGATCAAGAAGAAAACACCTCAGCTAAAGCAGCTCGACAAAAAGGAGCTTGGCTTTATCGGATTATCAGGGATTGCCACAGGTGCATCTTGGCTGTGTTACTATTACGCTATTCAGAATGGCATAGTCAGCGTAGTTGTGCCGATTGATAAGATGAGTCTGCTTGTGACGGTGATTTTTTCTTATTTTGCTTTCCATGAGAAGTTGTCAAAGAAGGCGTTTTTCGGATTGATATTGATGCTTGTCGGTACGCTTGCGATGGCTATTTTCTCATAACTGAGGACATTAAAATGAAAGGGAAAACAAACTACGAAGACATCATCAACCTCCCCCACCATATCTCATCGAAAAGACCGCAGATGTCAATGTTAGACAGGGCTGCACAGTTCTCTCCATTTGCCGCTCTCACCGGCTACGATGACGCAATTCATGAAACCGGACGGTTGACAGATGAAAAGATCGACCTCAGTGAAGAGGAAAAAGAGGCACTGGACAGGAAGCAACAGATCCTCATGGAAAGACTTGGCGACCATCCCTCTCTGACCGTTACCTACTTCGTCCCGGATGCAAAGAAGTCCGGCGGAGCGTATGTGACAAAGAACGGAAACCTCAAAAAGATAGACGGGTTCGAGCGCTGGATGATGCTCACAGACGGGACAAAAATCCCTCTGGATGATGTCGCTGACATTGAAAGCGAGCTGTTCCGCGATATGTTTTGAATGTCGCTTTCCATGCGACCAAACCGAAGACGATTTCTCCTATACTGTGACTGTAAGCAAAAGCAGTCACAGTTTTTCTATATGGGAGGAATCATCATGAAAAAGAACTTAACCGAGATCGTCTTTATCCTTGACCGCAGCGGCTCGATGAGCGGACTGGAAGCCGACACCATCGGCGGCTTCAACTCCATGATCGAGAAGCAGAGAAAGGCAGACGGCGAAGCGCTTGTCTCCACAGTCCTCTTCGACAATATGAGCGAGGTGATCCATGACCGCGTGAACATCCGCGACATCAAACCAATGACAGACAGGGATTATACCGTCCGGGGCTGCACGGCTCTTCTGGATGCCATCGGCGGCGCGATCCATCACATCGGCAATATCCATAAGTACGCCCGACCAGAGGATGTCCCGGAGCATACGCTATTTATCATCACCACGGACGGAATGGAGAATGCGAGCCGGTTTTACAGCAGTGACAGGGTGAAGCAGATGATCGAGCGGCAGAAGGCGAAGTATGGCTGGGAGTTCCTGTTTCTCGGCGCAAACATCGACGCAGTAGAAACGGCGCGGCACTTTGGGATCGGAGCTGACCGAGCCGTCAATTACCACTCTGACAGTGCTGGGACACAGCTTAATTATGAGGTGTTGAGCGAAGCAATCACCACCGTCCGCAACAGTGCCCCGCTCAGTGCGGATTGGAAAAGCCGGATTGACGAGGACTATGAGAAACGCGGAAAAGGCAAGAAGAAATAACCTATGCAAGTATGGGAAAGGCGCTTTCGAGCGCCTTTTTCTTTTATGATTAGTGGACAAATCTTATAAAATTGTCCGTTGTAAAGTGAAGGGGATTTTACGGGGAGATACACCGGGAGTACGATTTTGAGAGAATAGCAAGCACAGCCGGTGTCCGTACACACGGCGATTTTCGAGTAAGGGAACCCTGCCCTTACTCTTCAAAATGCTTGTTGGGATGTCTCCCAAACCCTCTATCTTTACGAAAGGACAGATTGCCTATGGCAAATAGAACAAGGCCAATACGCATTGAGTTTTGCGTATCGGAAAATGAGCATCGGATCATCAAGTCAAAGATGGCACAGCTCGGAACGAAGAATATGGGCGCGTATCTCAGAAAGATGGCGATTGACGGCTACATCATCAAGGTGGACTACACTCAGCAGAAGAAGCTCGCTGCCGCTGTCAGCCGTGCTGCGGCAAATATCAATCAGATTTGCCGCCGCATCAACTCAAAGGGAAACCTCTATGAGGATGATGTCACCGAGCTGAAAGAGAGGCAAAAGGAAATATGGCAATTACTAAAATCAAGCCAATCCGGGGAACTGTAAACAAGGCGCTTGCCTACATCCTTGATCCGAAGAAGACGGATGACCAGCTCTATGTTTCCTCTTTCGGATGTGCTGCCAGCGATGCTGCGGCAAAAGAATTTGAGTGGACGCGCAATCTCGCTGTCCAACAGGGAATGCAGATGCCGAAGGTAATTGCCCGGCACCTGATTCAATCTTTTGATGTCGGAGAAGTCACTCCGGAACAGGCACATGAGATCGGCAAGCAATTCGCCGACGAATGGCTGAAAGGCAAGTATGAGTATGTGATTGCTACCCACATCGACAAGGGGCATTGCCATAATCACATCATCTTCAACGCCGTCAACTTTGTGGACTATCATGCCTACCGAAGCAACCGGCGCACCTACCGGGAAATGCGCCAGCTCAGTGACGAAATCTGCAAGGAGCATGGGCTTTCCGTGATTCCGCCCTCGCAGAGTAAGGGCATGGACTACAAGGAATACGCGGAGGCCAAACGCGGCACGAGCTGGAAGCAAAAGCTAAAGCAGACCATCGACCGCTGTGTTATCACAGCGAAGGACTGGGACGAGTTTTTGAAGCTCATGCAGGAAGTCGGATATGAGATCAAGATCGGAAAATACATCTCTTTCCGTGCTGAGGGGCAGGAGCGCTTTACCCGTGCAAAAACGATTGGTAACAACTATACCGAAGATCGGATCAAAGAGCGCATACAGGGACGCGGAAACCGTAAGCGTCAGATGCAGACTTCCCGCCGAGGCATTTCCCTCATCAGCGACATTCAGGAGCGCATCCAGCTCATCGGCAGCAAAGGTTACGAGCACAAAGCGAAGCTCACCATTCTCAAAGAGGCTGCGCGTACTCTCAACTATCTGACTGAGAACAACCTTCTGCAATATGCTGACCTTGAAAAGAAAGCCGAGGACATTCACAGCTCCTATACTCGCACCGGCAGCGAGCTGAAAAATGTTGAAGCCAGACTGCGTGAGGTACAGCCGCTTATCAAAAACATCTCGAACTACCAGCGGCTCAAACCGGTTTATGATGCCTATATGAAGGCGGCGGACAAACCGGCATACCGGGCCAAACACGAAGCAGAGCTTGTCATCTATGAGGCGGCAAAGAGCACTCTTCTTGCCATACAGGGCGACGGAAAATTGCCGAGCTTGAAATCTCTGCAAGCCGAACAACAACGGCTCGTGGACGAGCAGCAGCGCCTTTATGACGAACGCGCCAAGTTGAAAAAAGAAGCTCGCCTGATTGACACGATGAAGGCGAATGTGGATGATTTCCTCAGTCCCTCGATGGCAAAGGAACAGGAGAAATCCCGCAGCGGAGAACTCGAATAAGCAAAAGAAAAAGGCTCACCGAAACCTACTGCAAGATTTCGGTGAGCCTTCGTTATTTCAGGGCTTAACTTGTTTTGAATGCTTGATCATCGTGTCGATGACATCATAAATCTGAGAGCGATCCTCCGCAGGAAGTTTATCAAGCTTTTGAGCCAGAAGCGAATCTTTTACCAAATACCCATTGTCAAGGACATCCGCAAGGATCATATCCGCTGAAACGCCGAGAGCGTTGATTATGGAAATCAAGGACTCAAGAGAAGGCGTTTTTTCGCCGCGCTCTATTGCGCCCACATAGTTAATACTCAGGTCGGCTTTTTCCGCAAGGTCCTCTTGACGAAGCTTCCTCATCAGGCGGTATTTGCGGATATTTTTGCCGACGGACTCAAGCCTCATCGCAGCACCTCCTATCAGCGTGTAATACACACTAATAGTATAGGTGACACGGCTATCACTATACACATTCTATATGGAAGTAGCCAACGCTAATAGCGTTGATTTGTTCATGGAGTTGTGCTATCCTTTTATTTTGAAGAGGTGTATCTTGAGATGGGAAAAGAAGCGACAGCGACCTTCATTGGTCACAAGGAATGCTACGGTGTCCAAGCAGAGGATGTCCGTCGAGAAGTTGAAAAGCTTATCGCCTCCGGGGTTACTGACTTCTTAAATGGCGGCATGGGCGGGTTTGATTGGATGTGCGCAAGGGTTGTCTTTGACCTGAAAAAGAGCTATCCGCAGATAAGGAACTACCTTGTCATCCCCTACCTCACTTTCAACATTGCCGAGCCAAAATACTTCGATGACATTATCTATCCAGAAGGCTTTGAGAAGTATCATTTTAAGGCTGCGATCCCAGCAAGGAACCGGTATCTCGTTGATAACGCTGCATACGCTTTGTGCTATGTGACTCACGGCTGGGGAGGCGCTGCGCAGACACTCGAACGCGCTCAGAAAAATGGGCTGACAATAATCAATTTAGGAGAGAGGAACGATGGGAGAGATAATCTATGAGAAACACTTTCACAAAGAAACAATAGAGGAACTCGAGAAAGAAAGAATCGACCTCGTAGAAGCCTTCGGAGAAGATGCAAAGCAAGCACCTTCGTTCAACGAAATCATGAAAATGATTTATAGCAATGTAACATACCTTGCCTTGCCGGAACGCGAGAAAATGGCGCAAACTTTCATCGAAACAGCCATAGAAATCTCAAATGACTATGAGCTGGATATTGAGATTGAGGAACATCTGAGCCACATTTCTGCCACCTACTATTTTGATTGCGGCGCGTGCATGGGCTTCCTTAAAAGAATTATTGAGATGTCGGATGACATCTCCTTCTTTGAGCACATTAAAGGTTTTGATATGGCCATGTCCCTTGACTTTTACACAAAGGCTGTATTCAAAAGGGGACGGCTTATTCAGCCCCAATGGTCTGACCTGAGCCGCTGAAAGGCGCTCAGGTTTCATTTGCCCCCTAATGCTTCGAGAGCTTGCAACTTTTTTGTAAATACTCGAAGAAATGCGTTGTAGTCACCAAGCGTTTCTGCTATAATGTAAACTGTGTTTTTGTACCCGTCACAAACCGCAATATAAGGAGCGTTTGTATGAGAATAAGCTACAAGAAATTATGGGTGCTACTCATCCAAAAAGATATATCAAAAGCGACGCTGCGCAAGGATGTAGGGCTATCCACAGGCACTATGAGCAAACTCAACAAGGGAGAGGAAGTCGCGCTGACAGTTTTAATGCGTCTATGCGACTACCTTGATTGCGACATCGGAGATATTTGCGAAGTGCTGCGCGACGAATAAGTTGTTCCCTACGGTAAAAACAGTTAGATAAAATCCGGGGGTCGTTGGGCATCCAAATGATCCTCAAGTAATGGAGATGAAGATATGGCATATCAAAGCGAAGCAGAGCTTGAACTGCAATTCATAGATCAACTGAATAAGCAGGGATATAGCACCGTTTCTGTTCCCGACTATGATGCGTTGGTCGAGAACTTCAAGGTGCAATTCGAGGCTTTCAATGCGGATAAACTTGATAAGCCGCTCACAGATAAAGAATGGGAACGCATTCTCAATCTGATGCTTGGCAAATCTGTTTTCCAAAGTGCAAAAATCCTCAGAGACAAATTTGTCTTAGAGCGAGAAGACGGGACGAAGGTGTATCTTTCGTTTTTTGACAGCGAGCACACCAAGAATATTTTTCAGGTAACGCACCAGACGACAGTTGTCGGAAAGTATGTCAATCGCTACGATGTGACGATCCTTGTCAACGGACTTCCCTTGATTCAGGTAGAATTAAAACGCAGAGGCATCGACATCCGAGAAGCGGTCAATCAGGTGATGCGCTACAAAAAGCATTCTTACAACGGGCTGTATCATTTCATCCAAATCTTCGTTGTTTCCAACGGTGTAGACACGAAGTATTTTGCAAACTCGGATCGGGAGATGCTGCACAGCCTTGCATTCTTCTGGACAGACTTCGACAATGTGCGGCTTACCAATTTGAAGGATTTCTCGATTGCCTTCCTCGCCCGTGACCATATTATCAAGATGCTGACGCGGTATATGATCCTAAATGATACGGATAAAATGCTTATGGTCATGCGCCCCTATCAGGTATATGCGGTCGAAGCTCTTGTCAGGCAAGCGACATTGACCAACCGCAATGCCTATGTCTGGCATACAACCGGCGCGGGAAAAACGCTGACTTCCTTCAAGACGGCGCAGATTCTCGCAGCCAATCCAAACATTAAAAAGGTAATCTTCCTCGTTGACCGCAAGGATTTGGACTCTCAGACCACGGAAGAGTTTAATAAGTTTGAAAATGGCTCGGTAGATGCCACTGACCGCACCGATGTCCTTGTGAAGCAGATGCAGGACAAAAACCGGCAGCTTATTGTAACCACCATGCAGAAAATGGCGAATGCTGTCAAGCGCCCTCAATATGCAAAGATCATGGATGCGTACAAGGATGAGAAAGTTGTTTTTATCATCGACGAGTGCCACAGAAGTCAGTTTGGCGATATGCATAAGGACATTGTGCGACACTTCCAGAAAGCTCAATTCTTTGGCTTTACAGGAACGCCACGCTTTGAAGTCAACGGAAAAGTAGAAGGAAAAATCACGCAAACCACAGAGATGCTGTTCGGGGAGTGCGTCCATAACTACCTGATCAAAGACGCTATCTTTGACAACAATGTCCTTGGCTTCCATGTGGAATACATAAAGACGATGGAGGGTGATTTTGATTGGGATGATCCTACGCTGGCGGATGCTATTGATGTCAACGAGCTTTATATGTCCGAAGAGCGTATGTCGCTCATCGCCAACCACATAATCCAGAACCATAAAGCAAAGACCCGGAACAGGCAATACACCGCAATCTTTGCTGTTTCGTCGATTGAAGCGCTGGTCAAGTATTACGATATTTTCAAGAGCATAAAGCACGACTTGAATATTTCAGGCATCTTTTCCTATGGCCAGAACGAGGATGCGGAAGGCAAGGATGAGCACAGCCGCGATGCGTTGGAGCGGATCATCAAAGACTATAACGAGATGTATAGCACCAACTTCTCAACCGACACCTTCGCAGCCTATCACAAGGATATCTCTGATCGCGTGAAGGGCAAGAAGACAAAGCCATTGGACATCCTGCTTGTGGTCAATATGTTCCTCACCGGTTTTGACAGCAAAACGCTTTCCGTCCTCTATGTGGACAAGGACTTGAAGTATCACGACCTGTTGCAAGCCTATTCCCGCACGAACCGCGTGGAGAAAGAGACAAAACCCTTCGGCATTGTCATCTGCTACCGCAACCTCAAAAAGCAGACGGATGACGCGCTTACTTTGTTCTCAAAAACGCAAGATACTTCCGGCATTATTGTCCCGGACTATGACTTCTTTGTCGAGAAGTTCAATGAGATGGTCATAAAGCTCAAAGAGATCGCCGCCACTCCCGCAGCCGTGGACACCATGCAGAGCGAGGATGATCAAAAACTCTTCGTTGTCACCTTCCGCGAGCTGACCAAGTATCTGCAATCGCTGCATACCTTTATCGAGTTCAGCTTTGACCAGGATGCACTCACGATGTCTGAGCAGGAGTATCAGGATTATAAGAGCAAATATCTGATGCTCTACTCGAAGCAAAAAACAGACCGTGAGGTTGTCTCTGTTCTGAACGATGTGGACTTCTGCATTGAGCTTATGGAGAGCGACCGAATCAATGTCGCCTACATCATGAATCTCATCCGCAACATCCACTTTGATGACGCGAAGCAGAAGGACTATGACATCAAGCACATCAAAGATGAACTTGGAAGGACAGACAACCCGCAGCTGCTCAAAAAGGTTGAGATCCTGCAATCGTTCTTGGACACGGTTGTTGCGGGGCTTAACAGCGCTGATGAAATTGACGCTGCCTACAACGACTTCGAGAACGCGGAAAAACAAAAAGAGATTGAAGCCTTTGCCCATCAGGAGGACATCGACTCTAAGGTGCTCACCGACTTCATCTCAGAATACGAGTTCTCCGGTACGATGGATGCCGGAAACATCCGCGACCGGCTTACAAAGCCGATGCCTCTTTTGAAGAAGCGCTCTTTGGTCAACCGTATCGTGGACTTTATCAGAAAACACGCCGAGAAATACCAATAAGGAGAATAAGAAATGGACAACTCTATTCAGGCTCATCAGAAAGAGCTTTGCAACAAGCTCTGGGCAATGGCAAACGCCCTTCGCGGCAATATGGAAGCCTATGAGTTCAAGAATTACATCTTGGGCATGATCTTCTACTACTACCTTTCGGACAAAACCGAAAAGTACATGGTCAACCTTTTGAAAGATGACGGGATCAGCTATGAAGAGGCATGGGCTGATCCTGAGTACAAAGAAGCTGTCGTAGAGGAAGCTCTGCGTGACCTCGGCTATGTGATTGAGCCGCAATTCCTCTTCCGCAAGATGGTCAAGATGGTCGAGAACCGTTCCTTTGACATCGAGTTTTTGCAGAAGGCTATCAACTCTCTGATGGAGTCCACCATAGGTAACGACTCTCAGGAAGACTTCGATGGCTTGTTTTCCGATATGCAGCTTGATTCCACAAAGCTCGGGCATACTGTAAAGGATCGCAGCTCTGTAATGGCGAAGATTATCTCTTCCCTTGACGAAATCAACTTCGGCGTGGAAGACACCAAAATTGATGTGCTGGGCAATGCCTACGAGTACCTGATCGGTCAGTTTGCCGCGACTGCCGGAAAGAAAGCCGGTGAGTTCTATACTCCTTCGGGTCCTGCCGAGTTGCTTTGCCGTCTCGCTTGCCTCGGATTGACGGATGTGAAGGATGCAGCCGACCCGACTTGCGGTTCCGGCTCGCTGCTGCTGCGCCTGAAAAACTACGCGAATGTCAGAAACTACTATGGGCAAGAGCTGACCTCGACTACATACAATCTCGCCCGAATGAACATGATCCTGCGTGGCATTCCGTACCGCAACTTCAATATCTACAACGGAGACACCTTGGAGCATGATTATTTTGGCGACAAGAAGTTCCGTGTTCAGGTTGCCAATCCGCCGTACTCCGCGAATTGGTCTGCCGATATGAAGTTCATGGAAGATGCTCGATTCAACGAGTATGGCAAGCTTGCTCCGAAGAGCAAGGCGGACTTTGCCTTTGTGCAGCACATGGTCTACCACATGGATGAAGACGGACGAGCTGTTGTTCTTCTCCCTCATGGTGTTCTCTTCCGTGGCGCTGCCGAAGAGGTGATCCGCAAGCACCTCATCCAAAAGTTGAATGTGCTGGATGCCGTCATTGGTCTTCCGGCAAACCTCTTCTTCGGCACCGGTATTCCTGTCTGTGTCCTCGTACTCAAGAGGGAGCGCAACGGCAATGCGGATAACATCCTGTTCATCGACGCTTCCAAGGACTTTGAAGCCGGAAAGAATCAGAACATCCTCCGGCAAAGCGACATCGACAAGATCGTAGACGCATACCAGCGCCGTGAGGACATTGATAAGTATGCTCATGTGGCGACGATGCAGGAGATTGAAGAGAACGGCTTCAACCTGAACATCCCCCGCTATGTCGATACCTTTGAGCCGGAAGAGGAAATTGATCTGAACGAAGTGGCTGCGGAAATCCGCAAGCTCCAAAGTGAAATCAAGGACATCGACGCGGAATTGAAGCCGTATTTTGATGAGCTGGGGCTGGATTTCCCGTTTGATGTGGAGGGCAAATAATTATGGCAAATGTATCCTCAAGTAACGGTCTCGAAAAGCGTCCAAAGCTGCGCTTCCCGGGCTTTGATGAGCCGTGGAACAAATCAAAGTTATCAGCGTGTTTTGCAAAGAATATAAAGAAAAATACGGATGGGCGTATTTCCAATGTGATTTGTAACTCCGCAAAGATGGGGCTTATCCCCCAGCGCGATTACTTCGATAAAGACATTGCAAACAGCGATAATACCAGCGGGTATTACATAATTGAACATAATGACTTTGTTTACAATCCGAGAAAGTCATCCGATGCTCCATACGGACCTATAAGCCGATATGCTTATCCTGATGCTGGGATTGTTTCGCCGCTCTATCTCTGTTTTCGAGCCAAAGGAGATGTAGACACGAACTTTTTTGAGTGGTATTTCCGTTCGTCTGCATGGCATCGCTATATTTATATGACCGGCGACAGTGGCGCACGGCATGACAGAGTAAGTATAAAGGATGACGATTTCTTTTCCATGCCAATTCGTTTTCCATCTTCAATAGAGCAAAAGAAAATCGCCTCTTTTCTAAACGCTATTGAGCGACGAATCTCATCTCAGCAACTTCTTGTGGATAACCTCAAGAAGTATAAAAGAGGTGTCATGCAAAAGGTTTTCCGTAATATGTCTGCATTTTCTCCATCTGGTTTTGAGACGGTACGATTATCTGATATTTTTAAGAAAGTTTATCGGAGAAATAGCAATGGAGAAATAAAGAATGTAATTACAAACTCCGCAGAGCATGGCTTAATCCCTCAGAGGGACTTTTTTGACAAAGATATAGCGGTTGATGGGAACACAGGAAATTATTATGTTATTGAATATGGAGACTTTGTATATAATCCAAGAAAGTCTAATACAGCTCCCTACGGTCCTTTTAACCGGTATGAACGACAAGAAAAAGGCATAATTTCTCCACTATATACCTGTTTGGTTTTGAAGGCAGACATAGAGCCAGCCTATCTCGCATGGTATTTTAAGAGTGATGCGTGGTATCGGTATATCTATGATAACGGGTCTCAAGGAGTCCGACACGACAGAGTTTCCATGACGGACGATTTGTTAATGGGAATGCCCGTTATTATTCCGTCAAAAGATTCTCAAATAAAAATAGCCAAGCTCCTTGACTGTTTGGAAAAACGATTTCAAGTTGAACTTTCTCAGTGCGAATACCTAAAAACTGTTCGAGAGGCATTGTTGCAGCAGCTCTTTATATAAAGAGCTGCTGCATGAGACCTTTTCGCAGACTGTTCAGTTCGTCTAACTCTTCCTGTGCTTGAATCACCTTTTCATGAATCCTTGAAAGGAAAGCTGCTATTCGAGATTGCTCTTCTATGTCACTTGGAAGAATATGGACGGTATTAAAAAAGCCATCAGTAGGAACATTGAGCAATCCGTGATTTCTGGCTCCCTCTGCGCATATTTCATTTACACCTCTATACCACTGCGACGACTCGAAATACCATCTTGCAAAATCGCTCAATACAACCTCTTCTTTTATTGCAAAGCACAGATAAAGGGTAGACACAGCCCCTTTATCATATAGATCGAGACGCTTAATTGAGCCAAAAGGATAATCATTAGAAGTGCTTCTGTTGTACGCATATTCACCTCTATGAAGTAGATAATATCCACTCATATCTGTACTTGCTACAACTTTTGAAAAGAAATCTCGCTGGTCAATTAAACCATACTGTGCAGAAATGGTTAGTGGAATGTCTGTTGCCCCGTTATTTTTCCTTGTTATTCTTGTTGCAAAATCGCTCAATTTGAAGGCTGTCCATTCAGATTGACTTGTTCTGGGCATAAGGCGAAGAGTGCGAGAAAAAATTGCTTCAAAGACACCTCTTTTATACTTCTGTTCAAGTACGCAGAAACGCTCTTTGAACGCTGAAATCCCTTGCAATAGCGGATTTACCTCTGCTACTGCAAGGGATTTTGCTATGATACGGTTTTGATTTTAACGGTCAGAATAAACCTCAAGTAACGGTCTCGAAAAGCGCCCGAAGCTGCGCTTCCCGGGCTTTGATGAGCCGTATAGAAAATGCCGGATAGGAGATATTTATGCCGAGCGCAGCCAGCGCGGTGCTGGCGATATGGAACTTCTTTCTGTGACAATGAATGATGGTGTCATGCCTCGCTCAGAAATAGAAGGAAAAGACAATTCAAGCGAAGATAAGAGCAACTACAAAGTCGTTTGCAAAGGAGATATGGTGTATAACTCTATGCGGATGTGGCAAGGGGCAAATGGCGTTTCCAACTATGATGGAATAGTAAGTCCTGCCTACACCGTGTTAATGCCTACCGAAGAGATTGATAATCAATACTTTGCAGCTTTATTCAAAACTTCCAATTTGATAAATGAGTTTAGGAAAAACTCGCAAGGATTGACATCGGACACTTGGAACCTGAAATATCCGCAAATCCGTCCCATCAGGCTCTATATCCCTTCTCTACAAGAGCAGAACAAAATCTCTTCTTTTATTGGTACGCTCGAAGAAAGGATAGGCAAACAACGGCAGCTCGTTGATGCCCTCAAGAAGTATAAAAGAGGTGCTGTAAGGAGTCTTCTTTCGGAAAAATCATGTTCGCTTAAAAATGCGAGTTGGACTACTGCGAAAATGGGCGAACTCGGCTGTTTTATAAAAGGTGCGCCTTTGTCCAAAGCTGATATATCCGAGGATGGTACACCCTTTATCCTTTATGGAGAACTTTATACCACCTACAACGAGGTTATAACCAGCGTCAAACGGCGGACGCAAGCACAAGTTAACGAGCTGTTTCTGAGCCGTGTAGGAGATGTCGTGATCCCGACTTCCGGTGAAACGCCAGAAGAAATTTCAACTGCTTCCTGCGTTATGCTACCCGGCGTCATTCTTGCCGGAGACCTCAATATTTTCCGTGGCAATAAGGTGGATGGACGAATTATGAGCTATCTGCTTAATCATGTTGTTAATGCAAAAATCGCCCGCATAGCGCAAGGGAAGTCAGTTGTCCATGTTCAAGCGAGCGAATTGTGCAAGCTCACATTGACATACCCGGATAAAAGCACACAGAACACGATTATAGGATTCCTTTCCTTGCTTGATGATAAGATCATGAATGAAGAAAATGCGCTTGCTTTTTTGTCCGATCTAAAAGAGGGGCTATTACAGCAGCTATTCATATAAAGAGCTGCTGTAACAATGCTTCCTTAGTGCGTACAAGTCCTTGAACACAAGCTTGACAAATATCAATCCTATGATCCAAAGCATAAAGCATAGAGGCTATTTGTGACTGCACTCCGAATGAGGGAAATGCAATGGATGTTTTTAGTATTTCGCTTTTGCTTATAGAGGAAACCTTCGTCCCTTGTACCAGCGGAAGTATTTGCGTTCTAAACCTTTTGGAATTGATAAAGTAACCAAGATACATAGGTGCAAACGAAATCTTAGGGCGGCATGGTATTGTGTGAAGACCTGATAATGCCTTCGCATCAGCGACTCCAACAATTTCTACCGCTTTGCCAACTGTATAATCTTCTGCGGTATCTGCGATCACGATGTCCCCATCTCGCAGATAACTGCTTTGAGCATACTTTGAAAGGCTCACATCCGAGCGAATGTATGGTACCTTTGACGTGGAAAGATTAACCACAGCTCCGTATTTAATCAGAACATCTCCATAGTGGATGTTATATGCTATTCCGTTTTCAGTTGACATTTCGTCCCGCGAGAAGGTGTTGTTTTGTAACAGATCAAAGGCTTCACTAAACGGAACTGTCATCCATCTTTGGCCTGATTCTTTCTCCCCAAAAAGCTCATCTGAGAGTCCTCTTTTATACTTCTTGAGAGCTTCAACCAAATTGCGTTGTTGGCGGATTCGTTCATCAAGAATGGTAAGAAAACCGACTATCTTTTTTTGCTCAGAATAACCAGGAAAATAGACTTCGCCTGTCAATACAGTTTCATTATTTACCTTCATGTCATGTTTAGCACCTATGTTGACGAGAGGTTTGAGATATTTATTAAGCCTTAAATCGTTCCCAAAATAATAGTCAATATACTCTGCTACTGTTCCTTCGCATGGATGATACACGGCATAAAGCGTTGAAACAATACCCGGAGCACCATTGTTTACCTTAATTATCCCGTAAGGATTGGCTTTGAGTGGGCTTTTGGTATAAACAATATCATTTGTCTCTACAACATGATATTCTGCGACACTCTCCCCGGCAAATGAACGCCCTTGAAATTCGATTTGATTGACAATACCGTATTCACCTGAAACAGAAAGCACATCAGACTTCGTATATATGAGATTTTTATTTCTTTCTTTGTTTTCAACAAGATATTGAGAAAGATGTGCAGATTTTATAGGCCCATCAAAGCCCGGGAAGCGCAGCTTCGGACGCTTTTCGAGACCGTTACTTGAGGACGATAATGCTCTGTTTGCCCCTCCACCTGATAATGTTCGTGGAGGTGGTCAATATGACTAACAATACACAATTCAAGACGCTGCTGAACACTTGGCTAAATCAGAAGAAGCCAATGATCACACCGTCAACCCACGCCAGCTTCACGCTGATTGCCGAAAATCATCTGATCCCGTACTTCGGCAAGCGCAAGATTGGCAGCATCACCGAAACGGACATTCAGAGCTACATTTCGTATCTCTACAATGCCGGTCGGCTTGACAACACGGGAGGGCTTACTGTAAAGACCATACGGGATGTTATTCTCGTTCTCAGGCTTGCAATGGAGTTCGCCTATAAAGAGCGGGCTATTCCATTGCTGAATTGGGACTTGATTGAGTACCCGAAAGAGCTGGGTATCAAGAAAGTCAACTCGCTCTCCAAAGATCAGGAACAAGCCCTTATTCAGTGCATCTACATGGACTTGAACAGAAAAACGGCGGGTATTCTGATTGCGCTGTTTACCGGCATTCGGATCGGTGAGCTTTGCGGACTCCAGATGAAGGATATTTCCCTTACGGACAAGACCATCAATATCAACAAGACTGTCCAGCGCATCTATGACAAGCGAAAGGGATCGTCCTATCTCCATATAGGACCGCCGAAGACGAAGACATCTGCCCGTGTTATCCCGGTTCCGTCGTTACTCATGAACATCATCAAGAAGTTCTACACGGAAAATCCGAATCACTACTTCCTGACGGGCAAAACGAAGCCGACCGAGCCGCGTACATACCGGCAGTTTTTCACCCGTTTTCTCAAGCGTAACGGGCTGCAAAAGGTAAAGTTCCATGAGATCCGGCACACCTTCGCAGTGAGGGCAATCGAGATACCGGAGTTTGACATCAAATCGCTCTCTGAAATCCTTGGACACAAGAATGTTTCATTCACGCTGAATGTCTATGGGAGCGCCAATCTCCAACAGAAGGTAAAGTGCATGAACCTTCTGAACGATCTGCTGTAAACAAAAAAGAGCCTCAGCCGACACCCGCAAGGGCATCGACCGAGGCTCTTCGCTTTTGATAGAAATACGACCTTTATTCTGACATTTCAGGCGTTTGGCGCTTAGACAGGAAAACATACGGGGCAATGCGTCATCTCTGCTCAGAGGGCAGGAAATCAGCGATTTTCAACCTTTAATCCGACAGATTTTGGCTTTGTCCTGAGCGCTTGGAGAAGTAATGCGGACAGGCAAGGATAACGGCGCGGAAGCTCTGCTTACAGGGATGAACGCAGCGGCGGCACAGGTCATTGTATTTGCGCCGTCCGTCGCTGCCTAAAAAGAAGCTCCATTCGAGCTTCCATTTCTTACTCCGGCTCATAACTCACGCTCGCTCTTCATCTCCTTGTGGGGAGAAGGCTTATCCGTCTGCTGGGCGGTTTTTGCTGATTTCAGCCGATCCATGATAGAGGTTTTCCCGCCCTTCTCGCTCGCCTTATCTTCCTTCGGACCGTTGTTGATGATCCCGTCAATCATGCCGTAGTCATCCTCAAGCGACATTTCAGCGGCCTTGAGAGGATTCTGCTTTTCCAGCTCGGCCACCCAATCCGCTTTCTCCACACCGAAGATACCGCCTTTGGCGGCGTGTTCCTTGATCTCCTTAGCGTCCAGAACCAGCCCCTCGGTATCGTCGCCATACAGCCGGTAAATCTGGCACGACTTCATGACCTCAGCCGCAGCCTCTTCCCGCATGGGCAGCATCCCGCCCCATTTGTAGCCGTACTGCTTCATTTCCTCGATGCTGATGCTGTCATCCGGCATCTTCTCGACCGGCATGACCTCCTGACGGAGCAGATTGACTGCGGTCTCATCGAAACCGTCATAGATATGGGACAGCACCAGCTCGCCGCGCTCATCGACAATGATGCAGGAGGCATCGTCCCCAAAGGTGTCGTGCTCCATCAGCCAAAAGGTGTGACCGTCGATCTCTTTATGGTCAATCGTATGCCATGTGCCGATATGACCATCCACTGCCATGCCGGAAGTGTTCTCGTTGACAATGGAGCTTTTCTCTTCAAGGACAGTCTGTTTCTGCTGTTCTTCGGAAATCATCGGGATAGCCACAATCCTGTCTCCGATTTTGGCAAACTGCTCCGGCATTTTGAACTCAGTCATAAACTGCCGCAAAAGATCCGGCGAAAGCGAGCCGAAGCTGTCTTCTGTCAGCCCTGTGACAAGGAAGGTACCGGCAACAATATCATAGATTTCACCGCTGTCATCCCGCAGAGCGCGGTTGAGAGGCAGCCCGTTCATCTTGCCTTCTTCGTTGCAGACAATGGCAACCGGCTCTTCAAAGGGATAGACCGCCTCAATGTCCCCGCCAACCTCATGCTGTAAGGACTCAAGGCTGGAAGGGATTTCTTTCACATAGGGCTTCTTGTCCGGCTCAACCACCAGCACAGTGATCGTGCTTGGCGGCTCCAATTCCTCGCCGCTTCCGGTGACACGGTACTCATCGGGAATATCCTCAAGCGTACCGTCAAAGTAGCGGTTCCAGCTATCGCCGGTAGGACGGATGTACCCGGCATCGGTCAGAGTGCCGCCTTCATTGATTGCGCAGTCTTCGCCGTACCGCTCAAAGTCAATGTAGTCCACAAAGCTGCCGAACTTGTTGTCGATGTTGTAGCCACCCTCAAAGAAGTAGTAACGACCGAGATCGTCATAGTCCTTGATGTCGGGGATAAAATCATAGTTGTCGAGATTGTAGGTCAGGTTGATCAGATCGTCGAGGTCATTTACTTCATCGCAGCCGCTATCCATGATTGCCACGAAATGCTCAAGCTCAGAGCGGGACATCTCATCCAACCGGGCGGCGAGGTAGTTGAGCTTATCGAGGTTTTCGTATTCGCCAAGGAGATTGCTGACTCCATGAATGGAGCAGTCATAATCCGTGATAAACCATTCCTCATAGACCTGACCAAACTCGCCCTTTGAGCCGATGCCGATCCGCTCGAAGACCTCCTTCATTTCCTCTTCGGTGGTCGGAAAATGAACCCATTCACCGACAAGCTCGCCTTCGTTGTACTTGCCGAGATTGGTCACGAAGGCTTCAAAACTGCCATCCAACACGGGCATAGGCATCCTCCTTTCAATCGTCCATCATACTGTCCGGCGCGATGTAGAGCTGGGCAAACGCCTCGTCGGTGATACCCTCAAGCTTCCGAACGGTATGAAAAAGCAGCTCCGCCATCTCATCGTCCAGCTCATTGATGGGCAGCGACTTCATTTCAGCAATCAGCCTCTTGCGGCTGGAAGTGTCGAAGCAACACATCAGATTTGTCTCTTCCACGGTAAAAAACATAATCACATCTCCATTTCTTTTGATTTCGGTTTCTTTGTTTGCTCAGGCTTTTTAGCACCTTTGTCCGGCGCAGTCTGGGCGTGTTCTTTGAGCTTTGCGCGGACAGAAGTCTTCTTCTGAGAGGGATGCTCTCTGCGATCCATTGCTTTCCAGAGGTTTTCTGCCGGAGCATCCTCCACATAGGAACGGACAATAGACAACCGCTCACGGAATGGAACGGGATTTTTCCTGTCCGTAATGTCCGTCAGGCTGACTTCTTCATTTGGAAAATCCACTTTGTCAACGCGAACGGTTTTGCCGTCCATATCCATCACCATGCCAACAGGGATATAGTCCTCAGCGATAAGGTGTTTGACGGTTTCCTGTCTGCCGTCTTCACCGGGCTGCGTAACAAGGACATCGTTGCCTTGTCCCCACAGAGCCTTTGCCTTGGCAACCCACTGATCTTCCCGAAAGCCGGTCACGGCTACCTGTCCGCCGCCTTCCAGCTCTTTCATCAGGAGCTTTGTGCCGAGCGCGGGCGCTGCCTTCTTCGCATCTTCACCGTAAATCTCGAAGTTACTGTTCTGGGCAAAGCAGACAATCGCTTCGGGATGGGCTTCCTTGACGGCATTGTAGGCGGTCTGCGCTTCAAGGGGCAATATGCCCAGCTTTTCTATCACGCCATGCTGGACGGCAAGCTTGTGAATGTGATCCTCAATACTGCCGGTTTTCGCATGGTAGCTCGTTTTGAAGCGCTCACGGCGGAGAATCATGTCAAGCTCAACCGCATTCTCAGGCAGATAGCTCACCGACACGACCTCGCCGTGCTTTTCTTCCAGCGGGATCGCTTCGCGCCGGTAGCTGCGGAAAGGCAGATAAAAGGTGGCATCGTCCTTAAAGGTGACTGCCACTGTCTCAACCGGAACGGTGAGCTTTTGCATCCGCTCCACATGGGCGGCATAGTCCAGCTCAATGAGGTTGCCTTTGACGGTATCGCCCTCTACGCCTTTGATCTCAACTGCGTAGGCAAGGATGGGATCACGGGTTTGCTCATGGTAAAACTCCCACACTTTGTTTTCGTAGGAATCCTCCACATAGACTTCACGCTCAGGCAGGAGGTAAGTGCCGTTCGGACGGGACATCCAGAGAAGGTGCTTGTCCTCGGGAGATTGGGAACCGGCAAGGCTGTGAAGCAACCCGGCGTCCAGCTCAAAGTCCTCTTTGTAGTTTTGGGTGTGTATGTCCATAATCCGGCGAAGGGCATCCACAAGATCGATGTTTTCAAACTTCATAGGCATCACTCCAAACCGACATCGTGGGACTTCTGCTTAACCGGCGTTTTCCGCTCAGGCTGGCTCTTTGCCGCAGCACGGAGCTGTTCCCGGATAGAAGGTTTTTCCCGCGCTGCTTCCTGAGTCTTCTCTTTGCCGATGTATTCAAGCATCGGTGTCAGCTCGCGGTAGCAGCCCTGTACCTTCTTCGCAGAATGGCGGCGGTGGATAGCGAACATCGGCTCGCCATCCCGGGTAACGGTGTTGCCCTCAATCCTGACCTTGTACTCCATCATCACCTTGAAGGACTGATTGGACGAACGGTAGGTAGACAGCATCCCGTCGTTGCGACCGGCGATCTGCGCTTTGAGCGTGTCCATGACAGCTTCCTTGATTTTCTTTTCCTCCGGTGTGAGGCGATGCTTCACCGGTACCGCCT
>ERZ779645.478-NODE-478-length-23478-cov-5.265039_pt1 | contig 23478 bp, 20 predicted proteins | sample MGYA00511103_ERZ779645 | MGnify/ENA primary metagenome ERZ779645 (study PRJEB29588, sample SAMEA2158521) | human gut metagenome | biome: human gut; feature: human-associated habitat; material: faeces | place: Denmark | collected 2008/2010 ...
GAGGAGAAGGCGGCCAACCTGCTCTACCTGACGGTCAAGAACCACTCGTTCAGCGACGGCAACAAACGCATCGCGGCGTTCCTGTTCCTCTGGTTCTTGGAGAACAACCGCATCCTCTACCGTCCCGACGGCTCGCGTCTCTTGGATAACAACACGTTGGTGGCCCTGACGCTGATGATCGCAGAGAGCCGCACCGAGGAGAAGGACGTGATGACGAAGGTGGTGGTGAATCTGATCAATAAGAATAATTAGAAGGATTTTGTATCTTTACATAAAATTATTGCATAATGGCAACCATGAACACGGCCGATATCGGCTTTGAGAGGGAAATATGGAAGGCCGCGGACAAGATGCGCGGCAATATCGACGCATCGGAGTACAAGTCCGTTGTGTTGGGGCTTATTTTCCTGAAATATATTTCCGATAAGTTCGAAACGAAATACCGGCAGCTTGTCGCCGAGGGCGAAGGATTCGAGGAGGACAAGGACGAATATACGGCCGAAAATATCTTCTATGTCCCGACCGAAGCCCGCTGGGAGCGGATTGCGGCCGAGGCGCACACGCCCGAAATAGGCCAGGTGATAGACAATGCGATGCGGGCGATCGAGAAGGAGAATAAGCGATTGAAAGATATTCTCCCGAAGAATTTCGCTCGTCCCGAACTCGACAAGCGCCGGTTGGGCGATGTGGTTGATCTGTTCACGAATATCCGGATGCACGAACATGGCGACTCGAAAGATATTCTGGGACGCGCCTATGAGTATTGTCTTTCGAAATTTGCCGAGGCGGAAGGGAAACTCGCCGGCGAATTCTATACGCCCGCCTGTATTGTCAAAACGCTCCTTATGCTTCTACCATAAAAGTCTTAATAAATCGAGCGAGCGTATTTCTATCCACTTTACAAATTTTAGCGATTTTGCGTTGTGAAACTTCAGCTTTCAATAGTTCTTGTATGAGAATCCTCTTATCGTGGAGTTTGTACTTCTCTGGAGCACTTTTTTTCCCTTTAGGACGTCCTAATATTACCCCTTCTATTTTCTTTCGTGCTAAGGCTTCTTTTGTTCGTTGGCTAATAAGGTTACGTTCAATCTCTGCTGACAGTCCAAAAGCAAAAGCCAACACTTTACTTTGAATGTCCTCTCCTAACTTATAGTTGTCTTTGATAGTCCAAACCCTACATTCCTTGCTCATGCAAATATTCAGAATTTCCATTATCATAAAGAGATTACGACCCAATCTGGACAATTCAGCGCAGATAATCAAATCATCTTTCTGTACCTTATTGAGCAATTTTCCGAGTTCACGTTTGTTATAGGCTTTTGTTCCACTAATGGTTTCCTCTATCCAACCATCAATTTTTATGTTTTGATTGTCGCAGAAATTCTTGATTTCAAAACGTTGGTTTTCTACTGTCTGCTTATCACTGCTTACTCTAATGTATCCGTATATCATATGTCTAATTATAAATGTTTATAGATATATAATATGGATAGTTTTTCTATAGAAACCTAAGAGAGCGTTGATTTTACATTTAATTCTTTGCCATTTCGTTTTTAATGAACTTTCAATTTCCATTAGTCGTAAAGACCGTGAAAAATGTTTAGCCCCCACACTCTTACATCAGAAACCGGATAGTTCAATGGGCTTTTGAGCCCCCGCATTCGTAATGATGGCTCACGATGTAGTGATGTTGTTTAATTAAAGTTTCAGACTATGACCTACGTTGGAATCGATGTCAGCAAGGCGACCTTTGTTGTCGCTTATTCGTCCGCCAAGACCGGCAGGACAAAAACATTCAAGAACCACGGTTAAGGGTGTCCATGAGTTCATCCAAACCATTTCAGTAGCAGAGCACCATTGAGTATTAGAAGCCACAGGCAATTACAGTGCGTTGCTCGTCTATCTGCTTTCCGAAGCAGGGATAACCGTCAGCCTTGAGAATCCGCTGAAGATAAAGAACTTCGCCCGTGCCATGCTCTCCGTCACCAAGACGGACGAGATAGATGCCCGTCTGATAGCCCTGTACGGGGAGAGGATGCAGCCGGATCCTTATAAGCTCCGCAGTGACTCAATCCTCGTACTGAAGCAGAAACGAACGGTACTACGCCAGCTAAAGAAGCAACTTGTGGCAACACGCAACCTTAAAGGCTCGATGGAGTTCTTTCTTCTTTTGACCCTGAATGCAAGAAAACCATCGAAAAGACGATTGCTTTCCTCGAGAAGCAAATCAAGGCAATGGAAGAGAATATCACTTCCTTGGCGTAAGGCGAGTACAGGAAACAGATGGACTTGCTCACCTCCATCAAAGGCATCGGTGTTACACTGGCAGCCGCGCTTATCGTGGCCACAGGCGGGTTCACCTATTTTGATAATGCCAAGCAACTGACCCGTTATCTGGGCCTGTCACCTATTTACCAACAGTTCGGTACGTCAGTCAATGTCAAAGGTCACATCAACCAGAACGGGGATTCAAACCTCAGAAGCCAGCTCTATGTGGCGGCTTTCTCGTCACTCAGGTGTAATGCCGAGTGCAAGGCTTGTTTCGACCGTTTGCGGTCTAACGGCAAGCCAGGCAAGGTGGCGGTCGTTGCTGTCGCCAACAAACTTATAAGGCAAGCCTTCGCTGTGGTCACGCAAGGAAAACCGTATGTCGATGGGTTCAAGTCCGAGAAACCGTAAATACTCATCTGCGGAGGGAACGCCATGCGGCAACCTTAGATTTGCAGCATCAAAATATTTATCTTTGAATTGATATTGAAAGGAAAGCAAAAGGAAAACCATCAGCGGCAATAGAAGTCAAGTCTAAGTCCCTATTCGGTCCTTTTGCTCCTTCCTTGAACTCAAACCCATATAAGAATTTCAGTAAACCTGTTTAAGATTATTAGGTCAAGTTCAGGTCCTTTCTTTTTTGTTTAATGTTCAAAAACAAAAGTATGAAAGTTTTTTATTTAGGAGTTGATGTGAGTAAGAAAAAATTGGATTTATGTTTAAGGAGTAACGGTAAGGACATCCTTTATGATGTTATTCCTAATGATCTATCCTCTATTAAATCTTGGTTAACAAGAACGTTTGAGAAATTTTTCCTCTCTGAGGACAGTTTGGTTGTCTGTGCGGAACATACAGGGCAATATACCTATCCTTTGGTCTGTGCAACAAAAAGTATAGGAGTCTACTTATGTTTGGAAGATGCAGCTAAAATAAAATATTGTCATGGAATACCTCGTGGCAAAAATGATAAAATAGATGCCTGCCGAATAGCAATGTATGCAGAAAGATATAATGATTGCCTACAACCGTATACCGCATCAGAGCTTATAATACAAAAACTCAAAAACTTATCAACAGAACGCAGTATGCTTGTTGCAGATAGGGCTAAATATCAATCCCAGCTAAAAGATCAGGTAGACTATATGGAACACTCAATATATATTGCTAAATGCAATAGAGTTGAAGGGATTATCAATACATTTACGGATTACATAGCACAAATAGACCTTGAAATAAAAGAACTTATAAATCAAGCACCTGTCATTGCTCATCAAATGGATTTACTCATGTCTGTGGATGGAGTTGGGGAACGTGTTGCACTGAAGATGATCATGGAAACAGATGCTTTCACTTCTTTTACTGATCCCAGGAAGTTTTGCTGTCATGCAGGAGTTGTTCCGTTCGTCTATGTGTCAGGAAGTAGCCAACGTTCTAAAAATAGAGTATCTAATAGGGCTGACAAAAGCATCAAGCATTTGCTACATATGGCGGCACTATCTGTTTCACAAGTGAAAAATAGTCCATTGAAGAAATATTATGACAGAAAGGTCGAAGAGGGAAAAAATAAGATGTCGGTTCTGAATGCAGTTAGAGCGAAATTAGTTACGATTATGTTCGCTGTAATTAGGGCGGATGCTTTTTTTTCGAGAAATTATCAAAATTCGCTTGCGTAATCCATAAGAATAGGGGCTGAGCAGTCAGCCCCGACGAGCTTTCCATGCACGACAACTGCATAAATATACTAATTATCGTTAACCATATTCAGTTTTCTTATTATAGTCCATTTTTCTTTCCATTTTAAATAGCTTCCTGTCAGAAACTCAAATTATTGAAATACAGTTCAAAATACTTTCCAAAGGCACTTCCGGCTGGGTGTCGTGGTTTCCGACTCCCCCTCCGGAGCTGTTTGAAGAAGGAGTTCAATATATTTTTTACCGTTTCTCCGTTATCGCCTTTTTACTTTCCGACCGGTGATGAAAAGTCCTTGTGGGCGCCACCTCTTTCCGGTCCCCGGAAATGCGGTTCAAATATGAACCTTTAGCAGCAACGTATATCCGGCATCTTCTTCCCGTCGATATGATACGGATTTGGGGGTTCCTTTCAATGCTGTCCATAACCATAACTTCTGATTTATACATTAATTCCATGTGATAACCGGGTGTTTGGTCAGGCGGACGTTCCCGGTGGCGGATTGTCGTCCTACGCCGCAAAGAAAAAAAGAGTAAATGTATGAGGGAATACCTTGTCAGTTATAGTCATATATAGACATAAATAGTCAATGCCGGCAAAAGATATGACAAATGGCAGTCCGGCGAGAGCCCGGGATTCTTCCCGATATTGCCGGGATTGTGTGTAAAAGTACGACAATCCGTTGATAGCAGTATGAAAAGAGAAAAAAATGATTGAGGAAGGAGGTCGTGAAACCAGCCTCCGGAAAACAGGATACGGCGGAGATCAGATACCGTGAAAAAAGAAAAAAATCCCCACCGGAGATGAATGAACCGGCAGGGAACGTAACAATAAAGGAACGGGCCTCTCAACCCTTGATGTAACCGTACTTTTTCAGGTCGTCCATGAAATGCTCCGGCGTGTCGGTCCTCACCGTCACCCCGTGCAGTTCCCTGTACCGCCCGGAGAAATTCACCATGTACTCCCCGTCGGTGCACCCGCTGTCAAACCAGCTGCCCTCACGCAGGAGGCGTACAAACTCGGAAGGGCCGGAGGCGGCAATCCTGCCGCCATCCGCCAAAATACCTGATCTCGTTTTTTTTATTATCGGTATTTCAAATGTCTCAAAAGCCTCTTTGACAGGTTACCATCCGGGATGATCGCCTGAATTCGCATGTACCGGATTTTCTATTTACCAGATTCCATAATGGTTCCTGCCATCCGTTTTTTCTCTGCGGCTGTCGCTTTTTTCCTCGTGGCATCATGGTCTGTTACCGGATAGGAAAAGCCATCTCCATCACAACCATGAATTATAGTGTAGCCATATTTGTATATAGCCATATGATACGCTATCCGGATAATGCTATCACAGAATTGCGATATAGCCGGATATCAAAATAGGGATAGCCGGGAGCGAAGGGAGCACGCATCCTTCCGGATATAGATATCTCAAAATCTCCATTTGCAGAAGTGTATAAATATCAATCCATTAATGGAGACGATGAAGAAAAACAATAAGGCGTATACGGCTACCTGTTATTCTCCATTTGCAGAAGTGTAGAAGTAGCAATCCGTTAATGGAGACGATGAAAAAACAATAAGGCGTATACGGTTACATGTCATTCTCCATTTGCAGAAGTGTAGAAGTAGCAATCCGTTAATGGAGACAATGAAGAAAAAACATAAGTCGTACACGGCTACATGCCCATTCTCCATTTGCAGAAGTGTAGAAGTAGCAATCCATTAATGGACAATAGGGCATGTAAAGGGCAGATTTTCCGTATATTTGCCTCCTTATCCCCGAATTATGGGCGTAAGTCACATGGTCATGGAGATATATCTATCCTTTAATGGGGAGAACAGCCGGCAAATATCTGATGGAAAAGCCCCACAAACCACAGGAAAATAGCCACACAATGGTCTGATACACAATAATTATTGGAGAAACATGGTCCGCTCCTGCGGACAGCAAGTTGTTTTCGTTTAACGAAAACAGGACGGTTTAACGGCGAAAACGCCGCCAGCCGTCTACAAGGATATGCTCCGAAGTCACACCTATTGTTTGTGTATCCCAATATTGTATCGATAGATATCGTTTGTGATTTAGTATTCTATTTTGTACCACAAATTCGGTAAGATATATGGGTACACATTTTTTACAAGCTGTCAATTTGCGATTTATATTCGCTTGGTGTTCGCTTGACTATTTTTTCAAATTGCATAATAAAATGAGGTACATAATTATAGCCTGATTCATAAGCCACTTGTGCTATAGTCAGATTGGAATAAGCCAATAATTTACAGGCATGTTCAATCCGTATTTCAGCGAGGCATTGGAAGATATTCTTATCAGTACGTTGTTTGAAATATCTGCAAAGAGCTGAGGGATTCTGTTTCACATAGTCTGCTATTTCTTTCAATGTGATTTTTTCTTTGAAATGGTTGAAAAGATAGGCATACACCCGATTGACAGGCTCATTGACTTCCGGCAGAAGATTCGAACTGTTATAAGCAACATTTGAAAGAATGTTTGTTTTCTTACACTGGCATAACCGTTCTAAAATTTGAAAAAAATGTATCAACCGGGCCGTGTGCTCCACCCTTTCCAACTCCTGGAACCGTTGCAATAACTCTTCATATAAATTTTTGTCGTAAAAACGTATTCCGTACTGGCTTTTCTGCAACAGCCCGTAAATGGGTAAATAATCCGGCAGTTTTTCCATGGACATGGGAAAAATGGTCGGATGAAACTGTAATGCCACTCCGGCACTCGCTTCGAGTCCCATCGTCGGGTTCAATTTGGCATTGCACAAATGCAGGTGCGGTACGTTGCTCCCTATCATGGCTATGTCGCCTTCCTTATAGTCACAAACCCCTTCTCCCACAAACTGCTTTCCACTTCCACCTGTGAACAGCATGATTTCATATTCGGTATGCTTATGCCGGGGCAACACGAACCGGGGGGATAATATGCGGCTGCATAATGTAGTCCGGTCATGAATGATTTTCCGTTCCAGTATAGGCATATTTTGTTTTTTTATTTTAGATTTTCAATGATTTGACTTAACCATTTGAGGAATAAACTTTTAGCAAGCTATTTGAAAAGTAGCGGTAACGACTAAGAAACCGTGCGATTTTCAGCGTTTTGCTATGTTTTACTGTCAAATAACTCAACCGCAAAAGTAGCCAAAATCATTGAATGGGCAAAGAGAGTGGCGACTTTTTAGCACTATAGATATTATTATCGCAATCCGATATACTTCATATTAACCCATTTCAACTTTATCCTTACCCAATCAAACAGAAAATACAAACCTAACTGAGGATTTACTGTAGAATGCGAAAGGTAGGATAGGACAAAGTCTCCGGAAAGTATGTCACGTTACAACACAGCAGCTTCACCGTCAGCTATTACCACCTGTTTCAAATCTCTGTATCACAAGGGCAGGCTGTTTTGTCTGGTGATGTTGTTGGGATTACAGGCAATACGGGACGCTGCACCGAGGAACATCTGCATATCACCTGCAAATACAAGGGAAGTATTATCAATCCAATTCTAATTGTTGATTATATAGCTCATATAACTATGATACCATGGATCTGACTGAATAGGTAATATCAAACGACAAACAAATCAAAGCAGTGAAATTGGTCTTCGACAAGTAGGTGATTCTGATCTGGTGGGCTAAAATTTACTTGCGAAACTTAAAAACTCATTGTAAGTTTTGTGTTACATATTTATGATGCCTCAATGGGAAGTAAAGTAATCATTCAACTTTCGAATGTCGTCTATCTGTGAAAACATTCTCTGGAATGAATGAAGATTGTGGATTTTGTTGTAAATTTGCACATTACATCAATAAATTAATCTATGAAATCGGAGGTAGTTACTGATAATAAGATGATTAATCGATTAAAAGTGGTTTTAGCCGAAAAGAATCGTACTGGTAAATGGTTGGCACAGCAACTAGGAAAAAATGAAGCAACTGTTTCTCGATGGTGCTCTAACACGGCGCAACCATCACTTGAGATGGTTATCAAGATAGCTTCTGTCTTGAAAATAGATCCTCGCCGACTCATCAACGGTGGAACTTCCATACAACAATGGAAATGACATTAACGGCTCGGATTCTATAAATGTATACGATAAGATTGATGAATGCAATTCATTACAGATCGTATACTTCTTGCATCTTTAGTTTATAGCGTGTTTGTCATTCTTAATTTCAAGTATATGAGATAAAAAAAGTATCATGAATAAGAATAAAAACGAAGATATACAACAATTTTTTACTCCCAAGATTGCTGTATTAGGTCTTGGTTATGTTGGGTTGCCATTGTTTTGCCTATTTTCAAAACACTATCATTGCGTAGGGTTTGATTCAGATAATGAGAGAACAACTCTGCTTTCTCGTGGTATTGATGCTAAGAGGTGCGAGAAAGAGGAAAATATAAATGCAGCTATTAGGAACAGCATTATTGTTTCTAATAGTAACGCTATCAGAGATTGTAATGTTTTTGTAATATGTGTTCCAACAGGCGTCACGTCGTCGCACGAGCCGGACTTGTTCCCATTAAAAAGCGCATGTTTCGTTGTTGGAAGCAATCTTAAAAAAGGAGATTTGGTTATATTTGAATCGACTGTTTTCCCTGGTGCAACTGATGAAATATGTATTCCTATCCTTGAAGAGTATTCTGGTTTAACGCTTAACATAGATTTTGGGGTTGGATATTCTCCTGAAAGAATTAATGTCGGAGAGGAGATACATCATCTTTCAATAACACCTAAGATTATTTCTGGCTCATCCTCAGAAGTATTGAATAAGATTGAAAAACTCTATTCGTCGATTATATCGGCTCCGCTCTGTCGAGCTTCAAGCATTAAAGTGGCTGAGGCGGCTAAGATGTATGAAAATGTTCAACGCGATACCCTCATTGCCTTGGCCAATGAATTTTCCCTTTATTGTGGAAAAGAGAGAATTGATTCATTCGAGGTCACTCGATGTGCTTCAACAAAATGGAATTTCGCATCTATTTACCCCGGCTTAGTTGGTGGGCATTGTATTGGTATTGACCCATATTATTTAATAGAAAGGGCTAAATCCAAATCATTAGATTTGCCGTTGGTGTCAACAGCAAGATGCATCAATGAGAATGAGACTTTTATCGTGATAAAAAAGATCTCCGATTTAATTGGCGACAAAGATTGTTCCATTCTTATACTCGGAGCGTCATACAAAGCCAATATAAGCGATATCCGGAATTCAAAGTCGATTGAAATAATTAAAAGACTACATGACCAAGGGGTTACGATAATGGCCTTTGACCCGATAATTGATACATCTCTTCTTTCACCGGAAATAGAATCCCTGTTTATTAAAGATCAATCGGAACTTATCCAGAGATACGACATTGTAATTAAGCTTGTCAATCATTCGATATTTGACAAATTTAATATTAGAGGAACCATAAGTACTCTTGAATTAAAAGATTTAATATAAAATGCAACACTGTATGAACATATTAGTCGCTGGCGGAGCCGGTTTTATCGGTTCTAATCTTTGTGCATCATTAATTAAAGATGGACACAAAGTTGTAATCCTTGATAACCTGAGTACTGGGAGCCTTGCAAATATTAGAGACTTAGAGTACGGTACATATACGTTTGTTAATGAAGATGTTAGAACCTGTGATTTAGGAGGAATTATATCTATCGCAATTGATGTCATCATTAATCTTGCTTGCATTGCCTCTCCAAAGGCTTACTATAAACAGCCAGTAGACACCTTAATGACATCCGTTTTGGGAACCAAAAATCTCTTGGATTATGCTCTTACTCAAAATGCCATGTTAATTCAAGCATCTACAAGTGAAATTTATGGAGATCCTAATGTAGACATCTTAGAAGAGACCTACAATGGTAACGTAAGTTGTACCGGCCCTAGAGCATGTTATGATGAAGGTAAAAGAGCCGCTGAGACTCTTTGTATGGACTATATTCGCACACACAAGATGGATGTTCGGATTATACGTATATTCAACACTTATGGTCCGAAGATGAATTCTGCTGATGGTCGGGCTATACCGGAGTTTATTAATAAGGCTCTTAAGTCAGAATCCATAGAGATATATGGGAGTGGTGATCAGACTAGAAGCTTTATGTTCATTGATGATTTAATAAAAGCTGTAAAGCAGTTGATTAAATCTGACGTCCGTTTCGATACTCCTATCAATATTGGGAATCCGTATGAAGAGCACATCATTAATGAATTGGCAGGAATAATTAAAACATTGACACATAGTGACGTTCCTGTTGTACATTTAAGCGGATTAGAAGACGATCCCAGGAAGCGCAAGCCTTCAATACTTAAAGCGGAAAGAGTCATAAGTTGGAAACCCACAGTTAGTCTGAAAGACGGTTTATGTAAAACAATTCAATATTTTAGACAAAATGATTAAATTACCTAAGATAACAGAAGCGTCGATAGATTTATCCACAATCTGTCAATTACATTGTGTTGAGTGTTCAACGTCCAAAGGAATCACTCATGCAGGGATTGTGGGAAAAGGTCAACTTTCTTTTGAGGATTTTTCAAATTTTATTGACACTAATCCGGAGATTAAAAGAATAGAAATGTCCAATTGGGGAGAAATATTTCTGAACAAGGATATTGTCAAAATTTTAGAGTATGCTTTCAGAAAAGGAGTTACTTTATATTGCGGAAACGGTACTAATTTCAACAATGTTTCGGAAGAAGCATTGGAAGCACTGGTCAAATATAGAGTTGAGTATCTAAATATTTCTATTGATGGAGCAACACAAGAGACATATTCAATTTATCGCGTGGGTGGTAATCTCTGTAATGTACTTCAAAATATCGAGCGACTGAACAATTATAAAGAACGATATAACTCAGAGTACCCTAAGTTATCATGGCAATTCGTGATATTCGGCCATAACGAACAGGATTTACCAAAGGTTAAAGAGTTGTGCTTGAAGTACAACATGGCTTTTAATCCCAAACTTAATTATTCCCAATTCTCACCTGTAAAAGACAAGGAATTTGTAAGACGAGAAAGTGGTCTTGGAGTAGCAGACCGTGATGAATATCGTCTGAAGCATAATCACGAATATAAAGCTCCATGCTATCATTGCTTCTCAAGTCCACAAATTAATTGGAATGGGGATATCCTTGGATGTAGTGTTAATAAGTGGAGAAGTCTTGGAAACGTCAAAGATGGGTCTTTGACTCAATGGACAGAAAGCGAGGGGTTCAAGGCATTAGTTGAACTTCTTTTTGAAGGGAGAGATACCTCTATTGATTTACCTTGCAAACATTGCCCCAATTTAGTTAAAGTACTATCTTGTCCACTTTCAATTGAGGGATTACAGAAGTATAATGAATATATCGCACCAGCACTACGATGATGGAAAAGTTAATCATAGAAGTGGATATTACACATCGTTGCAATCTTATTTGTCGACATTGTAATCGTCTTTGTAATGCTGAGAATCAGTATGCAATAGTTAGGAATTCTTTGGATATGGATATGCGGCATATAGACTATCTGTGTCGTGAGATTAAATCGATTCGTAAAGGAAGTATAGAAACCATCCGAATACTTGGAGGCGAGCCATTATTGTCAAAGATATTAGAGCCGGCGGTTCAAGCTTTTGAATTACTGAAAGACGAAGGCTATATTTCTAATATCAATATTGTGACCAACGGTACATTGCCTATTCCTGCTTATTGTTCTCCATACATTGTATTTGCGCCACAAATTGTAGGTCAAATGATAGAAGACAAAGGTAGGCCATTGACTAAGAACGAAATATATTCAATCAAGAATATAAAGCACAGAAATATAACATTATTTCCGGAAGACATTGGCGCAGACTATAAAATCTGCGATAGAATCAATATTTGTGGTATTCATTATACCGTCTATGGTTTTTCATATACAGCTCCTTGTTTCCCTTGTATAATGGCGAAACAATCAAATCATAAATATTTTTTGCATGAATTTCCAAAAGATGTTTCAATGTTTATAAGAGAAAATTTTAAGAATGACGTGTGTTCTCTATGTACATATGCTATAGAAAATTATAAAATGTATGCGAATGAGCATCCAGAATTTCAAACATGGAACTATTGTGGAACTAAATGGAAGGAGCTAATCTTTTCAAACAAGGTAAAGTATGTAGAACCCGACACAAGTTGGATTAATAAAGTGTAAGATGGTACTTAATCAAGAACAATTCGATGCATTCAGAATGGAGATTGCTACATTCGGCAATATTCCGATCTTAAGCCAGTACTGTGGTATAGGGTGTGTATTTTGTAAAGTGCACACAGATTCCTATTTGGGACACTATCCAAAGATTCCAATGATTGATAAGGAAGACCTTATAAAAGGCTTTGCTTTTATCAACCCGAATGTTAACTACGTAAGGCTGGGTGCTGGTGTATTGGTCGCACCTCATACAGACCCATTTCTTCATCCTCAGATATATGATTTTATCAAAATTGCATCGGAATATTTCCCGACAAAAAAGATAACAACCGTTACTACCGGTGCATATATCAGAGAAGACAAATTGGATTTCCTTAATTCTATTCCGAATTTTGGTATAGATTTATCACTCATCACTATGCAAGGTAAGAGGGAGGCTATCATACCAAGATCTGAACGTGAAAGAACAATGACTTTGTTGAAGTATGCACCGTTAAATAAGTGTACACTTATGTTCACCGGTTCTATTTATGATATCCAGAAAGATCTCGAATTGCTTTATGGACTTGGCGTTGATAAAAAGGTCAGACAAAAGAAAATTATCCAGGCGTTATTTACACTGTCCCCATATTAAAGGACGTTTTTCGCGGTGGTAACAATGAATACTTCATTGATGCTGACAAACGCATAGCGAGACAAAAAGAAATCATAAACAGTCTCCCTTCAGATGCGATGGTGAATCTTATCTGTCCCTTATCTGGATATGATTACTTTACAGAAGCATTTAAGGGTATGCACAACGTAAAGACCAACCTTATACTGAATCATCTATATGGAGGATCAGTGTCTGTGGCTGGGCTCTTGAACCACAAAGATATTAGAGAGCAATTCAATCCAGATAGAAATGATTATATGTTTCTACCGAATGAAATGTACAATGCTGACGGTCTTGATTTACTTGGTGAGCCTATGAGTGAACTCGAAAAATATTACGGAGCTAAAATTATATTGGGATGAATATTGGTTGGAATAAATTTCGCATATTAGTTACAAATCGTTGTAATTATCATTGTCCTTTTTGTCATAACGAGGGACAGGATAAGTCCATTGTTCAAGAACAAATGACATTTGATGACTTCCGGAGTTTCGTCGATATTATAGCCAATCTGCACATCAGCGAGATTAACTTTAGTGGAGGAGAACCATTACTCAATCCGGAAATTGTGGATATGATTTTATATGCCAACAATAAGTTGACAGGAGATATTAGCTGTGCAACAAATCTTTCATTGATTACTACCAATATGATTGAAAAGCTTGCTAATACAAGATTGAAATTCAATATCCAATTCCCATACATAAATGAATCTGCATTCATTAAAAGTACAGGAAATGGTTTTCTTAGCAAAATCAAGTCTAACATTAAGGCTGTAAAGGAGGCTGGAATAAAGATTGGACTTAACACTGTTATCCAATCACGGAAGATTGAAGCGATAATAGAAATGATTGAATTCGCGATTCAAAACGAGTTACCTTTAAAACTCCTTCCTCAAATAGGCTTGGAAGGTAGCGATAAGTTTAAGGATCAAATATACCCCATTCTTAATAGATACGCTACAACCATTTGCGATAAAGGAACTGGAGCTACAGCCTGGAATGTCGAAAAAAATGGGCATAGGACTCGCGTTCTTTATATCGATTCGCCCTGTTTCAGTAACGATATCGAAACCTGTCGTGCATTTGGTGAATTAAGAATACTTCCAGGTATGTATGCACAGCCCTGCATACTTAAAGAGCCTGAAATACGATTAGATCTTTCTAAAGGCGACGAATACATACTTAATCAATTAGCACAATTATGGAACGGCTTCACGACATGCTAACCACTTATAATGCCAATATTCCTACGGATATGAGGACATCCTGGAGCAAGCAATTTTTACAGCCTACTTTCCCCTCGTATTGGGAGATTACATACAAAGTGTTGCAATTTATAGATAGAGAAAAACGTATAATCGAAATTGGTGCTGGACAAGGAGATGTTACAGCTATAGCTTGTTATTTAGGGTTTAATTTCATCTCTGCATATGAACGAAACATTGAGGCTGCTAATATAGCTGAAGCTAAGATTTCCGACTTATTTCACAGAATATCAATCATAGAAAAGCAAGATTTCGCAAAGGTAGATCTCAAGGATGAATGTGCAGATATTCTTATCATGGTGAATTGTGCTTATGCAGATGGTTGCACAACTAAAGAAGAATATCTTTCAAGACTTGTTTCTTTCTATAACAAAGCGGGAAAACCAAAGTTGGTTATACTCGAAGTAATAGATGCTTCTTATACTTGCGAAGATTTGGATTTCCCTGTATGTATTAGACTAAATCCACAAGATGTTGAATCAATGTTTCCGATGTCAAAAATATCGTCTTATCTAACATATAAATATCCCAAAAACAAGAGGACTAAGCGCCTATATGTAATTGAGAAAAGATGAACATTTATATAGTTACAAACGAATATAGTATTGAAGGTGGCGGCTTAGCTTACAGTTGTCATGCTTTTGTGAATATGCTGGAACAAGTAGGACATGATATCACAATTATTTCTAGTTCTGTTCCATCAGAATCTATTATATCCGGAGGATATAAGCCATCTCTTGGATATGAACTAGCAATGGAGGAAAAGCTCAAAGAGAATATTAAATCACTTGCCTCTGGTGGGCTTATTGTATCGTTTGGAGGTGGTTTTAACGCCTACTATGCCGCTCTTTTGGCGTCCAAATCGAGACTTAAATTATGGCTAATGTTCCGAGGTTCAGATGCTAATATCAGCAAATGGAATCCTATTGAATCTTATTATAATAAATTCGTGGTTGATTGCGCCTCTGAAATTTTCGCTCTATCTAAGGAAATTGCAGATAATGTTCAATTGTTTTCATCGAACAAACTTGATATTCATGTTATTCCCAATTCTGCTAGTAGGAAATCCGAGCAAATCAAGTCTATATCCAGTAGGCATATTACATTAGGAACTGGCGCGACACATCTCAATGAAAAGAAAGGAATCTCACATCTTTTGGAAATGGTCGCTGTTGTAAATAGAACAATGAAAGATTTACATCTTTCGCTTGAACTCGTTGGCCACATAGACAATGATGTAAAGGAACTGTATAAAGCAAAGATGGATGAATTGTGCATTTCAAGTGATGTGAACTTTTTAGGTAGGTTGAGCCGAGATGAATTTAGAAATAGACAAATGACTTGGGACATGTACGTTCAAACTTCTGTTTGCGAAGGAATGGGTAACTCTGTAGTTGATGCAATGTCTATGGGGTTGCCTATTATGATATCCAATACCGGTTATGTAGCAGAAGCTGCGCAAGAACATTTTCCTCAAATTGTATTTAGTTCTCTGAATCCACATAGTATGGCAGATGAACTTTCGATACTAGTTAGTCTTAAAGATAGGGATTTTAGATATGGAAATTTCTATTCAATGTTCTTCTCAGGAATAACACCCTCCAAGATTGCTTCTCGATGGAAACAATTTCTTGAATGCGATACCCCCAAAACGAATTTTGAGTATAAACCTAGCGCGGTTTTATCTCTTACATTGCACGATGTAAGTGGTGATAAGCATGATAATATCACAACGCCAGTAGAAGTCTTTGAATCTTTTGTAGATCGAGTCCATCAGAAGGGACTTGGTTTATGCTCTATGAAGTCTTATGTACAGAAATCGATAGATGAAAGAGAAAGGTGGATTGTCTGCACTTTTGATGATGGTTATACAGGGTTACTTGATAATGCTTTACCTATTCTAAACAAATACGGTTTTACCGCTTCGGTCTATGTATGTACAGATTATTTGGGAAAATCCAATGATTGGAATTTTAAGGATAAGTCTCGACGAATGCATCTGAATGTAGAAGAACTTAAGGAATTAATTTGTGCCGGTTGGGAAATCGGTTCGCATGGAGTAACTCACGAGTCTCTGTTACGTTTGGATGATGCCGATATAGAATGGCAGTTAAAAGAATCCAAAAAGATTCTTGAAGAGCTTTTCGGTCCGGTAATATCTTATGCTTACCCTTATGGAGATATAAGCCCCTACATTGAGACACAGGTGAAAAAATACTACGATTATGCGTTCCTTTTAACGCAAGGCGGAGTGTTTTTGAACACAGATGCGCATAAAATTCATAGATATTACATCTCGGAGATTAATCAAATAATAAACGGTTTGTGAGGATTCTTGGAATATTTCGCGGTTTTCCCGGACTTGGGAGAGTTGTAGCAGGAGTCTCCTTATTGGAGGAACTTCGAGATCAATACGGAGCTAATATTCGTATGATTAGTTATCTTCAAGGTAATGAATATCTTAAGTCCAAGGGCTATGCAGATTTGCACGAAGCCACCCCCATGGACTATTGTTCGATTGGCTTAGTCCCGACAAATAAGATGGGAGCATACATTCATACCACAATTAAAGAATATACCCCGGATTTAATATTGATAGATGGTGAGCCCTTGATAGTTCATTCCATTAAATTGTCTTTCCCGAGAATGAAAATTGTAGTGTTATTAAATCCTTCTGATGTCGACAATTCATATAATGACAAAGAAGCGATGGACTACTTTAATTCATTATATTCTATGGCAGATGTTGCCATCGTTCATGGGCTTCGGAAAATCAGAAAGCCATTGTTTTACGATTATAAACAGTTCTATTCACTTAACACGATTCTGCGCAGGGAGATTCTTAAACTCAAAAATATCCCGTCCAAAGATATTTATTGCATTTTAGGAGGCGGGACCGTTAATGTGAGTTGTCAATTTACCGAATCTTCAATACGTATTGGGGAATTATGTATCAAAGTTGCCGAGGAGTTATCAGAATATCGAATGCATATCGTTTGTTCAAGTGCAAATATATATGATGCTCTGTACAGAATGAGTATCACGGACAATGTATTCCTATATAAGGATATCATTAGCCCTCAGTACTATTATGCGCATGCCTCACTCATTATTACCCGTTCTGGGAGAAATACATTGAGCGAGATTAAATATCTTGATATTCCTGCAATTACGTTTGTGACTGGCGATAGGTACAGAGTAGTAGAACAGAGACAAAATGTAAACTTGCTTCATGATGATTGTTGCCTTATGGCTGAGTCCAATTGGACAAAAGATGAACTCGTACGACTAATAAAACGGCTTAACATACCTAAAGAAAGTGATAAAATTGGAAGTTTTATTCCAGGGAATGCAATAGCAATGGAGATTCTTCTTAACAATACATCATCAATGCCGACTAAATAACCACAACATTATGAACGAGTTGTCACAACCTCTATTTCAGTTGCATGCTCCCTTTATTGTGCTAACAGCAAAAAGCAGTATTGAAGTGCAGGCTTCTATAACATATGCTTTTGTGTCTGCATGTACAGATTCTATTATTATAAGCATTCCAAGAGGTACTAGATTATTTACAAGCAACTCCAATAAAAGGGATAATGCGGGGCTAATACAATGTGAGATTATTTCTCATAGAGAAGAGATTGATGCGAATACCGAAACGTTGGTGCGAAATAAGTTCCCGGAATTTTGTGATGAATATAGCAAACTTTCTTGTATAGGCTATATTTATATAGATCCGTCTTAACTTGGGTGTTTCAAAATTGAAGATGCAACAACTGACGACATATTTGCAATGTTTAATATTAGATAACAATAACATTATCGATATGATAGACAATTTTATATCTGAATTTTCTATTACAAACTCTTGGAATGCAGAGAAATGGTCTCGGTTAATGGAGGATGTTAAAAATATGACTGATGGCGATTCTCGTAAAAGATCTATGAGAAAACTAAGGGCCATAGTTTTTGCGGCGAATAAGTTTATTCTCAATAAAGGCAATTATGTTACTCATCAAGGATTGGTAAATATGCCGATTTTTCAATCATATGATAAAATATATAAGCAACCGATAACTGTTAATCATATTAGAAGAATTGAAGCAGAAACCATATTCGGAGTTTTGAATATGGATTGTATAGATGCAGGTAAGATGCTTCAAGAAGAGGGCTATCATCCAGCTGTTTTAAATATGGCATGTGAGGACGGTCCTGGAGGTGGGGTAATTGGAGGATGCTATGGTCAAGAGGAAAGCCTTTTTAGACGCAGTAATCTTTATGTGTATCTTTATCCTTATTCGCCCCATGCCTTAGAGTGTAACTTGCAGTCTAAACATCCTCAATATCCGCTAAATGGCAATTTTGACGGCATATACGTAAGAGATGCTGTTATTTTCAGGGAAGCCGAAAATAAAGGATATGAACTGCTTCAAAATCCGTTTAATATGTCTTTTATTTCTGTTCCGGCAATCAGAGAACCAATTTTAAATGACGGAATGCTCAATAAAAGAGATATCATTATAGCGAAGGATAAAATCCGGACAATCCTACGCCTTGGATTGATAAATTCTCATGACGCTTTAGTTCTCGGGGCATGGGGTTGTGGCATATTTCATAACCCACCACGAGATATTGCTAGATTATTCAAAGAGGTCTTTTTAGAAGAAGAGTTTTTTAATAAATATAAAAAAGTAGTATTTGCGATTCTTGATGATTCTATATCTTTGAGTAGAAAGAAAGATGACGGAAATCTGTTGCCGTTTAAAGAATTATTTGACAAATAATATACCAATATGATTAGACTTAGCATAATAATCCCGGCATACAATGCTGCTCAATATGTTGAGAGGTGTTTATTGTCCATAAATAATGAAGCTATCAGGTCAGGAATATCTCAATCAGAATATGAGATAATCATTGTAGATGATTGCTCATCTGATAATACAATAGAACGAACTTTAGAATATTTCAATCATCTTAATCTAAGTAATGGCAAAGTGATATGTCATCACACTAATAGGAAACAAGGGGCAGCCCGTAATACTGGATTGCGTGTTGCTAATGGAGATTATGTGTGGTTTGTTGATATCGATGATTCTATTGGCGATGGAATCCTAAAATATCTACATTCATCAGAACTTAGTTCTACCCCTGATATATTTCAGTTCCATGCGGCATCGAAAGACCAATCCAATAACATCGTCATTGAACCTTATTGGGAAAAGCCAATTGGGCCTATGTCAGGAATTGACTATTTGGAATTTGAAGCAATGAATGCCTATTCAAACAGAATCAGAGCATCATGGTCCAAATGGTTTCGCCGAGAATATCTGTTATGCAATAATCTCTTTTATGAGGAAGGTGTTTTCTGGGAGGATGTAGTCCACACTTTAAAAGCATTTTATCTTGCTGATACAGTTATTTATCACCCGGTTATCGGATACATCTATATTCAGACCCCCAATTCGGACATGAGGGGCGTTCAGAGCGGAAAGAAATACGCTGATACTATTCGCTTTTGCACTCAATCCCTTCAATTTCTATTAGAAAAGCATGCATCTCCAAACATTAAAAATCATCTTTCGTCATACTATCTTAAAGTATTGAGAAAGTACAAGAATTACTTAAGCAAATTGACAGAAACAGAAATTGATGCTTTCATAGAGGCCATAAGTGATCTTAAAATGAATGTAATAGAACAATTCTTCGGTAACAAGGAACATGATTGGCTTCTTAATGACAGCAGTATAAGAGAATTATATAATCATCAACGCAAATGAAAACTAAAATTGTATATGTTCTCGCAAGTTCTCAAGAAGATTATTTTCTTGAGCAATGTCTTATTTCACTAAAATTCCTTAGGAAATATAATCCAGAAGCATATGTCGTTCTTGTTTGTGACGACACGACTGAAAGTTCACTAAATGGTAATCGACAAGATATTAAGTTGCTAATCAATGAATTGAAATCCATACAATTTGAAAGGCCAGTAAATAAGGTCGAAAGATCTAGATTAATGAAAGTGAATCTCCGAAAATATGTTGAAGGAGATTTCCTATACATAGATTGTGATACGATAATTGTAAATGACTTATCAGAAATTGATAATTTTACTTTTTCGATAGGAGCTGTTTTGGATGGGCATCAACCGCTTAAGTCCCATCCAATGCGTTCATATTTTAAGAAACAGAATCAACATCTCAACTATAATTTTGATGAAGTCCTTTCATATTATAGTGGAGGTGTCATGTATTCAAAGGATGATGAATCTTCTCATGATTTCTATGCTCATTGGTATAATAATTATCTGGAATCTTTGAAATCAGGAGTTAAACTTGACGAACCACCGCTGGCTAAAACCAATGAGGAGTTGGGCGGAATCATTTGTGAAATGAATGGCATATGGAATTGTCAAATTCGATTTGGTGCATTATATTTAGCTAATGCCAAAATTCTCCATTTCTGTTCTAAAAAAAATATGCCTGTTAATAATCTCGCACGAAGAGAATTTTTGTACAAGATTAAAGAACGAGGATTAGACATCGACGAGATGCAATGGTATTTGGAAAATTGGCATAGAACAATACCTTCTAATTTATTGCTGTCAACAAATATTGATGCCAATTTTAATCTGTCCAGGGACTATGAAGATGCGCGTTCAGCCTATGTGATTGTTAAGATGCAAGATGGGATATTTCAGCCACAAATAACTACATTTAAGGAACTATACAATCATTATAGAAATATCATTATTGGAAAGTTCAATCCTATGTCATTAGCAAAAATACTATTTAAAGAAAAATTTGGTTATTCTATAGAAAATGAGCCTATTAATTCTCTAAATCGAAAGCTTTTTAATCTTGCATTCTTTAATCCAGTTGATATATGGACAACTCTTGCGGATAAATTGGCTGTAAGAAAATTTGTAAAATCTAAAGGATGTGCAGATATACTGCTGACCGTTTATAAATATTGGGATAATGTTGGGGTTATTGATTTTTCATCACTACCAAATTCATTTGTCTTAAAGTGCAATCACGATAACGGTTCTACTATTCTTGTGTATGATAAGTTTTCTGTAGATAAGTCATTCATTGAAGACTTTTATCGCCGAAAACTATCGCTACCTTTCGGCATTGAAACTGCAGAGCCGCATTATCTGGGCATCAAGCCCTTTGTTTTTGCTGAAGAGTTGCTTGAGAATGACAAGCAGTTCTCATCAGGACTTGTTTCTTATAAATTTTTCTCAGTTCATGGGAAGGCCAAATTTTGTCAAGTCATTTATGACACTGAATGTTATGATGAGCAGAAATCTCAAATATATGAGACCAATGGTTGGATTCAATGTCCCGGATATATTCTTAAAAATGAAGGACGGATGAAGATACCGCAACCAACTTCTTTAATGAAGATGTTGGAGGTGGTAGAAAGACTCTCGTCTGAGATTTCATTTTGTCGTGTGGACTTATATGAATATCATGGACGTGTGTATTTCAGCGAAATGACATTAATGCCAGCAGCAGGAAGAATCAACAACTTTTCTCAAGAGTTGCTATGTTTAATTGGTAAGAATATTTAATGCTAAATATGAATAACATTATTATTATTACTGGAGTAGCAGGGTTCATCGGTTATTCTTTAGCTGATAAACTACTTAATAAAAGATATTCAATTATCGGAATAGATGCAATGTTTGGGTCTGGAGAAAACCTACGCTTAAAACAACGTAGGCTTGAAATTCTTCAGGAGTACAAGGCATTCAAGTTTGTGAATGTAGATCTCTCGCTAATGAATAATAACTTAATAGATGTGTTTTCACAAGCCGATGTTGTAATTCACTTAGCTGCTTCTCCTGGTGTACGACAATCAATGAAAACACCTGAGCCATATATGCAAAATAATATTCACGCCTTTGCGAATGTTATTGATCTTTGTCATTGTGCTAGAATAGGTAAATTTATTTATGCAAGTTCAAGTAGTGTTTATGGGGATGTGATTACAAATGGGGCAATCATACCATTAACTGAAGATATGGATACAAATCATCCACAGAGTGTTTATTCAATGACTAAGAAATCTAACGAATTACTAGCATATGTATATTCCTCCGCATTTGGTATCAAGACAATCGGATTACGCTTGTTCTCAGTATATGGTCCATTTGGACGGATTGATATGGCTCCATGGATTTTTGCACAATCCATTCTTGAAAATAAGGTAATCACCTTATACGATGAAGGTAAAATGATTCGTGATTTCACATATATTGATGATGTAACCTCTGCAATAACCGCAGTGTTGGAGCAAGATATTGACAAAAATTATTCAATTTATAATGTTGGTTCATCAAATCCACATTCGGTAATTACATTACTCCATACTATAGAACATAAATTAGGCATAAAAGCTAACTATATTTCTTCAAAAGCACTTGAAGGTGATGTCAAATACACATGTGCATCAACAGACCTAATTCGGAAAAATTATACATTACCTCCCGCAACTAACTTCTCGGAAGGTATATCATTGTTTTGCAAATGGATAAAAGAGTATCTGTTCTAATTTTTAAAATTTAATACAAAGCATTATGGTCGGAGCTTGTAATTAGAGATTTAGCGATATGGACATGGGAACACGATAGAAAATGTTTCTATGACAGTCTTGTGTCTCCTCATTCTAAGTTAACGGGTTACAGAATTATTCCTATAGTGTGTAGTCAATGATAAATGAAGACGGTTTAGTCCATAAGAATCGTTTTATGTTGTTTCCTTGGATTTCTTTGAGGCAATCTGGATTGTATCTATTTTCGATACGATTTGATAACCAATTTTCAATCTATTTCCCCAACTTTGGAGGGAAAGGTTTTAGCAAGTAGTTTTGGGGCGCTGGAAATATTTCGGGTGCCCGAAAAAACACCTGGCTATACATGGTCTACGATAAGCTAAGAGAGATTCCCCTTACACAAAAGTAGGGCATCTCCTTGTCGTATCTCGCCTTTATACTTTCATGTACAGTAGTCTACCGGATCGAATGAACAAGACCTATCCCATACATAAACCAATTTAGACTGCTATGTTATTTTTGAGGAAGAAGATGGAATGAGACCAGATACCCTCTTTAAGGCTGACTGTAAGTCGATTAAATGTAGAAAAAGATTGCTTTTGTCACAAGTAAAGTGTATATTTGCATTGAAAGAATCGTTCTTTGACAGAGGCAAAAGAAAACAGAATTTTGTAATTCGCTCGTTTCTAAATCGTTACCTGTTATTAATTTAATAGAAGTAACTATTTGATTTTCAATTAAATAGCGAATATATAATGTTTCGCAACATGCGTGCTCAGTGGTTTATTGATACCGCATATGTCAGCGATCTCTTTCAAAT
>ERZ779645.501-NODE-501-length-22666-cov-1.685286_pt1 | contig 22666 bp, 19 predicted proteins | sample MGYA00511103_ERZ779645 | MGnify/ENA primary metagenome ERZ779645 (study PRJEB29588, sample SAMEA2158521) | human gut metagenome | biome: human gut; feature: human-associated habitat; material: faeces | place: Denmark | collected 2008/2010 ...
AGCAATAAAAAACTTTCTATTGATATTGATTTAAAAGCAAATGCCAATGAAATTCATGATGTCATTAATGACATGACACTAGGTGAAAACGATAAAAACGACAAGCTTAAAGGATTATATAGTGCACGTGAAGCTCTCAAATACGATATGCGAGAGGTTGGCATTGAAATTGATGAAGTTCAAAAGAAAATTAACAATCTTAACAAAGAAAAAATCAAGATTGAAGCGAACATCAGTGAATTAAATGATGCTCAAAAATTGGCTGATGAGATTGATAATTCAATCGCAGATTTAGATAAAGAAAAAATAAAATTAGAAGCAGATTCTTCTAAGTTAGAAGATACAAATAAAAAACTAGATGAAACCATTGAAAAAGAGAATGATGTAAGAAGCACAAAAGCAGATATTGAGTCACAAGTTATCGGTTATCAAGATAGCTTGAGTAAACTTAACAGACTTCAACAAGCTGCTAAAGCTTTGAAAACTGCTAGTAAGATTACATTTGATGTTGGAAATAAGATGTCAAATCTAGGATCTAGTATGTTGAACATTGCCAAGAATTTCCAAAACAATCCAATAGGAGATATTGGACGATTCTTAGTACAAGGTGTTGGATATTCTAGTTTGTATAGATTGGTTTCAAGTACACAAAACGCAATTGGTGATGCACTTTCAAATGGTGTTAAAAGATACGACACAATAAACGTTGCGAAAAGAACATTATCCACTGTAGTAGGTGATGTAGACGATTCTACGGCTAAAATTCAAAAGATGATTGATAACCTAGATGAAAGCATTTTGGGCCTACCAACAACTTTAGATGATGCTCTAAGCCATGTTACGAGATTTACTTCAATCAATCATGATTTAGATAGGTCTCAAAAGCTATTCTCGGCAATTAATGATTCAATTTTGACATTCGGTGGTGATTCTGAGGGAGTAAACAATGCGGTTACTCAGTATTCTCAAATCATGGGTTCTAAAATGGATGCTCGTACATTGAGGTCAATGGAAGATGCAGGCATGGCACCAGCCTTAACTGCTATTGCAAAGAAATTTAATATGTCATTTGCAGAGTTTAGAGAAGCATTTACAGGGTCAAATCCAACTATTTCATTGCAACAATTTGAGGATGCTCTGATTGAATTGGATGAAAAAGGCGGTGGTGGCCTAAATTCGTTGGCAACTATGGTTAAATCGTCTGTATCTACAATCTCAAACGCTTTTGACTTAATCCCTAAGAGATTTAGTAAAGCCGAAGAAAAGTGGTTAGGTGCATTAGATGAGGTTTCAACAGAATTGACGGGAGCTACAATCTATGGAAATATCTACAAACTTTCTCAAAAAGTCGAAGGCTTAGGAGATATAGGAGCGAACTTCATTAGAAGTCATAAAAAAGAGATTGGCGAAGGTATAGACTTCATTAAAACCAAGTTCACTGAATTATGGAGTGTTTTAAAAACATTCAGTTTCAAAGATTTTGTTGGTGGATTTAAACAAGGATTAGAAGATTTCCAAGGAGCAATAGATTTCTTCAAACCTCTTGTTGGTGATCTATATGATTTCGCAAAAGATAAAATCACTGAAATGGGAGATGGAAGCTTTTCTAAAGGGTTAGGACGTTTCGTATCAGACTACATCCAAATTGGTATTGGATTAAAGTACGCTGGTAAGTTAATGAAACTTGGAAGCGGTGGAATTAGTCTTTTAGGAGATTTAGTAAACGTTGCTTCAAAATTCAAAGGAAAAAGTTTCAATATTCCTTTCCTAGGAAAACTAGGAAGTAAATTTAGTTCCATTAAAGATGTATTCAAGAGTTCAGATGAGATTACTGCTGCTACAAGCACTCCAAAAACTTTTGATGCAGAAGGATTTAAAAATAAATTATCTTCATTAGCTATCATAGCTGGTGGTGCAGGAACAATTATTCTTTATTGCAAAGCGATAAAGGAAATTGAAAATAATGTTCCAAATGACGTTACAACATTGCCTTTACGTTTGGTTAACTTGTTCTCAATTATGGGAGCTATGAGTGGATTAGGAGCAATAGATGCAGGATTATCAAAACTTCTAGGATACGAAAACGTTCTAACGGGAGTTGCATTGATGCTAGGTCAAGGCGGAGCTTTATGGATATTTGCTAAAGCAATGCAAGAGCTAGATAAGACTATGCCTGATGGCACTAGTGCTTTTGACGATAAATTGACTGGATTGGTTGAATCAATCGTATTAATGGCTGCTATAACAGGTGGACAAGGTGCTTTAGGTGTATATACAGGCGGAATTTCTACATTGGCCCAAGTACTAGGAATGGTAACAACATCAGGACTAGCTGGTACATTGATTGCTTGTGCTAAAGCTATGCAAGAAGTAGATAAGAATGTTCCTTCAAACACAAAAGGACTTAAAAAGAAAATCCAAGGAATTATGGATGTTATTGATATGTTTGAAGGCGGAGGAACATTGTCTTCTTGGTGGAGTCAAGTTATTAAAAGTTCTGAGTCTTTATGGAAAGATATGGAGACTTGGAATATCACTAGGATTCTAGAGAAACTTGTTACTATTGGAGAATCAATTTCAAAAGTTCAAGGAATGAGTATTGACAGTAGTTCTTTCAACGATCAATTCAAAGATATTCAAGAGGTAATCAAGAATATTAATGAATTTAAGTTTCCTACAGTTAGCACATCGAGTGCAACAAATATTGCAGATGCAAACAGTATCGTTGAGAACTATACAACAATGGCTTCAAGCCTTTCTAAAATGTCTAGTATCAACGGAAGTTCAATTAACGTTGAGAATTGCACAAGCATTTTAAAGAATGTAGCTAGTGTTGTTCAAGAAATGAAGAAGATTGTATTCCCTGATGTTACAAAGAGTATTAAATCTAATTTAAACTCTACAAATGCTCAAGAGTTCCTAGATACATTGAAGATTTTGGAACAGATTGTTCCTGAATTTGGAAACTTGCAAGCAGTAATGACAAGCAATCCTTTACCAAAGGCAGAAGATATTAAAAAGACAATTGAGAGTATTTCTCAAGCAATTGGATATATTTCTGTAGCTGGTGTTGGAACAGGAAAAGACAAGAATATGTTGTCTTACAACTTGAGACAAATGCCTGATTCTAAGCTATTTAATAACGCACTAAAGGCGATTACAACTTTAGGTGATATAATTCTTAAATTCGGTACTTTAAACGTATATTCAACTAATTTCGACTTTGAAACACTGAAAGCCAATATTAAGAGTATTGGAAATGCAGTTAATGAAATGGCAACTAACAAAGGATTAACTGAAAACCTAGATAATATGGACACAGTTAATAAGACTGTTTCTAAGTTGAAAAAAACGTGTGAAAGCTTAAATTCTATCGTTGGATTAAATCTAGACTTTGTTAAGGTTGGAGAAGTCACAACAGGTATTCAAACATTCCTAAACAATGTTAAAGGATTGAAAGTTGGAGAAGCTACTACAGATGTTGTTACAGAAGTAAACTCAATCGTTACTTCATTCCACAACATGGCCACAACTTTATCAAACATGAAGTCTGAATTTAATACCTCTGGTACAGATATGGCCAATGGAATTATTGAAGGATTCAAAAGCATTGATATTGAAGGATCATTTGGGACTAAGATTGATAATGCTAAAGCTTCATTGAAGAAGAAAAGCTTCAAATCAGTAGGTAAGAAGTTTGGAAAAGATGTTGTAAGTGGATTTAGTGAAGGTATCTCTAATATGTCTAGTTCAATCTCTAATCAGATTACTATGATGTATGGATATTCAACACGATTCACAGATTTAGGACAATACTTAGGAAGTGCATTTAAAAATGCGTTCAACAATCAGTCAGGAAATATTAATACAGGTGGTACAACAACTCCTAAAGTAAACATGGGAAATGAATCTAAAGGAAACAATATTAAGTTTGCTAAAGGTGGCCCAGTTTACTTAAAACGAGGCGGACAACCTATTGTTATGAAAACTAGCGGAACAGATACAGTGCCTGCTATGTTAACTCCTGGTGAGTATGTAATGAAACGTAGTGCAGTTAAGAAAGCAGGTCAAAGCTTCATGGATAAAGTAAATAACATGGATTTGAAAGGTGCGTTCAAAGAATTGTCTACTAGATATGGTTCTCAAGTTGGAAGTGTTGTTAATAAGAATGTGACTATCAACAATAATGATAATCGTGTTACGAATAACAGTATCGCTTTCAACGAAGGAAACGAAAGAAGGCAGGCTATCAAAGTAGGTAGATGCTTGAGAGGTTTGGCATAATGACTTGTTATAACTTAAACCCATTAAAAACATACGTTCAGTTCAATGATCTTGTAATAGACAGTGCGGAGGAGATTTCCTCTGCCTCTCTAAAGCAAGATACAAAGACTGCAACGCAAGAATATAGTTACGGACATGGTAGTTATGTTGCTTTTCAAAAGAATCAACAGTTTCTTACGGAAGGTGACTTGTCCTTAACATTGAATTTTAATTATGAACATTTTCATGATGAAGATAGAAGATTCCTACGTGACTATTTCAATTTGAATTTGCTTAAACCTGGAAGGTTATGGGCAATTCAAGATAACAAATTGATTTGGGCATGGGCCTATGTCACAGGATTTAGTGAAGATTACAAAAAATACCAAGGTTATCTATCAATGGATATTGATTTTAAACTTTGGGAAGGTGTATGGCATATCGCAGACACAAAGAAAACATTCTTAGTTCCTTATTCTGTATGCAATATCCTAGATTGTGATGATTTCAGAGATGCTCAAGAGTGCTTATCGTGTTGCGTTACTTGCCCTCCTGATATGGAAACTTGCAATTCGTGTTTATGTGATTGTGGAGACATTACAGAGGAAACATCTTTATGTGTAATGGGAACTAAAGCATTGGAAGATTTTATGAATTGTGGCAATTCATACAAGATTGTCTACGATTGCATCAAAGGTGAACAGATTTTCGGTGATGATTTGATTAAGAATAAAATCTGTAAAAAAGATTATTGTGTTGAGTCAATTGCTGGAAGATTCTACAGTGGAACAGTATTAGATACAGATAAGGTAAAGTTGATTCTAGATGGTAAATTCCAAAACCCTGAAATTGAAATAAACGGAAATAAAATGATGATTTTAGGTGAATATGATGGATTTTTAACACTTGATTCAAGTTGGAACTTATACTTTACTGCGGATGGATGTTGTGCATCAGAGGAAGTAGATTTAGATAATCTAGTGATCGAAGATGAATTTGGATTCACAGTACATCATGGAATGAATAGATTAGTTGTCACAGGCTCATGTTGTAAGATGGCTTGTGTATATATAGATGTTGATGAACTTACAAATTAAGGAGGCTTGCAGTGGCAAATGTAAAAAGTTATTGCACTGCTTGTGGAAAGTTAAAAGATAGCAGTGCAGAGTTTATCCAAAATGGTGTTACAGATTCAATCTGTACGTCTTTAGGAAACGATACAGGCTTAAATCCTGAAAATGGCAATAATACGTGTACAGACATGGAAAATGCCAACGATTGCCTTACAAAAGGCTTGTATGACATCATAGATGGATTTGATTTGTGTGATTGGAAATTATTCATGAGTCAATATGCTAACAATGATTACAACATGAAAGCAGCTATGATTTGTTGGATGTGTGGATTGCAAGACCAGTTGTATAATCTTCAACTTCAAAATTTGGCAATCGAAACACAATATACTATTCAACAGTCCACACCTGGATTGAGTGTTGCAATTGACAGACAAGGTAATTTCAGATTCAATTATTCAGATTGGATTAATACAAGTGGATATACGAAAGTAGCGGACGGAGTTATTACGGGAAAAGTTGATTTCTGTATGAAACCTAACAAAGATAAGAGTGCTACATACAAATTCAATAGCGTTACATTGAAACACTACTCTTATAAAATGACGGGAGTTTCAGCAGGTTCATATCCTACTGTTTCGATTCGTGTTCCTAATAGGAGTGGGTCATTGGTATATCAGAAAATCACAAATGCTTCATTTGAAGAAGATATTAACAAAACAGTTGAATTAAGCATGAGTGGAACAGTAAAAGCTGGAGAAACAACAAATTGGTTGCAATTCCTTTCTATTTATGTTGATTGGGTAGAAGATGATGAAATATCTCTACATACTCGTTTTGTAAATGATAACAAGGTGAATTTTGTTATCTGTAGAGATTAGGAGGTACACATAAATGAATAAAGATGTTTGTTCTGCTTGCGATTCTTTAAAAGCTACAAGCAGTAATTTCATTCAAAAAGGTGTAACAGATACTATTTGTGCAAATCTTAAAGCAAACCAAGGTTTTGAAAATAAGGGCCACAATAACTGTACAGATATGCATGATATGAACGATTGTCTATTAGGCGGATTGTTAGAAAAGATTGATACAATTGATGTTTGCGATACAAAAGAAGCTATCAGAGATTTGGAAAAGAATTTAATCAGTATCATGGATGTAATGATTTGTTCTGATTGCGGCCAATGGGAAGAAATCGAGAAACTATGGGCAGAAATCCAAAAGCTTTGGAATGCTATAAGAGATTTACAAGGCAAAGTTGGAAAACTTGAAGGCAGTGTTGGTAATATGTACAGTGCGGTTGAAAAGATTCTTATTAACCTTAAAAACAGTGGTGCATGGAAACAAACGGGAGATACTGTATTTGAAGGAAAATTCAATGACGGAAGAAGCATTGCAACAGGTAATATCAATATCTTTGGTGGTACTCCTGATGGAAACTCATACATCCGTACTAATAACGGAAGTTCTGAGAATGATTTGGCTGGTGGTGTTTAATGGCATGGCAAAACTTTCATGGAGCTTACGATAACACAGGGCCATACGCAAACGTAGTATTAGGTGGAAATCCAGGCGATACCGCAGACTTTGGATTCCCACTTGCTATTGCCCATTCTAAAGGATATGGAAAAGGTATAAACTTTTCAGATGATGGAAACTATGGTGTTACATTCACATTAGATTTAGTTGGATATGGTGTAACGGATGCTGGTCAATATACAGGTAACGGAAAGTATGTACAGTATGGCGGGAGATATAACTATATTTTGATCATTAGCGTTTCTAACAACAATAAAGCATCATGGAGAGAGATTTACAATCAAGTAATATTCTCTCATGCAGATACATGGTCATTAGCTTATTCATCAGGTTGGGAAACAGTAGCACAAAATAGTCAATGGAATGGTAAGCTACAACTTCCAACAGATACAACACACGTTAAAGTTGAATTAAGAGGCGAAGATGCTACATTCCCTTACGAGAATATATATTCAATTCAACAGGTTATCCCTGATTTCAGACCATGGGCAGTAAGAAAAGGCGGTATATTCTATTCTTTGGATAGAGCTACAGGATGGTTTAAAAAGAGAGTTAAAGATTCTTGGGTCACTATCGGCAAGTACAGTGCTGATAAAGCAAATAAAGAAAACCAAGGGTCAAGTAGAATTAGAAAAAATGGTAAATGGGTAGGACAAGGCAAAATTGGTAGTTAGGAGTAAATATGATTCCTTACTTTGAAATATTAGAATTTGGAAAAGTTAAGAAAAGATTCAGAGAAGCTTTAAGCACAATCAGTTTTTCAAATGAGTTGATGACAGTACCTGAAATGCAAATCACAATTCCTAACGAATACTACGATTTAATATCAGGAAGAAAAGAAATGCGAGTAATCATGGATTGTGGAGTTTTCTACGGAATGATTACCGACTACAAACCATCTGTAAGTGGTTTAAACATATCTCTAACGCACGTAATTAACGAATGGACATATAGACAAGTCCCAACGAATTATGCGGTTAAAAATGCTCTTATAAAGAACGTATACGAAAGTGAAGATATGTATTATTCAACTCAGTGGAAGATGAATTTTGAAACAGAGATTGATAATGAAAAGATTGACTACGTTTATTCTAGACAATCTAAATTAGATGCACTTACTAAAACTTGTGAATTGACACCATCTGTTTATTGGAGAGTTCCATTTACAAATGATAAGCAAGTTGAAGTTGGATATTTTGGAAAGAAACAACCTGTTATGCTTTCCAATAAGCCAACATTAGGAAGAAACTACAGAATCATTGGTGAGCCAACAATGGAAACCGATTTTTCAGATGTTATTAACCTTGCTACTGTTTATGCCAATAAATCTGATAGTGGTATGTCATCTTTATCATTGAGAGAAGTATATAACGATAAAAGCTTGCAGAATCCTAAATTCCCTGTAGTTATTTTGAGATCAAACATAAATAACGAGCGTGATTATGAATATGTAGACTTTCCTAAATTAGCTCCTAACAATCAATTGGAGTACTCGATTATTGATACAGAGTCGGTTGGATATGAAAGCGGTGTATTCATTGAAGGAACATTTGCCTTTGATGATTTATCACCATTCAGTCTAGAGGATATGACAAAAGACTCTAAGGATTATAAATGGGTCATTCCTAAAGAACAGAGATATTTAACTGATACAGAGGAAATAAACAATGCTAAAGCTTTATGGCATTCTTTAAAAGACATTTGGAGTAAATCTGCTATTGCAGCTTTATGTGGTTCGTGTCATGTTGAATCAACATTAAATCCTAACTTGTATCAAATTGGTGATGTTCCTGATTCTCAAAAAGGATTTGGATTAGTTCAGTGGACTCCATACACACGAATTACCAATTGGCTTGGTTCTCATGGATATTCAAGCTACACAATGTATGGAAAAGGGGAAGTAGCTAAGTTGGTCGAAGAATGGTCAACAAATGCTACAAATGGCCCTTGGATTCCAACTTCTTCTTATAACATCACATTCCAACAATGGTCACACATGGAAGCCGATATGAATTACATGGTAATGGCTTTTATGGCAGATTATGAGCGTGGAGATACATCTATTGATTTACAGTATCAAAAGCGTATTGAATTTGCTCAACGTATTTATGGTTTGATTCCTGAGTGGGAACAAGATGATAACGGAACTACAACCGATACGGATAAAACACAATCTCGTCCTTGGAACACTCAGAATTTTATCAATACATGGAATGGTCAATCTATAGACATGGATGGCGTGCCAATTAACCAACCATATCAATGTGTAGATGCATGGAAGAAAGCGTTGCAAACATTAAATTATCCTGACCCTACAAGAGCTATTGGGGGTGATGGATACGCAGATTACATTTGGTATAACAGAGATGAATTAGGTTATTCTCAGTACTTTGATTATGTTAGTACACCTCAATTTGGCGATTGGTGCATATTCGGTAGAGGTGGTGACACACGTTGCAATGTACGTTTCAGATGCTGGCAATGGAAGAGCGAATTTCTTTGGCCAAAACCAACCTTATCCATATTGCAATACAACAACAATCAGTACATCAAATATCATTGGTATTTTCAGAGTAAAGAGTGTTTATGTACAACAAAGCATTGACCCTGAGTCTACAAATGGAACAACTATCATTACTGATAACGATAGAATATATGCTGCCAAGGTTGTATATGATTGTGCCTGTAGAAAACTAATCAATGCAAGAAGAAAGTTTGCTATCAACGTTTCTTGTGAAGCATTACCTAAAGAAGTAAACGTAGGTGATAGAATCAGATTTATTTATGATCTAAATTTATTGCAATTGGGAAGTTGTAATAGATACATGAAACGTATTCTAAAACAAGACGATTGGTTCTATATTACAAGCCTACAAAGAGAAATAGATAAAACAGGAATTGAAATAGATACATTGACACTAGAGAAATTCCTTAGAACAGATAGAGACGGAAAGAGTGAGTAGTTATGGATATTAGTAAGGCGATAAATATATTAGCTGATAGTGTCTATGATTTGAAAGAAAAAGGAAGATACAATTCCATTCAACGTAGAAACCACACAGTTGACTTTTATGGGTATGAGTTCCCTAGATGGGGATGTTCAAGTTCTAAACCAGCGGTAATAGGAATGTCAATTTCTCAGGATTTGATTTATTATGAACGTTTTGAGTTTAAACTAGTAATAGATAATTCTACTGCTACAAACTTTAATATCGAGATTGAAGGAATCGACATGACACCATATTTCAAGCAGCAATTCAACGGGGCGTGGATTACAGGAAATGGACTATGGCCTGGGCAATACTCTAATTTTGATGTTCTTAAAGCTTGTGGGTATCTTTCAGAAAGCGATAGAAATAGAATACTAGACCCAGGATATAAGACAATCAAAGTAACAGGAAACGGTAATTTTGATTGTACGTTAGTAAATTATCTTAAATATAGTCATGTCAACAGATAAGAGGTATCTATGAACAGATATGAACAAAGGATTGAAAACCTATCAAATCATGTAAAACAAAATCCTAGAGATTGGCAGTCTGCCATATCGCTATTGAAATTGAACAGTCAACAAATTGACTTTAAAAGAAAACAAAAACAACAGTCTGCTAGATTGTCTATCAAAGCATACAAAAAGGAGGTTGTATAGATGGAAAACAAATATAGCACTTCGGGAATTGGAGAAGATATTATCCGTAGTTTTACACAAATTGCAAGTGCAGAACTACACGCTAAAACCTTATTAGAAAAACGTATTTCTGAGGTTGAGAATGGATTAATTAGTGAAGAAGAAATTCCTGATAATTTAGAAAAGATTGAAGCACTAAAGGATGAAATTGATGATTATGCAAACATCAGACGGTCTCAAATGCTTTATCTATACAATTCTTTTGGTAGTAAAGGGGATAGAGAACAGTGGTGTTTAGTTAAACATTTAAGTATGGCTATGTACACTGCATTTGAAGCATATCAAGCTTCTGATAGAGACCCCGAATTATTGAATATTGCTTTGGAGATTAACAAGAAGTTTATTGAAGCTTGTACAAAATTCTTAGGTGTAGAAATTACTTCTTGTGCATCTTGTTTTGCAGACATTATGAAAGCTGGAGGAAAATAATATGCAACCTGTAGTATGTAATAAAGATATGGCGGTATCGTTTCCTTTAAAAGATGGTGATTGCGAATTTTGGCTAGAAATTGTTGATTCTGTAGATGATATTACTAATCCAAGTAGAGACCATGCGTATGTTGATTCAAAAGGATTATTCTATATCTACAATGGAAAAGAAATTCAAGTAATCAATGACCATGCCAATTTGAAAATCAAATTGGGAAATATGATTGGTGATATTTATAATCAATTGGATTTAATGGAAATTCTAAATCAATTCGTAAAGACAATTTCTGTAAACGGAACAAACATTGCCAAAGACAACGACAAAAACATTGCTATTCAAGTGCCTATCACAACTATTAAATTAGATGGAAACACGATTAGTCCTGTTGATTATATTGTCAATCTAGATTTAGCTAGTGTTTATGCAAAGAAAACTGAAATTCCTAAAAATGTATCTGAGCTTGAAAATGATGCTGGATATATTAAACAAGAAGTTGTAGATCAATTAGTTCCTATCAAAACAATCAAAGTTAATGACGTAACGATACCTCCTGATGAAACCCATGCAGTAAATATTGAATCAATTCGTTATAAAGTTGGAACTGCCGATCCAAACACAACAAATTGCCCTAACGGATATTTCTACTTTCAAATAGGAGACTAATCCATGGCTTATGTAGGTTATGAATGGGCGTTACTTGGAAATCATCAAATTTGGTCCTACAGTGGAAGATGTAATATGTATTTCCAAGTTTACGCATGGAGCGAACAAGATGTCATAAATAATAGGTCTACAGTACATACAAGAACTAGGATTTTAGTTGAAAATAAGAACCCAAGCTATTCAGGTTATCATGTTGAACAAGATTGGTCTGCTGGAGTTACAGGAGCACCAAATTATAGTGCTCATGCAACATTTTCAGATGGTGGAGCTGGTACAAGCAAGGAATATATTCTACAAAATGGTTCGTTTACTGTTAACCATGATTCTAATGGTAATGCATCAAGCAAAATACATTATTGGTTTAATGGAACATATACAGGAGCTATAGGAAGCCCTACAAACACAAATGTAGTAGACATATCACTTCCTAAAATTGATAGAACCGCATATAAGGCAACGATAAGCAATGTTGGAAGTACATACAAAACAATGTACTGTACAATTTCTGTTCCGTTTTATTCTGAGGAAAACCAATGGAGTCGTGATGAGAAAACATGGACTGATTGGAATAAAGTAATAAAAGCAGATACTCCTTTTGTAGATACATGGACAGGATTAAAGCCGAACACAAAATACACGGGATATTATCGCTTTAAAAGAAAATATAATGGAGTTTGGAGTGAAGTGGTCAGTTTTACTGCGACCACTAAATATCCTAATGCTCCTTCAAAAGGAAGTGTTTCTTTAAGCTCGGTAACGTCCAATTCTGCAAAAGTTAGTTGGAGCGGATTCTCATTAGGAGACATGGCAACTGATTATTCTTATCAAACATCTAATGATGAAAAAAATTGGACAGACCAAGGAAAAGTAACAAGCTTAACTCTTAGTGATTTGAAAGCTAATACAAACTATAAATTCTATGTAAGAATGGTCGATAACTATGGTCAACCTTCGTTAGCAGCTAGTACATCATTTACAACATTGAACCCTGAAAAACCAAATGTAGGTGGTATTGAATGTACACGGTTAACACCATTCGGAGGTATGTTTTCTTGGTATGGATTCTCTGTAAATGAAGGAGCTACAATAGATCACTACGAATATTCTCTAGACGATTCAAATTGGATTAATGTAGGAACTGATACGCAAATTAATTTAGACAATTTAAGCCATGAAACAAGTTATACATTATACGTTCGTATCGTTGATAACTTCGGCTCTAAATCAGATAGTGCTATATTCAGTTTTAAAACATTAGTTGACCAATTGAAGATTGCATACAATACAAATTTGTATCAAACAGAAATTCTAACTAAAGACGGAGTAGACATCTTAGCTAAGAATGGAGATAATTTGATTGTTGATACAATTGGAAAAGAACGATTAAGGACTGCCAAGGTTTTCTACAACGACAATGGAGTAATAAAGAAAGTAAAATCAGCTTACTACAACAAAAAAGGTAATATTCAACACTATAAAAACTATGGAAATTAAATAGGAGGTAAATATAATGGGAGTTAGAATACAAGAATTGCCTGAAACAACAGGCATTAAAAAGGAAGATGTATTGATCGTTGAAGATGGACAAGGGACTAAAAAAGGCACTGTTCAACAGTTAGATGAAACACTAGGAGTTAGTCAACTAAAGGAAGAATTTGAAGCATTGGGATTATCTGTAGACGAAGAAGGATATATTGTTCAGGAGGTACAAGAATAATGGCAAAACACAGAATTTTAACAGATGATACAGGACAAGAAATTGCAAAAGCTTTATCTGTAATTGCACAAACAAATATTGCTCATTCCAATATGGATTGGAGTAGTGTTCAAGCAATCGTTGCAGATGGAGCAGGAGAAAAAGCGTTCGCAATTGGTACGCAATTAATCGAGAAATGGACAGATACTGCAGAGCAAAAGGAATACGATATGCCTTGGCAAGTAAATCACTTTGAAGATGTTACGTTAGAGGATGGAGAAGTAGTCCCTGGAATGTGGTTACAATCGCACTATACTTTGCCTTTTGGTATTCAATTTTCGCATCAGAGAGCGTTTTTAGCGTGTCCTGATGGGCTTAGTGCTGGCACTTACAATTTCGATTTTGCCAAGGCATGGGGAAACAATGTTAATCCAGGAATTAATTACCAATTCACATTAACTAATCCTGTAGAAAAAGGCGGTAGACTAGCTGGATGCTATGGAGCGCCAAATACCACACCGACGAGTTGGAAAGTGTATTCGTACGGATCAAACGGAATCACTCTAAACGAAACAGTCAATGTTACTGTTGGCAGTGGTGGAACAAATCTAGGAACAATCCAAGACAACAGTAGAAATGGAAATTTAAACTCTGCACAAGAAATGGCATATGGTTGGAACAGATGGAAAACATCTGCTTTAAGACAGTATTTAAACTCAAATAAACAAAAAGGACAGTGGTGGACACCGCAAGACCAATGGGATATTTGCCCTGACCAATTAGCCAACAAAGATGGTTTCTTATGTGGTATGCCGGAAGAAATGATACATAGCTTAAAGAAAGTAAAGGTATCTACTTTTGCGAACACAGTAAACGATGAAGGAATTGAAGATATTACATATGACTATGTAATAATCCCATCTATGGAACAAGTATATTGTCAACCACAAATTGCAGGAGAAGGTGTTGCACATGATTATTGGAAGAGAAGAAGCGGACGGACTACTCCATGTCAACAAGCACAAACATATCCTAACATGATTAGTTATTCAGTTGATAACCGTACATCAGCTCAGTACGTCCGTTTGCGCTCGGCCCATCGTGACTATGCATGTGATGCGTGGATTATCTACATTAATGGTCATGTCAACAGCTACGACGCTAGCGACGCGCTTGCGTTCTCTCCGCTTATTTGTATCGCATAAATCTAAATAATGAAAGGAGATAAAAAATATGATTATTAAGCAATTAGATGTTCCTATTGAAAAACAAGCAGAAGAAGAATATCAATCTTCTCAAATTCAATCCACAAAAGATGAATTAGCTAACCAAAAATTCTTAACAGAATACGTTGCTTGTATGGCAGGAATTGAATTACCTGTCGAAGAAGAAGAAACGGAGGGAATGACTCATGTACAGGATTTTGAATAATCAGAAAAGCAGAGTGATTGACGGAAAGTATAGCAAAGATAATTACATTTTCTTAGTAGAACAAGCTTATAAAAAAAAGAAAATCACAAAAGCAGAGTATCAAGATTTGATTGATTTTGAGTAATTTCGAGTACATTCAATATTTATTAGATATTATTGATAAGCAAAATAAAATCATTAAAGAACAGAATGAAATTCTATATATGAATGGAATTGATGTTTTGGACAAAGAGAAATGGCGATAATGTACGTCCTTTTCTTTTCATTATATAATTGAAATGCCATAAAACAGTACCTCAGAAAATATGAGAGAGATGAAATATTTTTGGAGGTGTAAATTTATGAATGTACAAGATTTTTTAAATTTATTACAGACTGCTGCTACTTTAGTTTGTGGTGGATTAGCTTTATATTTTAAATTCAGTACGAAAGCTAAAACTAAAGCAAAAGAAGTTCAAGAAGTGATTGCTAAAATTACTGCACAAGCAGTTGTATACATTAAAGAAGCAGAGGACAACTACAAAGATACAACTAATGCAGGTGGCAAGAAGTTTGAAGAAGTTGTCGGTAAGCTTTATGATCTAGTGCCTGATGCATTGCATGGAATTATAACAAAAGAAATGATTAGTGAAATTGTTCAAAGCACTTTTGATGAAATTGAAGAATACGTTAAGATTCAATTAGATAATGGAATTGATAAAATCAACGTCAAAGGTGACTAATAGTGAAGGTAATCACTATTGATCTAGAATATGTTTTATGGCTTTTTGGGTTCATTGCTTCCGCTTGGGGAGTAGTTAAAATCATTAAAGAAGTAAAGAAACCTAATGACGATTTAAAAGAAACTGTAAGAAAACACGAAGAATGGTTAGTAAGAGATAATGATAGAATAAAATCAATTGAAAGTTTAGTTATCACACAAGAAGGGATTAAGAAAGAATTGAATGAACATTCTCGAAGGCTAGGAGAACATGAAGAAAGATTAGAAGAAGATAAGCAACGTGGTAATTTGACATTAAAGGCAAATATCGCAATTATCAACAATATGCTTTCTGAAAACGACAAAGATAAACTCCAAGAAACTAGAGATGAGATTCAAAACTTTCTACTAGATAAAAACTAAGGAGGTTAAAGAATGGGAACTCCACAAGATTTTTATAACTATGCTCTCAATAAGGTTTTTAACAACAGAGGGCAAATAATGAACATTAATTATGTTCAAAGTGGTGAACCATATGGCGGACAATGCGTTTCATTAATTCAAGGATTAATGGCATGGGGAGGAAAGCCATGTGTTCCTCGTGGACACGCTCGTGATTGGTGGTTTAACAGAGCAAACAATGGTGTGTTAAGTTATTTTGATGTTGTTACGGGTGCTCCCCAAAATGGTGACGTTGGAGTATCTGAAGGCGGTGATGCAAGATACGGACATATATTTATCTATTGGGAAGGTAGAGCACTCTCTCAGAACGTTTTAGGCAACGCTAAAGCTATGTTATGGCCATTAAACTATCAAGGTGCTATTTGGGGATATTTAAGACCTAAATTCTATACAAACGCTTCTACATATGACGCTTCTCAATTAATCAAAGAGATCGGAATGGCCACATTTGAAAATGATACTGCTATCGTTATTCATAGAGATACTCCAACAGGTGCTTCTTACGGAACATTTGTAAAGGGCGAAAAACAAGTCTATACAGAAAAATGGGTAGGACTTGGACATAGATGGATTTCATGGATTCATACAAATGGAGTTAGATGTTTCGCAGCAGTTAGTGGTAGTGAATCATATGGTGTTGAACCATGGGCAACAATCGGTGCTCCTGAAACAAAAGATATTGAATTAACACAAGAAGATGGAATTGCTGAATTTATTGTTGATGGTGTACATAAGCATTATGATAATCCAAGTGGAGAAATATTTGGACAATGTAATTCAGGAGACAAGATTCGTTATTATTGGAAATGCGTTACAAATGGACATAGATATGTTGTAGGTAAAGAAGGAGATAGAAAGTTCTTTGTTGCAGTGTCTGCTACAGAGGATAGAAGTCAAATGTGGGCAAAATTTAGTGCTCCTGATACAAATACTAAGGAAGACACAAAAGAGCCTTCTAAGCCTTCTACAGAGCCTTCTAAGCCAACCACAACAGATTACACTAAGAATGTTAAGGGATATGGAATTGATGTTTCGCAATGGAATAGTTCAGATATTGATTTATCCAAATATGACTTTGTGATCGTAAGAGCTTCCTATGGAGAACATACAGACAAAAAATTTGAATACTTTGCAAATAAGTGTGAAGAATTAAAGATTCCTTATGGTGTGTACTGCTATGATTATGCGTTAGATGATAGTCAAGCTAGAGCGGAAGCAGAGTATGTATATAATCTAATCAAAGACAGAAATATTCAATTAGGTGTATGGTTTGATATGGAGGATGCAGATAATTACAAGAAGAAAGCTGGTGTCTTAACAAAAGAAAGATGTTCTTTCTCTTGTAAAGTGTTCTGCGACTATATGAGTGCTAAAGGATATTATACAGGTGTTTATACTAGCACTAGTTGGCTAGGAACATTTGTAGAAACAACGTATCCACTATGGATTGCAAATTGGGGTACGAATGATGGTAACATTCAATCTGACCAATCTAGTGTTGGTGTTATTCATCAGTATGCAGCTAATCCAATTGACAAAGATATAATCTTCCATGATATTGATTTTTATAAGTCAAATCCTAAGAAAGATGAACCGAATACAGATTCTAAGGATGACTCTAAAGATGATTCTAAAGACGATTCTAAAGATGATAGTGGAAACAAAATCAATGTTACAGGAATCAATAAATTGATTGAACTGTTGCTAAATATTGTTGAAAAAATCGCCAAATTGTTTAAATAATATTACATAATGTACGAAATGCTAAATGAAACTATTGATTTTGCACAAAAACTGCAAAAAATAGGTTTATATGTTAAAATATATACACATAGATTAGTAGAGTGCACAATACGACCAATACCTTAATATGGTATAATATCTATGCTTAGGGGAATACAATCGTATTCTTTTTATCTCGTATACCATTAATTAGGTATAAGGAGAAACGAAACTGCTACGCATTTAGTTGTGTGGCAGTTTTTGCTATGCTATAATAGTAAAGGCCCAAACATGAGAAATTCTAAGTGAACCATGTTAGCTTGATGTACAAATCCAAGTTAGACATATGGATTTATTAGTATCAGTCTATAGTTATTCCAAGCGTGACTGATTGATATTATTTTTATGCAAGTCGACTACAAAGAAAAATTATTTTCTTGCCACTGAATAGAGTACATTCTAGAAGTACTTGAAAGGTGGTCTTTTTTCTATAAAATTCATACTGATATGATATAATCATGTTGCTAGGAAAAGTAGAATGATAAAGGCCTAAGTTCTCTTTGGTGTAGTGCAAATTGCAGACGTGTAATTGAATCTTAACATTTCTCTTTGTGGCACTAGCAAAAACAACTACAAAATGTGACAATTGCTAAAAGCTCCCCCTTTTTGTAGATGTCACAAAAACGATTCCATACCTAACACATCCAGGTATGGTTTTTGTTTCTTAACAAATATTAAAATTTATATGCTATATTATTGATGTGTTCTTCATAGATGGACACAACCCTTTCTAAGATAACTTTATGCAAAAGAGTCTCCTTACCAAGCGGGAGGCTTTTTTGTTTATATATTGTTTTGGCATAATGGCATAAAGCACGTGGCATAACGCATGGAATATTTTTTTAGATTCAATGGAATAAAAAGTAGCCAAAAATGAGAAAGTATGAGAACATAAAATAAACTAGATGAATAAAAAATAAAGAAAAATAAAGAGCTAGAAACTTACAAATATCATTCTACAATTGGACAAGTTACAGGAGCCGTAATCAATATGATTCTAGATCCTGTATTAATCTATGGTTTCAATTTAGGTGTACAAGGAGCGGCTTATGCGACAGTCATTGGACAAATTTTATCAGCTCTATTATTAGTTGTGTTTCATATGCGTTTAAATAAAGAATTTGATCATGGCCTCACTTATACAAAACCCAATAAGCGTATCATCAAAGAAATCTATTCGATTGGACTTCCAGCCATTATTGCTCAGGCATTGATGTCACTTATGGTGTATGCGATGAACTTAATTCTAAAATTTGATGCATCTGCACAAACAGCCTATGGACTTTTCTATAAAGTACAACAATTTGTACTATTTATGGCATTCGGTTTAAGAGATGCGATTACACCTATCATTGCCTTTTCGTATGGTATGCAAAATAAGCAGCGTGTTAAAGATGGAATCAAGTATGGCTTAATCTATACTATCGTATTAATGGTCTTGGGTACTCTAATTACAGAACTGTTCCCAAACTTTTTTGCGACACTATTTAATGCAGGACAATCTAGAATATATTTCATCAGTGCTGTTCGAATCATATCTATTAGCTTTTTGTTTGCGGGTGTAAATATCGCATTTCAAGGTGTGTATCAAGCTTTGAATGGAGGTATGGAATCTTTAGTTGTTTCCTTGCTTCGACAAGCCATTTTGATCCTTCCTTTGGCATGGGGATTTTCGATGCTTGTCGTTCAATGTGGAATGGATGTATCTTTGATTTGGTATGCATTTGTGATTACGGAAGTTTTATCTTGTGTTGTGGGATGGGTATTTTTAAGACGAATTGAGAAAAAGAAGATGGTGTTTGATTAAGGTCAAACACTTTTTCTTTTGTGTGGTGTATAATAAAGTACATACGGAGGAAACATATGGAACAAGATTCTCTATTTTCGATACAAGAAGATACAAGGCCTTTAGCCGATCGTATGCGTCCGGAAACATTGGATGAATATGTAGGACAAAAACAGCTTGTTGCCAAGGGAAATCTTTTGTGGCAAATGATTGAACATGATCAAGTGACATCGATGATTTTCTGGGGTCCACCTGGAGTAGGAAAAACGACATTGGCACGTATTATTGCCCATCAGACAAAGAGTTATTTTGTGGATTTCTCAGCTGTTACTAGTGGCATTAAAGAAATCAAGGAAGTTATGAAACAGGCTGATACGCGTAGGGCCTTGGGACAAAAAACAATACTATTCGTAGATGAAATCCATCGTTTTAATAAGGCGCAACAAGATGCATTTTTACCCTATGTGGAAAAGGGAAGTATCATTCTAATTGGTGCTACAACAGAAAATCCTAGTTTTGAGATTAATTCTGCCCTTTTATCTAGGTGTAGAGTGTTTGTGTTAAACAGTCTAAATACGGATGACTTAAAAGATTTGATTATTCGTGCTATTTCCAGCTCAAAAGGATTAGGCAATTTAAAAATACATATTACGGATGAAGATATAGAAGCGATTGCCGCATTTTCAGGTGGGGATGCCCGCTTTTGTTTAAACACATTAGAGATGGTTGTATATAATAGTCCAAGTGAATTGGATGGAATTCATGTTTCACAGGATATTTTGAAGCAGTGCCTTCAAAAAAGGTCGTTATTGTATGATAAAAAAGGGGAGGAACACTATAATATTATTTCGGCTCTACATAAAAGTGTACGAAACTCCGATGTACAGGCTGCTGTATATTGGTTAGCACGTATGTTAGAGGCTGGAGAAGACCCTTTATATATCGCAAGAAGATTCGTTCGTATGGCTAGTGAAGATATTGGTATGGCAGATTCTAGAGCTTTAGAAATCTGTGTGGCTGCCTATCAGGCATGTCACTATTTAGGTGTCCCAGAATGCAATGTACATTTAACGCATGCAGCTGTATATTTGGCTTTAGCTCCAAAATCAAACGCTTTAGAAGTGGCTTATAATAATGCGAAAAGTGATGCACTAAAAACATTAGATCAGCCAGTGCCTTTACACATTCGTAATGCGCCGACAAAGTTAATGAAAGATTTAGGCTACAGTAAAGGATATGAGTATTCACATGATTATGAATATCACATGACGGATATGCAGTGTCTTCCAGATGCTCTAGTTGGTAAAGAATATTATGTACCAAGTGATCAGGGATCTGAAGTGAAGGTGCGTAATCGTCTTGCGCAGATTAAACAAATCAAGGCCATGGTGCATAGAAATCGTATGATGAAGAAAAATCCTAAAGGAGGAAAATCGTGAAACCACATGAGCTAATGAATGAATTACAATATGGTGAGAGTATAGAAGTAGAATGTAAAAAAGCGTCAAATTCTTTACCAAAATCTGTATGGGAAACATATTCTTCTTTTGCAAACACAAATGGTGGAACTATATATCTAGGGGTTGATGAATCCAAAAACAATCATTTTGAGATTGTTGGAGTAGATTGTCCTGAAAAAATAATAAAAGATTTTTGGGATACAATTTCTAGCGATAAAGTAAGTTCAAATATTTTGTTGGAAAAAGATGTTCGTAAAGAATGTATTGATGGTAAAAGTGTTGTCATAATTCATGTGCCTCGTGCCGATTACAAGCATAGACCAGTTTATATAAACGGAAATCCTATGAAAGGAACATATAAAAGAAATTATGAAGGAGATTATCATTGTACAGAAAGTGAGATAAAATCATTCTTTCGAGATGCTAGCGATGAAGGGAACGATGGTACCTTGTTATCAGGCTATACAATGGAAGATATTGATGGAGATACTTTGCAGATGTATAGGAATGCATTTGAGGTACATAATCCAAATCATGTATGGAATTCATTGGATAATAAAAACTTTTTGAGAAGTCTTGGCGGATATGCTGTAAACAGAGGGACAAAAGAAGAAGGATTGACGTTAGCGGGATTATTGATGTTTGGGAAAGGTCTCTCTATACGGGAAAGATTAGAGAATTTTCGCTTTGATTTTTTAGATATGACAAATTTGATTGGAGACAGAAGATGGTCAGATCGTTTGACATATGATGGAACATGGGAAAATAACATTTACAATTTTATTAAGATAGTATTACCTAAGTTAGTGTCTGATTTAAAACGACCTTTTGTTTTGGAAGGTTTTCAACGGAAAGATGATACAGAAGTACATGCCTCTTCAGCTTAAAGAGCCGCTCCCCCAGAGGGAAGTCTGCTTAGTCACAAACAGCAGTACTGCCATGAGTACTGCTGTCAAAAAAGATAATGAATTTATTTTTTCTAATCCAGGTAGATTAAAAATATCTATTGAAGAAATTTATGAAGGTGGAAATTCAGTTGCGAGAAATCCTAAAATACAAACAATGCTGAGGATGATTGGATATGGTGAGAATATTGGTTCTGGATTCCCTATGATTTTAAAGACGTGGAAAGCCGAAAATTGGAGAAAACCAGAACTTTTAGAAAATGAAAACTTATCATGTGTTGAATTGCATTTACATATGATAAGTTTATTGCCTCAAGAGATAACAGAATATTTATCGCAAATATTTAAAGAGGATTATTTCTTGTTAAACGCAGAAGAACAAATGATTTTAAGCATTACTTATATGGATAAAGAAATTACAAATGAGAAAATACAATTATTGCTTAACACACATGTTGTTGAAGTTGGTAAATATTTATCTGATTTAGTAAAAAAAGAAATGTTGGTAGTAAACCAAATTGGTAGATGGACAACCTATAGCATAAATGAAAAGTATGGAGTATCTTTGATTTCATCTTTGGAATCAGATGAAGATTTGAATAAAACAGATAGAGAAATATTAGAATATTTAAAGAATAATAAGAAAATTACATCTAAAGATGTTATAAAGGTGACTAATATTTCATCCATATCAGGAGCTAATAAAGCTCTAAAAAGATTATTTGATAAAAATCTGTTGAAAAAAACTAGAATTAAGAATAGTGTATTTTATGAAATAAAGGAGTGTT
>ERZ779645.545-NODE-545-length-21338-cov-1.948597_pt1 | contig 21338 bp, 16 predicted proteins | sample MGYA00511103_ERZ779645 | MGnify/ENA primary metagenome ERZ779645 (study PRJEB29588, sample SAMEA2158521) | human gut metagenome | biome: human gut; feature: human-associated habitat; material: faeces | place: Denmark | collected 2008/2010 ...
TTCCGTAATGCCGGGCAATGGGGAGCATAGGAGGATTGCCTATTCCGCCGCCGATGATAACAGCCTTTTCGCTCTTATCCAGCAGCTCAAATCCCCTGCCGCCCAGAGGTGCAACTATATCAATAAGCTGACCCTCGGCAAGCTGAGAAAGCACCTTAGTGCCCTTTCCTCTTACCTCAAAAACAATTCTGAGAGTACCCTTTTCCTTGTCGATACCACAGATGGAAATAGGTCTGCGGAGCATAAAGCCGTCAGCCTTTATGTTCACAAACTGACCGCACACAGCCGCCTGAGCCACCTCCGGACAGCTGATAGTCATATCATATATTTCGGCTGCAAGAGCCTTTTTGCTGATTATAGGGTAAACACCCTGTGTATATTTCATAAGCAGATCCTTTCTTGTTATAAAGGTCGTTTTCTCGGGTCGTCGATAACATACTCCGACTCATCGGGCATGGCGGACTTATCCGTCTCAATTTCGCTGATGTCTATCTGCGGCTTTTCCTCGCTTTCGGCAATTCTGGAGCTGTCGTCAAACCACCTGTCGCAGTCTGAATTCTCCACGCCTATGCTGTCCATATCATTAGCCGAGGGTGCTTCTGTAATACTGTAATTTTGCAAAGGGCGCTCTTCCTTGCCGTAATAATCAAGCTTCTTCTGTTTTCTGAGCCATTTTTCACGGTATTTTACATACTTCGAGTTCTTATCCTTTTCCAGCAGATAGTTGAATTCGGGATAGCCCTCTTCATCTTTAAGCAGGTCCATTTCCTTATAAGAACGTATGGCAAAATCCTCAGACCAGAAGCCAAGCACAGAATAAACCAGCAGAATAAAAATATGGGAGGGCTTCATAGGCTCAAACCTCAGGAATATCTCCAGAACAGTAAAAATGCACAGCAGAATATAAACGACCTGAGATATCCTTGACAGCTTTCGTATCAAGAAAACATCTGAAACAAAGCTCAGGATAAGCAATATGGGAGCAATAAAAAATGTTGCGCCGAACCACGGGAATGAGATAGTTCCGACTTCCTCAGCCAGTATATGGACCATTTTTATTCCCGCACTTGTGTAGCTTACCCAGATATACATACTTGCGGCACTTATCAGTGTCACAGCAAGGTTTACATAGACATTGTAAATTCGGGAAATCATCAAATTTCTTTTTACAATGTCCATTTTTCTGCGGTTTTCTTCGTATTTTTTCTCTCTGACAACTTCCTTTTCCAGGTCGTTCATAATGCCCTCCAATGCTGTAAAAGGGCTGTAACGAATTTCTATATACCGTTACAGCCCGTTTTTGCTTTTAAAGATCAGCTGGATAGCTCCATCAGATCTTTGTTATATCGATCATTTCCATATCGTCAATGTTCTTGCCCATTGCCAGGATATCGGCAACCGCATTTGCAGTGTCGATAGCTGTCAGGCAGCAGATAGAACGCTCAACTGTCTTACGTCTGATCTTAACGCTGTCGTATGCAGGGATACGTCCCTTTGCGGAGGTAGAGATAACGTAGTTTATCTTTCCGCTGTCAAGGAGCGTCATAACGTTGGGCTTTTCTTCCGAAGCCTTTCTTACAACGTTTGCTGCGACCATGTTCCTGTTAAGCGTGGAAGCGGTTCCGCTGGTAGCGTAGATATCAAAGCCAAGCTGCTCGAACTTGTCGGCAACATAGATTATCTCCTGCTTGTCGGTGTCACGTACTGTGATAAGCACGCCGCCGTCCTTCTTCATGTTGTAGCCTGCCGCAACAAGTCCCTTGAAAAGAGCGTCCTCAAAGGTCCTTGCAATACCAAGGCACTCACCTGTGGATTTCATCTCAGGGCCAAGGGCAGTATCAACATCATGGAGCTTTTCAAAGCTGAAGACAGGGACCTTGACTGCAATGAAGTCGCCCTCCTTGTGAAGTCCGCTCTGATATCCCTGCTCCTTAAGGGATTCGCCAAGCATTATCTTTGTAGCGATATCCACCATGGGAACGCCTGTTACCTTTGAAATATAAGGAACAGTTCTGGAAGAACGGGGGTTGACCTCAATAACGTAAACCTCGTTGTTGTAAACAACATACTGGATATTTACCAGACCGATTACGTTAAGAGCCATTGCCAGACGTCTTGTATATTCAACGATAGTCTCTCTTATTCTCTTTGTAAGAGTAAGTGCGGGATATACGGAGATAGAGTCGCCAGAGTGAACACCTGCACGCTCAATGTGCTCCATGATTCCGGGAATAAGGTAGTCAGTACCGTCGCAGATAGCATCTACCTCGACTTCCTTGCCCATCATGTACTTATCGATAAGCACAGGATTTTCAAGAGCGGTTCTGGTGATGATCTCCATGTACTCGATGATATCCTGATCGGAGTGAGCGATTATCATGTTCTGACCGCCGAGAACGTAGGAAGGACGCATAAGAACGGGATAGCCCAGATCCTGAGCAGCCTTAAGAGCTTCCTCGGTGTTCATAACGGTATGACCTGCGGGACGGGGTATTCCGCACTTGTTGAGCAGCTCATCAAAACGCTCTCTGTCCTCAGCAGCATCAATGCTGTCTGCAGAGGTTCCGAGTATCCTTACGCCCATATCGGAAAGGTGCTTTGTAAGCTTGATAGCTGTCTGTCCGCCGAACTGAACAACAACACCGTAAGGCTTTTCAGTCTCGATGATAGACTCAACGTCCTCCTTGGTAAGAGGATCGAAATAAAGTCTGTCGCCTGTGTCAAAGTCGGTGGAAACAGTCTCAGGGTTATTGTTGCAGATAATTGCATCGTAGCCCATTTCCTTGAGCGCCCATACGCAGTGAACAGAGCAGTAGTCGAACTCGATACCCTGACCTATTCTGATAGGACCCGAACCGAAAACTATGACCTTCTTCTTGCCTGTATCAGTGCGGTCAATGAACTGTCTTGCCTCGTTCTCCTCGTCATATGTGGAGTAGAAGTAGGGAGTTTCAGCCTTGAACTCGCCTGCGCAGGTATCAACCATCTTGAATACGGCTCTTGTTCTCTTGGGGCACTTCTGACCGCTCATGCGCTCAATGGTGCTGTCAAGATAACCGTACTTCTTGGCAAGGTCATATTTTTCACAGGTAAGCTCGCCGTCTGCAAGATAAGCTTCCAGATCAGCAAGGTTTTTAAGCTTGGAGAGGAACCACATATCAATCTTTGTGATATCATGTATCTCTTCAAGGGCAACTCCCCTCTTGATAGCCTCGAACACAACAAAGGAACGTTCATCATCTACGTCCTTTATCTTGTTGTATATCTCCTCATCGGAAAGCTTTTTCAGCTTTTTGAGGTTCATGGAATCAAGCCCCAGCTCAATAGAACGTACAGCCTTCATCATAGCCTGCTCGAAAGAGGTTCCTATAGCCATGACCTCACCTGTTGCCATCATCTGAGTGCCGAGAGTACGCTTTGCGTAAACGAATTTATCGAAAGGCCACTTGGGGAACTTTACAACAACATAGTCAAGAGCAGGCTCGAAGCAAGCGTATGTCTTGCCTGTTACTGCATTGATTATCTCGTCGAGAGTGTAGCCAATGGCAATTCTTGTTGCAACCTTTGCAATAGGATATCCTGTTGCCTTGGAAGCCAGTGCGGAAGAACGGGAAACTCTGGGGTTTACCTCGATCACCGCATATTTGAAAGATGTGGGGTGAAGCGCAAACTGGCAGTTGCAGCCGCCCTCTACCTTAAGCTCGGAAATAATGTTCAGAGCCGCAGTTCTGAGCATCTGATATTCCTTATCGGAAAGAGTTACCGCAGGAGCGATTACTATGGAGTCACCTGTGTGAACGCCAACGGGGTCAAAGTTTTCCATGGAGCAGACTGTGATAACATTGCCCTTGCTGTCACGGATAACCTCGAATTCGATCTCCTTCCAGCCGCTTATGCACTTTTCAACAAGTATCTGGGTGATAGGAGAAAGTCTCAGTCCGTTTGTTGCAATATCAATAAGCTCTTCCTCGTTATTTGCGATACCGCCGCCTGTGCCGCCCAGTGTGAATGCGGGACGGACGATAACGGGATAGTGAATGATCTTTGCAAAGTCAACAGCGTCCTCAACTGTCTCAACTACCTTTGAAGGGATAACAGGCTCGCCTATTTTTTCCATAGTGTCCTTGAAAGCCTGTCTGTCCTCTGCCTTGTGGATAGTTTCGGGATTTGCGCCCAGGAGCTTTACATTGTGCTCTGCAAGGAATCCGCACTCAGCAAGCTGCATGGAAAGGGTAAGACCTGTCTGACCGCCGAGAGTGGAAAGAATGCTGTCGGGCTTTTCTATTTCGATTATCTTCTTTACAACGTCAAGTGTAAGGGGTTCGATGTAAACCTTGTCTGCCATTGCCTTATCGGTCATGATGGTAGCAGGGTTGGAGTTGATGAGAACTACCTCCAGACCCTCCTGCTTGAGGGCACGGCAGGCCTGTGTGCCTGCGTAGTCAAACTCGGCTGCCTGACCGATGATGATAGGACCTGAGCCGATTACAAGGACCTTTTTTATATCACTGCGAAGCGGCATCTTACTTAGCCTCCTTTGAGGATTTGATCATATCAATAAATTCGTCGAACAGATATGCGGTATCCTGAGGACCTCCGCAGGCTTCGGGGTGGAACTGCACGGTAAAGCATGGGAAGTTCTTGTATCTTACACCCTCGCAGGTCTGATCGTTCGCATTCTTGTGGGAAACCTCGCCAACAGCGGGATCAAGGCTGTCGCTTACCACTGCATAGCCGTGGTTCTGGGAGGTAACGAATGTCCTGTCAAGTGCGATATCAATAACAGGCTGGTTTGCACCTCTGTGACCGTACTTGAGCTTTTCGGTCTTTGCGCCGTTGGCAAGAGCCATGAGCTGATGACCGAGGCAGATTCCGAAAATGGGTATCTGACATTTCTTGAGCTTTTTCAGGTTCTCAATAACATCTGTATTCTCAGTGGGGTCGCCGGGGCCGTTTGAAAGCATTATTCCATCGGGGTGCATCTCAGCGATCTCCTCAGCGGTAGTCCATGAGGGAACGACTGTAACATTACAGCCACGCTTTACAAGCTCTCTTCTGATATTGAACTTGTAGCCGAAGTCATAAAGGACAACATCGTACTTGGGATCCTCAGCCTTAAAGACTTCCTTTTCCTTAACAGTTACGGACTTAACAGCATTCTTTATGGAGAAAGCCTGAATCTGAGCCATAAGCTCGTCCTTCATCTCATATACGTTTTCGGTGGTGATAACGCCGTTCATAACACCGCTTTCACGGATAATTCTTGTAAGGCATCTTGTGTCGATGGAGTGGATACCGATGATATTGTGCTTCTTGAGGAATTCATCGACATTGCCCTCACATCTGAAATTGGAGGGTGAGTTGCACCACTCTCTTACGATATATCCGCTGACGCATGAGCCTTTGGACTCATAGTCATGGTCGTTAACGCCGTAGTTTCCGATAAGGGGAAATGTCTGTGTAACGATCTGGCCGAAGTAGCTGGGATCGGATAAGGTTTCTTCATATCCGGTCATACCCGTTGCAAATACGATCTCTCCGACAGAAGTTCCCTTGGCACCAAAGGAATATCCCTCGAAAATACGTCCGTTTGCAAGCATAACATAAGCCTTGTCTCCCATATTGAATAAAGACATTTGTTATCCTCCTAAAATTTTATAGTTTACCGCTTCGCCGGGCAGTAAGTCAGACTGCCCGACAGTTGACGGGTTATATCACTTGTCCTGGGAAGGAGCCTTGATTGCAGGAATGTGAGAGGTGATATCCTCCTTCATTCTCAAAGCCTCACGTCTTGCAGCACCTGCATAATCGTGTTCATCGCAGCCTTCCTTCTTGTATGCGCACATTATTGCACGGGAAGAGTTTACTATTGCGCCAAGGCCGTTTTCATCAAAGCCCTTTGCAACGCCCTCTGCTCCGCCGCCCTGAGCGCCGTAGCCTGGAACTAAGAAGAATGTGTGAGGGAGCTTTTCACGCATTTCAGCCAGCATTGCGGGATATGTCGCACCCACAACCGCACCTACTGGGGTGTAGCCGTAGCTGCCCATGTACTTTTCTCCCCACTTCTCGCACATATCGCCCATTGTATCGTAAATGGTCTTGCCATCGCAGAGACGTCTGTCCTGAAGCTCGCCGGAGGACTTGTTGGAGGTCTTTACGAGAACGAAAATGCTTCCGCCTGTTTTGAGAGCAGGCTCGATCCCGTCTGTGCCGAGATATCCGTTTACAGTGAGAGCGTCAGCACCGAAAGGAGCGATTCTTTCGCCGTAAACCTCAGTAGAACCCAGATATGCAGCGGAATAAGCGTCCATAGTAGCGCCAATATCGTTTCTCTTGCCGTCCACGATAACGTACATACCCTTGGACTGAGCATACTTGATAGTCTTGTACAGAGCCTTTACTCCATAGTAGCCGTACATCTCATAATAAGCTGCCTGGGGCTTTACAGCAGGAACGATATCGCACACTGCATCAATAATGCCCTTGTTGAACTTATAAAGAGCGGCAGCTGCTGCCTTGAGACCTGCACCGTGCTTTGCAGCGCACTTTTCCTTGATATATTCGGGAATGTATTCCAGCTTGGGGTCAAGACCTACAACGGTAGGGTTCTGTGTTTCAATGATCTTTTCGATCAGTCTGTCAAATGACATTCTATCACTCCTTTTAACTGCGGACGGATATTCATATATGACCTTGCCCTGAGACACGGTGATAAGCACCTTTCCTCTGAGCTTTTCGCCTTTGAAAACTGTATTGCGTGACTTTGATTTGAACTTGTCGGGATCGACAGTCCACTCCTTGTCAAGGTCTGCGATTATAAATTCAGCGGGAGCGCCCTTTTCGATGACAGCTTCCTTAACGCCGATGAGCCTTCTCGGCTCTGCGGACATAAGCGTTACTATCTTTGTCATAGGCACCTTGCCTGTATGATAAAGTGCGGTAAGAGTTGCCGCAAAGGAAGTTTCAAGACCTACGATGCCGTTGGGAGCCTTTTCAAAATCAGCCTTTTCCTCGGGAGAGTGAGGCGCATGGTCGGTGACGATGCAGTCAACGGTTCCGTCAAGAACGCCCTCCAGCACAGCTCTTCTGTCCTCTTCCTCACGGAGAGGGGGATTCATTCTGTAATCAGCGTCCCTTGCAAGAAGCTTTTCATGTGTAAACATCATATAATGGGGAGCGGTCTCACAGGTGACCTTTATTCCACGCTTCTTAGCATCACGGATAATGCCTATGCTGCCCTTGGTGGAAACGTGACAAATGTGTATTCTTGCTCCGCAGGAATCGGCAAGAGCGATCTCTCTTGCGGTAATACTGTCCTCGGAAGCCCTGTCCATGCCCTTTACGCCAAGCTTTTCGGATATCTCGCCCTTGTGCATGATGCCGCCGTTTATTATCGCCAGATCTTCGCAGTGGGAAGCAACAAGCAGTCCGCTTTCCTTGCTCTTTTCAAGAGCTTTTCTCATAAATTCGGCATTCTCCACAGGTCTGCCGTCATCGGATATCATCTTTATGCCTGCCTTTGCATACTCGTCCTGGTCGGCAAGCTCTTCGCCATTCATGCCCTTTGTTACGGCACACACAGGATATACCTTAACGCCTGTAGGCGCTGCCTTATCCATAATGTAACGGGCAGTCTCAACGCTGTCGCACACAGGCTTTGTGTTGGGCATACAGCACACTGCCGTAAATCCGCCTGCCGCCGCAGCAGCACAGCCTGTGATAACATCTTCCTTATAAGTCTGTCCGGGATCCCTGAAATGAACATGGATATCGCACAGGGCGGGAAGCGCTGCAAGACCTGTGCAGTCGTAAATAAGGTCTGCATCACAGTTAAGATCTGCACCTACATCTGCAATATCTGTTCCATCAACAAGGATATCCGCCTTATAGCTGTCATTTTCGCTGTAAACCGTAACGTTTTTATACAGTGTTTTCATTCGCCGATTCCTTTCATAGTGCTTTCCTGCTCAAGGATTATAACCTTGTCGCAGCCGTCAGCCTCTTTGACCATGACCCTGACGGTCTCGTCCCTTGAAGTGGGGACATTTTTTCCTACATAGTCGGGACGTATGGGAAGCTCCCTGTGGCCTCTGTCAACAAGCACAGCAAGCTGAATGCACTTAGGCCGTCCCCTGCTCATAACGGCATCAATAGCCGCACGGCAGCTTCTTCCCGTAAAGATAACATCATCCACGAGAACGACCTTTTTGTCCCTTACATCAAAAGAAACAGAGGACTTATCCTCATCAGCTCTGATATCATCACGGTAAGCGGTGATATCAATAGTACCGATGGGGATATCCAAGCCCTCTGTTTCATGAAGCCTTTCTGCAATGCGCTGAGCGATAAACACACCCCGTGACATTATTCCAATAAAGCAAAGATCCTCAGCGCCCTTATTGCGCTCGATGATCTCGCAGGAAATACGCGCAACAGCACGATTCATGGATTTTTCGTCAAGAATAACTGCTTTCTGAATCATACCATCACGCCTTTCCATAAAAAAACTGCCCGCCGCAGTACGACAGACAGTTTTGAAAATTCATATAAAACGGCGCACCACAAGCTATACACTTCACAGTGCAGACGCAAATATTCACATTCAAGCTGCCTTGTCGATCTCACGGGATCAACTTAAAGGTTGCTTACTATTGAACATTATACCACACTTATTAAGCAAAGTCAACACAAAAAGCAATGAATTTTTGATGAACATCACAGATATTTAGTGGTTTTCAACGAAAAATGCTGTCAGACCTTGCTTTCTTCCTTGGATTCCTCTATCATTTCAGGCTGATTTTCAGTTTCATCACTGCTGTGCCTGTGTCCCTTGTAAAGCATCTTATCTCTGAGCAGCTGGAGAGATTCGGAGTAATTGTGAGAATGAAATTTGGGGAACGCCCTCAGCAGACGTTCTGTTGCGGTGTCCTTTTCGGATATGAGGCGCTCATACTCACTTCTAAGCTTTTCAAGATTGTACTCATTCATATCCTGCATCTTTTCAACAACATTGTCCTTCACATCAGCGACCTTTTCCACAACGTTATCTTTCACATCTGTCATTTTCTCAACAACATTGTCCTTAGCGTCGATTATCTTATCCACATTGCTCTTTACTTTCAGAGTGCCGGAAGCAAGCTTCTTGCCTGTTTTGACGGAAACTGAAAGCATCAGCTTTGAAAGCTCATCAAGACGTTTTATCTTATTCTGGAGCTTTCTCACAGCCATCAGAGACGCTATAGTATCGAGCAGGATAAGCACTGACATTATTATGACAATGCTCATTCCAAGCTTCACAGGCATTGCATTTATTGCTTTGAGGACCAGCGGCTGAACGTATCTTATGACCACAACGCAGCCTGCGCCGAAAAGCATGGAATTTCTCAGGCATATATAACCCTTGTAGTTGAATTTCATATTAGAATAGTCCCACCATCTGGCGTGGAACAACTTTTCCATTCCCCAGCCCACAAACAGCTCAAAAGCGGTGCAAAGAATGGTCGAGGCCAAAAAAAGCGGAACTATCGTGTTGGCTATGGGTCTGAAAAATACCGTGACCATAACAACGCCCAGTCCCTCAATGGGGCATATGGGCATATTCAGGAAGCCTCTGTTCTGATACTCCCCTGTTTCATAGGTCATGTCGATTACCTCGATGCACCAGCCTATAAAGCTCCAGAAGCAGAACATCAGGAACATCTGATATAAACTTAACCCTGCAAAAGGTATAACCTGCATAAAATACGTTCTCCCTTCACGCAAATGCCATGCGTCACACCAGATCCGAGCCGTTTGCCCTGATATGGAACTCAACTCCCAGAAATTCGGCGGATTTTTTGCAAAGTATCATTCTCTGCATAAAAATTTCAAAGTACTCCATTACCGAAGAAATACGCTTGTCAATGGTAAGGTCAAGTATAAGCTCGAGTTTATCTTCATTAAAATAAATCTCGGACTTTTCTACCGCAAAATTCACCCTGTCGTGGATATCCTGCGCCAGACATTCGATATTGCGCACCCTGCTGCGGCGAACATCTGTCTTGTCAGCAATTATAAGACCTGCCGTGATCGCATTCAAAGGCTGAGCAGTGCCCTCGTCATGATTGCCGATAGCGGATATGATATCGCATATTTCCTCGGCAGGCATATTAAGATTATCCAGCATACGGAAGGCCATGACAGCTCCGCTCTGAGCGTGGTCAATGCGATTTATAACATTGCCGATATCGTGAAGATATGCGGCTATCATTCCAAGCTCCACCTTGCGTTCATCATAGCCAAGACCCTCAAGGATCATTTTTACCGTATCCGCAACCTTTTCAACGTGAGCAAAGGAATGTTCGGTATAGCCCTGAGCCTTGACCGCCGCATCGGCATTCTTTATATATGTGTGTATATCGGGATTTTGTCTGATATACTTATAAGTAACATTGCTTGACATATTTCTCCTCCGACTGCATCATACATTCATAACGTCATTACTCAAATATTATACCACAGCGGTGAGATTTGTCAAGGAAATTTAACAGCAAACAGGCAATTTCGCCGAAATGTAACCATTTTTTAACTTGATTTTTAACTATCAGACTATTATAATATAAATAGGAAGAGTATGTATATACATTTTCCTTAACATGGCATAAAAAAGAAAGAGCCGCATAAAAAGAACAAAATGATCGGAGATGCGTCATTTGAAAATAATCAGAACTGTGCTGGGCTTATCTGCCGTTTCAGCCGTGCTGATTTTCGGATGTTCCCGTCTTTATAACAACGGAACAGAAGAATCCGGCACAAACGGAGCTACCATCTCGGCAGAAGAATACCCCGTTGAGGAGACCGCTGCAACTGAGGTCACTCCTTCATCAGACAAAGAGCTTTCCCTGACAGAAAGCTCATCTATCTCATTCACATTCTTGGGCGACTGCCTGCTGTCCACCAATGCAGGCGATACCCGCACTGATACATTTGCAAAATATGCCGAGAAATGCGACCCGTCATATTTCTTTGAGAAGGCTGTCCCATACTACAGCAACAGCGATTTTGTCATTGCAAACAATGAATTTGTTTTGTCGGACAGAAACCTGAGCAAGTCAAAAAAGAGCGGAACCGCATTCTGGTTCAGGTCGCCCACATCATACACCGATATTCTGAAAGCAGGTCAGATAGACATTGTGACTATCGCCAACAATCACACCACAGATTACGGTGCAGAGGGCTATAAAGATACTCAGGAAGCGCTGGACGCAGCAGGCATCACATGGGGCGATCTGCAAAATCCCGTGTATGTTGAAAAGGACGGCGTTAAGTTCGGAATAATCTGCACAGGGTTGTTCAGTCCCTATTATGACCAGCTTATAACTCCTGTAATAGAGGAAGTCAAGGAAAACAGCGACATTCAGATAATGTATTTCCACGGCGGCACAGAAAAAGAGCACGTTCCTGACGACTGGCTCGTTGAGCTTTGCCATAAGTATGCCGATATGGGCGTTGACCTTATAGTCGGTTCTCACCCTCATGTACTTCGTCCGATGGAAGAGTACAACGGAGTGGATATCATCTATTCTCTTGGCAACTTCTGCTACGGCGGAAACCGTCTTCCCGAGAACAGAACGGTTATTCTTACCGAGACTTTCACATTTGATGAAAACGGCAACTACATATCCCAGGACGAAGAGTTCACGCCATTTTACGTATATGGCGGCGACCATAACTACTGGCAGCCTGTTCCCATAAGTGACCCTGTGGAGATATCAAAAACTCTTGCATTTATGTACGGCGCAGCTGAGCTGCCGTATTAAGAATAAGATATGATTATAAGCACCTGCTTTGCGGGTGCTTTTTTGTTGGAGTGCAATCACTTCAAAAGAGCAAAGCATTTTCTCCATTCAGATGACATCATCATATCTATTTGATTTTGAATCATTTCACTATGTCTTGGCTGAATAATAAAGAAATAATATCTTTGCGAAATAGGTATAAATTTAATGCAAAGCCCTGCTGCATCGGATAACATTTCATGTGAAAGCAATTCCTTATGCCGATTTATATAAAAAGTATCATTGTACCGAGCCTTATGCTGATAATATATCACACTGGCTCCTTGAGAATAATAATCTGTCAGTTCGCTTGGTTCAACATATTTATTGGCTCTGGGCGTGCCTGCAGCAGATCTTACGATCATGCCATTATCAGGATCAACAAACACGACATCAATGCCTAAAAGCGTTTTTAATGCGTTCTCATGCCAATCACTGCGGAAATCAAAACGTTCTGATTTATTTTTATCGGAAAAATCAAGTGGAGCTGAGTAAAACTTAGCCTGAAGAATATTATTATTTTCAAGTGACGATACATTACGCTGCCCACAGCTTATGATCTTTTTCAGTTCTGAATATAACTGTTCATCACAATTCTTATATTGAGAATAATCTACAAATTTCCCGTCTTTATTATTCAATTCCTTTGAAGTAAGATTTGGATTAAGATACCAGTTTACACCGACCGAGAACCCTGCTGCATAAAGCGTGCGAAGCAATCCCAATTTTCCAAAATCTCCGATATCACCTGCATAACGATTTTGCATAATTTCACCTTTTATATTATTTATTGAAAGTTATTATACACTGTACAGGCAGATAAGTCAAGAAAAATAAAAAATGCAAGTCAGGCAGAGAATTTCTCCAACTGACTTGCATTTATATTTTACTTTACGTTAAGTGCATTAAATCAGCTTTAAATGCGCATTTTACGCCTTCATAGCTTCTTCAACAGCAACAGCGCAAGCGACAGTAGCACCAACCATAGGATTGTTGCCCATGCCGATAAGACCCATCATCTCAACGTGAGCAGGAACGGAAGAAGAACCTGCGAACTGAGCATCAGAGTGCATTCTGCCCATGGTATCAGTCATACCGTAGGAAGCAGGACCTGCAGCCATGTTATCGGGGTGAAGTGTACGGCCTGTTCCTCCGCCGGATGCAACAGAGAAGTACTTCTTGCCCTTTTCGATGCACTCCTTCTTATATGTACCTGCAACGGGGTGCTGGAAACGTGTGGGGTTGGTGGAGTTACCGGTGATGGAAACGTCAACGCCTTCCTTCCACATGATCGCAACGCCTTCTGTTACGTCGTTAGCGCCGTAGCAGTTAACCTTTGCACGGAGTCCGTCAGAGTAAGCCTTGCGGAATACTTCCTTAACTTCGCCTGTGTAGTAGTCCATCTCAGTCTCAACATATGTAAAGCCATTGATGCGAGCGATAATCTGAGCAGCGTCCTTGCCGAGACCGTTAAGGATAACACGAAGGGGTTCCTTACGAACCTTGTTAGCCTTCTCAGCAATACCGATAGCACCCTCAGCAGCTGCGAAAGACTCGTGACCTGCCAGGAATGCGAAGCACTTGGTTTCTTCCTCAAGAAGCATCTTGCCGAGGTTACCGTGGCCGAGACCAACCTTTCTCTGGTCAGCAACAGAACCGGGGATGCAGAAGGACTGAAGTCCCTCACCGATAGCTGCAGCAGCATCGGCAGCTCTTGTACATCCCTTCTTGATTGCGATAGCGCAGCCTACAGTGTAAGCCCACTTTGCATTCTCAAAGCAGATAGGCTGAATGCCTTCTGTGATCTTGTAGGGGTCAAATCCCTTAGCCTTGCAGATATCTGCGCACTCTTCGATAGAGCTGATTCCGTACTTGTTAAGAACCTCAAGAATCTGCTTTTCTCTTCTTTCATAAGATTCAAATAAAGCCATTGTAGTTTATCCTCCTTATTTTTTTCTTCGACTATTACTGCTTTCTGGGGTCGATGATTCTTACAGCATCAGCAACACGGCCGTACTGTCCCTTAGCCTTTTCAAAAGCAGTGTTTGCATCGTCGCCGCCCTTGATGAAGTCCATCATCTTACCAAAGTTTACGAACTGGTAACCGATGATCTCATCGTCAGCGTTAAGAGCGATGCCTGTTACATAGCCGTCAGTCATCTCGAGGTAACGGGGACCCTTTGCGAGAGTACCGTACATTGTACCAACCTGAGAACGAAGGCCCTTACCGAGATCCTCAAGGCCTGCGCCTACTACGAGACCGTCCTCGGAGAATGCGGACTGTGAACGACCGTAAACGATCTGGAGGAAAAGCTCTCTCATAGCGGTGTTGATAGCATCACAGACAAGATCAGTGTTGAGAGCTTCAAGAATGGTTCTGCCGGGAAGGATCTCAGCAGCCATAGCAGCGGAGTGAGTCATACCTGAACATCCGATGGTCTCAACGAGAGCCTCCTGGATAACACCTTCCTTAACGTTAAGGGTAAGCTTACATGTACCCTGCTGAGGTGCACACCAGCCCACACCGTGTGTAAAGCCGGAAATGTCCTTGATCTCCTTAGCCTTTACCCATTTTGCTTCCTCGGGGATTGGAGCCGCACCGTGTGCAACGCCCTGTGCAACGGGGCACATTGTTTCAACCTCATGAGAATAAATCATATTAGTTACAAACTCCTTTCAGTTTATCGCAGCAGCGGGATAACCGCACTGCATACATTTACATTATACAAGATAAATCCCCAAAAATCAAGTATCTTTTCAAAACATCTGAAAAAAATTACATTTTTCAAACTTTTTTTGCAGGAAAAAGCCGCCTGACCTTCATAACAGATCAGACGGCTTTTAAATAATATCTCAGATATCCAAATTATTACTGTCGGGCGGATAGTCGGCATCTGTGTCATACTGACCTACCGGAGGATTATCTGCCGCCGGCATAGGGCATGACGAGGGGAAAAACTCTTCCGTGGGAAAATCCAGCCGTCCGAACACCTCACAGGGTGACTCGGCAGGCGATGCGCACTCCTTATCGGGAATGCAGTAGTCATATGTAGGGACAAGCAGGCATACAGGTCTTGTGAGCCGTATCACGCTGAACAGCCCCAGCGTTACCGTTATGCCTCGGATCACAGCAATATCTCCGCAGGTGCCCGTGTTTATGCAGTCTATCTTTGTTTCAAGAGCTATAGGCTCTACAACGCTTACGGTTACCTTGGGAAGATTTATTGTGCGGCAGCAGCTGTCTCGCCAATACTTTCTTCCGTGCTGCTGAAGGTCTTGATATTTGCCTTGCTGCCGTAAAGAATAACACGCTTGTTCCACACCGCCGTTCCGCAGAGAGGAACTGATTCATCGGTGCAGGAACACTCATATGCGTCCATAGTCAGGCGGAAGGTGTAGGTGATATCCACCGCATAATAGCCGTTTTTGAACGGGATACTGTCAATGGTAACGCAAACATTGGAGACCTCTGCGCACCGTGTCTTGACAACGGTGGTCTTCTCGCTGAGAACAAAGCCCTCGTCCAGTGTTACCATAAGGTCGTTGATACAGTCACGCTCAGAGCATGAATCAAATATGCGCTGCACCTCAACAGGCACTGCCGACTTGATATCGTGGCATTTCCCGGGGTATTTATATTCGTCGTACATAAAAAGCCTCCTATATTTTTATTTTATAATACATATATTATTCCGAATATTGCCCAAATGTGACTGCCCCAACCTTTTTTTACACAAATTTTCCTGCCATTGTCCGAATATACTGCGGTTCATTTTCGACACAAACCTTGTAACAGCTGCTGTATAATAGCATATGTGAGGTGATTGGGAATGTTTATTTATGCTGACGTGCTTATCATCGTCAATATTTATGTTGATTTTCTGCTGATACAATCGGCAAAGACAATAACCCACAGTCCCATGAAAACTTCACGGGGCATTATCGCAGCAATGCTCGGCAGCCTGTTTTCGCTGGTGATATTTCTCCCCCGCCTGCCTGTGTGGCTGATGATGCTTACAAAGCTTATATCCTCGGCAGTGATAGTTTTTACGGCATTCGGATATGAAAACAGGCGCATATATCTGAAACGGCTTTTTATCTTCTATCTCACCGCATTCATATACGGCGGACTGGGAACGGGACTTGCATACATCTCGGGCGGAAAGCTGCTTGTTAGCAGAAACGGCATATTATATGCGGACTTTTCGCTTCCCGCACTTGTGATAACCTCAATAGCCGCCTACGCCTGCATTGCGGTGTATAAGCACTTTGCGGACACCTCGGAGGAGGGAGCGGTATATACCGTGATAGTTTCCGACTGCGATAAAACGGTAAGCTTCAAAGCCATATCAGACACGGGCAATCTGCTGAAAGACAGCTTTACGGGAAAGCCTGTGATAGTCTGCCCCGCCTGCGAGCTGGCAAAGCTGTACGGAGATATACGCCAGTGTGACGGCACGGACATATCAGCCTCGGGAAATATTGCCGTAATGACCCGTTGGCGGCTTATCCCCTGGTCAACCGCATCCGGTACGGGACTTATCCCTGTGATACTTCCAAAAGAGATGTGTATAAAAAATGATGAAACAGGCTGCTTTTCAAAGGCAGACGCATATCTTGGCGCATCTCCTTCCAATAATGCTTATGCAGTGTTTCACCCTAAAATTTTAATATAAGAAAGGCTTGATGAAAATGTTTAACTCGGAACAGATAATACTGAAACTCAGACAATGGGCAAGCCGGCTGTTCGGACTGTCTGACGGTGTTTTTTACATAAACGGCCCTGAAACACTGCCCCCTCCCCTCACCAAAGAGCAGGAGGAACAGGCATTTGCCATGCTGATGACCGATGACCCCAAAGGACGTGAAAAGCTTATCGTGCATAACCTGCGGCTTGTGGTATATATTGCAAAAAAGTTTGAGTCAACGGGAATATGCGTTGATGACCTGGTTTCCATCGGAACCATCGGGCTTATAAAGGCTGTGAACACCTTTTCGCCCGAAAAGAACATCAAGCTTGCAACATACGCCTCCAGATGTATTGAAAACGAGATACTTATGTTTCTCCGCAAAAGCTCTCAGCACAGGAACGATATCTCCATTGACGAGCCGCTGAACATCGACTGGGACGGGAACGAGCTGCTTTTATCGGATATTCTCGGAACAGATGAGGACACTGTCAACAGCAGCATTGAGGACGATGCGGAAAAAGCAGTGCTCCGTGAAACTGTTGCCTCTCTCCCCCAGCGTGAGCGGATAATCATGGAAATGCGCTTTGGCATGAAAACAGGAAAGGAGATGACACAGAAGGAGGTGGCAGACGTGATAGGCATTTCCCAGTCCTACATCTCACGGCTGGAAAAAAAGATAATAAAAAAGCTGAAAAAGGAGCTTGACAGGCAGATGCTGTGATCCTTTTTCATCTATGATCTTTTTTGCTTTGCGGCTTTGGCTTTTTCTTGCCGAAATACGTAGGTCTGAACCAGTTTACATAAACGCTTTCTATCATTCTTATGGTATAATCGTAAAGGGCAAACACCAGATTTATGAACACCATAACGGCCGCCACCGCATATTCGCCCAGGAAAGCAAAATCCCCGAAGAAATCGTAAACGCCCATTATAAGCGCAATGAGCTTGTACCATATGATAATGGCTACGTTGAAAACTGCCAGCTTGCAGCATATCCGCAGCAGCTTGAATTTTATCTTGTCAAGCCATGGCAGGATTATGGGATAATACCCGAAAAACATTATAAACAGCGTGGAAGCTTCTTTATCGGGCGTGAGGAACAGTGACAGCAGCGACACGGCACAGTATGCGGCAAATGCCCAGCTTGTACTGACTTCCCTTGCCACGACTATCATAAGCGCTCCCGCATAGATAGGAATAGCCATGCTTAGCAGCGGAAAAACGCCTGTCAGGAACATAAGTGTAAGGCACAACGCCGACACTACTCCGCCGACTGCTACCTTATAGCTTGTATGCTTATTGTTCACAGGCATTCTCCTTTCCGACTTTCTATCCAATATGTCATTAGTAAAATATTATATCACATTTCAGCAAAAATGTCAAATAATTTTGTTGAAACAAAACAAATGCCGCCCGATTTTCTCAGGCGGCATCTGCTTTGATTTTATTTCCTTATTACATTTTCAAGAGCCTTTTTCTTCTTTTTATGCACGGCAGCCGCAACTGCTGCAATTATAACTGCTGCGCCGCCTGCGGAAGCTCCTGCTATAAGCGGGATATTGTAGGAATGTTCCTCAGTGGTAATTGTGAAATCACAGGAAGTTACAGTGAAGGTAAGGTATTTGCCGTCCTCCTCAGTATCGACCTTCTGACCGTCAACGAACACCTTTGTGCCGCTTGCACCGTTAAGGGGCAGGAAACGGATAAGGTGGCTCTCTGTGCCGTCATCGGGGATAGAAACATTCCAGTCGTCACCGCTGACATTTTCCGCAGTCAAGATGTCCTTATCGGTAAATGTACCCTCAGCAAGCATTACAGGGAAGCCGTTCTCTCTGGTCATTTCAGAGGAAAGAGTGGTAACATTTTTGAAAAATTCCGCATTTATCACTCCGCCGTAGGTCATATGCTCATAATTATGCTCTTCCCAGCGGGAGAAATATCCGTCCTTCTTGGGAACGGCAGGAAGCTGATCCTCGCTTACAGATTCGCCGTACTTGAAGTCAACAGTGCCCACAATATCATCTTCATTTTTGAAAACAAGAGTAAGCACTCTGAATTCTTCGGGTGTACCGTCCATAGCGATCATTTCTTCATATGTAACGGGATATGCCTTTTCGCTGTAGCTTACGCCGTCAACTGCGCCCACATCTCCGCCTGAGTAAACGTTGTTTTCAAGCTCGCCGTCGCACTCGCCTGCAACAGCTCCTGTGTTTTCATCGGAGTCCAGTATATCAACAAAGCTTATGCAGCTATGGATATCATGTCCGCTGCCTGCGATGCCGCCCACATAATCTCCGCCCTCGATGCGGCACATAGCGCTGCTGCCGTATATTGCTGCAGAGGATTTTCCTGCGATACCGCCTGCATAGCCGCCGTCAGTGGACTGAACGGAGCCCATTCCAATGCTGTTGATAACGCAGCCTGTGTCCATCTCGCCCACAATGCCGCCGACGTTATCCTTCTTTGAAATTACTTCGCCGCTGTTTACGCATTCACGTACAACTGTTCTGGACTGATATACAAAATCGTAGGAACGGCTTCCGACCTTTTCAATATCACCCTCGGGGTCAATGGAATTTTCAATGCCCATGGTTCCCGCAATGCCGCCGACGCTTACATCGCCGTTTATCTGACCATAATTCTTGCTGGCAGATATTTTGCCCTCTGCCCAGCCGCCCTTATCCTCGGCGGATATATCCTGAGTGTAGTCCGAAAGCTCAGTGGGCTTGTCGTTAAGCTCATCAACAAGGTCAAGAACAGCGTCGCTGACCTCGGAAGCCTTGTCGTTTATCTGCCTGAAGTCCTCGGAAAGGATATCTACGGAACCGCTGGTGCTGTCGTTGAGCACGCTGAGACTGTCAAGCAACTTCTGAATGCTGTCGGAAAGGGTATCTCTCTTTTCGATGAAAGCATCATCAGCACCTGTAAAGCTTATCTCGGGCTTGCCTGCGAAATAGTCAATAATATCGTGAACGCAGTCCATTCCGTCAGATATGTAGGTCACGGAATCATTTCCGTACTGAACTGCTTCCTCTGCCTTGTATGCAGCTGCAATAAGCGATGCGGACGCATCATCTACATAATCCCATGCGTCCTGGATACGGTCTATCAGCGACTGTGCCGACTCCCCTGCGCTGTCAACGCCGTCAGCAGACTTTTTCAGATATTCGATAACATCATAAAGGCTGCTTATATTTACATTCGGGTATATGATAGTTGCGGTGGGAGCATTGTCAATGGTATCACGGATATCATCGGAGCATCTTTCAAGCACGTCTTTAAGGTTGCTTGCCGCATCTGAATTGACCAAATCGGAAATGCCGTCTATCAGATCTGAAAGGCCGTCGAAAAATTCCGAACCTGAACCCTCCGAAAGAATATCAAGGATATCGCTTATGTATGTGTCATACGCCTCGGGATCCCTGATACCTGCATCATAAAGGGTCTTGATGGCGTCAAGGTCATCTTCTGCCTTGTCAAGATCATCTGCCAGGCTGTCGGAAACTCCGCTCAGCTTCTCCAGAGCATTCTTTATCTTCTCAACAGCGTCCTTTGTTTCCGTAGAATCATTGTAATTTTCAAGAGCATTCAGCATATCGGTAATTATTCTCTTGATATTTTCATTGGTGTCCTTGAAGTCGTCCAGATTATCTTTCAGCGAATCAATGGCATCTTTCATTGACTCTTCATCGCCAAGACCCGAATTAAGGGAAGAAAGGCTGTCACGGAGATTTTTGTTTGCATCGCCCAGTGATTTTATGGAGTCTGACAGGTCTTTAAGTCCTGGGAAGATTATATCAAATGCCTGATCTGTGCTGTCAAGCGAATCAGCCATCATATCCCCTGCTTCCCAGAGGGTGTCAAGCGCATCTGTCATAGAATCGGAAGCCTTTGAAAAGCTGTCTGAAGCGGGCTCGGACATATCTATCAGGTCAGACACACGGGCGCTCAGCTCGTTTATGGAATCAATATTTGAATTGATCACCCTGTCCGCCTCGTCAAGGAAATCATCGGAATCGGAACGCACCTGCTGGAGTATATCAATGGTATCGTCCATATCGCCCGAAACCTGATTTGACGAATTGTTGGCATCATCAATAGTCCGGTCAATGATGTCGTTCATTTCATCAAGGCGGTCACGGAGCTTGTTCATGCCTGTTTCGGAGAAAAGCAGTGAGAAATGCGGCTCTGCCTGACCCACGATTCCTCCTGTATCCTTTCTGCCGTTGATAGTTCCATAGTTTTCACAGCGGATGATATAGCCGTTCTGCCTGCCACATATGCCGCCAATGTTATATCCGATGTGGGGATAGCCTACCATTCCCCTGTTTATGCAGTTCTGGATAGAGCCTGTTGAATAGCCTGTTATACCACCGCAGTCTGTGATATCTGCAGCACTTTCGGTGGAATACAGGTCCTCGAATTTCAGGTTATCAAGGTCAAGGGACGAATCAGTGGCGTTGGTATTTACGGAAGAAGCGTTCTCGCACTGCATGATAAAGCCTGTGTTCTGTCCCGCAATTCCGCCTGTAAAATGGTTAGCTTCTATTCTGCCAAGGCTCTTGCAGGAAGCTACCATTCCGTTTTCATCGTTAAGTCCGACTATTCCGCCGCACTGCTCCTTGCCTGTGATAACACCGTTAAAAGTGCAGCCGTAAATGGTTCCTTTGTTAACGCCTGCAATGCCTCCGCATTTCTTTGCAGAGCCTGAAGGTGATACCTTTCCCGACACATTGAGATTTTTTACACGTCCTGTTTTTTCAACATATCTGAACAGACCCATAACAGAGCCGTTGTCAGTAATGGAAAAGCCGCTTATTTTATGGCCGTT
>ERZ779645.562-NODE-562-length-20979-cov-1.688014_pt1 | contig 20979 bp, 17 predicted proteins | sample MGYA00511103_ERZ779645 | MGnify/ENA primary metagenome ERZ779645 (study PRJEB29588, sample SAMEA2158521) | human gut metagenome | biome: human gut; feature: human-associated habitat; material: faeces | place: Denmark | collected 2008/2010 ...
AGCGAGGAAACAAAATTCCTCGCTTAAATAATATGTAGCTATAAATACATGGAATAATAGTCGCTACAAGAATCACAACAATGCCCATTGTCACATAACCAAGTAATCCAAGTACTATATATAAAATTCCAGCAATGACCATACAATAGCCACCCACACGATTTGACAACACCCAGTTTTCATCACTATTCAATGCCCATGAAGTTTTAATTCCAACCGCATAATTCCGTTTTACTTTCGGTAAAAAAATACCGAGTACAATCAATAAAATACCAACTAAAATATTCATCACAAAACTAACATCAAAAGAATACCCCAAGCCAAAATAAATAATTGTCATACTTGTCACAATACAAACAACAGGACAAATCATAAATAGAATATTCATCATAAAATCTGGAATATTATTTCGCTTTGGATCTTTTACCGTCACAAAACAAGTAAATACATGAATTGCCAAGCACAAGAATAACATACCAAATAAACCCATAAACTTAGGCATTGTTCCATTGACTTGTCCATTTACATCAAAATGGGTTGGCACAACATCTGGTAGTTGATTATAGAAAACTAGATTCAATACTAAAGGAATCACAAACAAAGCTAAACTAAACATAAACCATTTATTTTTCAACATCTTCATTCCCTCCAATAAAAGATTTAAAATAACACAACATCTCCTCAAAAACAGATGCGTTAATTTGATAAAAGATAAAATTTTTATCCTTCTCTTCACAAATCAAACCTGCATCCTTTAATAAGGATAAGTGATAGGAAACTGTTGCCTGAGACATATCAAAATGACTCGCAATATCTCCAGCTGACATCTTGCCTTTTTTTAATAAACTCAAAATGTCTCTTCTGACTGGAGCACCTAAAGCTTTAAACGTTTTTTCAAACAAAATATCACCACCTATTTAGAAATATTTCTAAATAGATTATATACCTTTTAAATATAATTTCAACTCTATTTAGAAATTTTTCTAAATAGATAATAAAAAGAATCAGGAAGACTACTCTCCCTGATACGTTGTATATTTTTGATATTCCTTTGTAGTTTCTTCATCAAAACAATACAAACTGATTTTCATTGTATAATCACTATTCGCATCCAACCAATCCGCAATTGTCTTTAATACAAGTGGCACTGCCTTTTCTACAGGATAGCCATAAACTCCACATGAAATACATGGAAAAGCGATTGTATGAATATCATACTTTCTAGCTAACGTTAAGCTATTCCAATAACAATCTCTTAACATATGCTCATCTTCATGTTTACCAGAATACACCGGACCCACAGTATGAATTACATACTTTACCTTTAAATCATACCCTTTAGTAATTTTGGCCTGACCTGTATGACAACCATTTAATAATTTACATTCTTCAAGTAACATGGGACCGGCCGCTCTATGAATAGCACCACCGCCGCCACCCAAAAGCGATTCATTCGCTGCATTGACAATACAATCTCCATCAAAAGTAGTAATATCTCCTTTAACTACTTTGATTTCACTCTCTAAATTCTTATTGTCTAAAATCATTTCAATTAAAACTTTTGGTAAAAAATACGAATCTTTCCAAGGATTTAATACAACTCCACTTACACCTTGTGTATCATGCACCATATGGAGTACATCCATCACACTTTGATTTAATGTTTCTGTAGCCTGACCCAAATCCACTTGAGCCTGTGTAGTAAAAGCAACAAATACATCTTGACCATCATCTAAAGATAATCTTCGATAAACCTTTTCACCATTTGCATCACCGACAGGAATAATAAATTGTTTTTTTTCTTTTGCCAGTTTACGAATATGCGAAAGAACCTCCATATTCTTTTCACGAGTTCCTTCTTGATATAATTCTTGAATCAATGTTTCTAATTTTTCCATACCTATTTCCTTACTACAAATGTCAAACTAAAAGGAAAAGCCCCAATCACATCTTGATAGATTGAATCATCAATAAAGAATCCCTCTTTCATTGCACTTTCCTTTAATAGTGAATCTAACGAAATAAATTCTTCTTCGCTAATTTTAAAATCATTAAAACAATATCCATCATTGAAACGTTGATAGTTAAATACTTCATCCATTAAATCCCAAGTACTTACTTCGCTACCATCTTCTAATGTATCCATATAGTTTAATAATTCATTTACGATTTCTTGTTGTCTTTCTTGTACCATAAAAATCACCTACATTTATTCTAACACAAAATGAAAAAGAGGCATGGCCTCTTAATCAATTTCTAAATATTCTTTGATTCTTTGAATCTGATTCAAACCATCCAAATATCCCATGTAGTAAAGATCGGCGAGTTTATCCACATCTCCCTCTACACGCGATACATTCACAGGCTTGCTTGGGGCAATCGTAAAGATTCTACCTTCATTTTCAAGTCTTGCTAATTCATCACACTGTTTATTGTAGTCACTATTCATTGATTCTAGTTTCTGTTCTAAAGCTGGATAGCCTGCATACAATCTTTTCGTCATTTTTTGAACCAAAGGATTAGTCTCACTCTTTCGATACTCTCTTTGACGTGTACGAACCACAATGATTTTCTCATAATCATGATCCAACGCCCATTGATACGCTATCTTATCGCTGCAGCCACCATCCAAGTATAAGCCATCCTCAATTTCAACCATTTTTGAAACATAAGGCATGGTTGCACTGGCTTGTACAGCTTTAAAAATATCCTGCGTTTTATTTTTACTAAAATATTCGGGCCTTCCCGTTTTACAATTTGTACATACCGCAATAAAATCACGCGTTGGATTCATAAAACGAGGTGTATTTAATGGATCAAAATATTGAGTTCCTTTCATCAAAAAATCAAATCCAATGATTCCTTTGTTGTTTTTAAAAGCTTCTAAACCAACATAACGAGAATCGTGGCGATACCCTAAATTAATTCTTGCACTACGCCCAATTTGACCAGCCACATAGTTAAATCCGTTTAGTGCCCCTGCACTTGTACCTACTGTACACTGCATATTGATTTCAAACTGCATTAAAGCATCTAATACCCCTGATGTATATAAACCTCGAAAAGCTCCGCCTTCAAGTACAATACATCCTGGAACAATTTTATTTGAAGTATTTCCATTTGGAAGTTTGGATATTCCCGAAAAACGCTTATTATTTTTCTTCATTTTATCCCTCCTTCTTAGCTGAAAATTTTATACTCATTTTTTTAATTTGTCTACTTTTTTTGTTCATCCCAAAGCTTGTCAGCCATTGGCTTCCAGTTTTTTGCATATGGAACCGTCCTTTCCAATAAGTGATCCACATCTTCTGGGGATTCATAATCTGTATTGACTGCTTTACTTTGTTTCACCAATTCTTGAATACGACCAGCGTTTTCTAACATTGGACAAGGTCTTAACATATTTTCATTAAATGGTTGATTATCATGATAAGCCTGGAATAAAGGAGATCTAAGTGCATCGAGTAATGTTGTATTGTGAATGTTACAGTTCGAATAATGAATAAATACACATGGTTCTACATCGCCTTTGGCATTGATATGAAGATATCTTCTGCCTCCAGCAATACATCCACCCACATATTGCGCATCATTTTGGAAATCCATAGTGAAAATCGGTTTTTCACTTCTGAACTTACGAATCTGATGATAAACATACGCCCTTTGTTCTGGTGTTGGAAGCAATTCTTTTACAGCCCCATTTCCTACTGGCATATAGTGGAAGAACCAGCAGAATAAAGCACCTGCATCAATCATTAAATCAAAGAATTCATCACTTGCGATATCTTTATAGTTTGCACTTGTATAACAAGTACTAATTCCAAAAGGCAGTTTGTGTTTCTTTAATAATTCCATGGCACGTTTTACAGAATTGTAACAACCATCACCACGTCTAGAATCATTCGCTGTTTCAAAACCTTCCAAACTAATGGCTGGCACAAAGTTTTTAACTCGCAACATATCCTGACAGAATTCTTCATCAATCAATGTACCATTTGTGAAAGACAAGAAAGCACAATCTGGATGCATTTCGCAAATTTTAATCACATCTTTTTTACGTGTTAAAGGTTCTCCACCCGTATAAATATACATGTAAGTACCTAATTCTTTTCCTTGACGAATAATCGAATCAATATCATCTAAAGATAAATTTAATTGATGTCCATATTCAGCAGCCCAACAACCTGTACAATGTAAGTTACATGCAGATGTTGGATCTAATAATACGGCCCAAGGAATATTACAATTGTATTTTTCTGACAATTCCTCTTGTTTTGTACTACCATTTAGTGTTGCATTAAAAATAAAGTTTTTAAATACAGCCTGACGAACGCCTGCATCCAAATCATACAACTTTAAAATGTAGTCATACCAAACACCTTTTTCATCGATTTGTTCACGAATCAATTTACGCTGCGAACCATACCAACCTTCAGGCATAACCTTATCTACTAAATTCATTAATTTAGGAATATTGGTTTCTGGATCCTTCTCCGGGTATCCAAATTTTCTAGGGGTCTCGAATTTAGGGGGCAATCTGGGGGACAATAAAGAGAAATGAATCTAGGGGTCTACGAAATGTGATTATTTCATCCCTTATTCATTTTCTTTTTTTATGTCTGATATAACCGTTTATAATTATTTCGTTATGTTCATTGTCTTCAACCAGGAGGTATATAAATGAACAATAACGAAAATATTTCTATTTCAAAACTATTAGCTATACTTGATATTCAAGATGATGAATCTTTTATTATTACTGATGTCGAATTGATTGATGATAAAAAATATCTGCACATTCAAAAGAAGTTGGAACCTGTGTATTGTCCTAGATGTGGTTCAAGAATGCATTCTAAAGGTTTCTATACTCGTAAGCTTAATCACCCTGTCCTTCAGGATTCTACTAAATTTTATATGATTGTTAAACAACGCAAGTGGCATTGTGATGAGTGTAATTTATATATGAATGATTCTTTTCCTTTTTTGGATAGATATGCTCATTCTACAACCATCACTCCACTTCTTATTCTAAATGAATTTAAACACCTGGATCAAAGTACTGCAGCTATTGCCGAAAGATTCAATATTTCTGACACTCTCGCTCACATCTTATTTGAAAGGTATGTGGATCTTCCTAGACTTCTTCTTCCAGAATATATGTCAATTGATGAAGTTTACTTGAACATCAGTAATTCTCAAAAGTATGCATTTGTCATCATGGATTTTTCAAATGGTGAGATTGTAGATATTGTGCACAATCGCTGGAGTTCTACTTTAGAAGATTATTTTCTTCACATTCCTTTAGAAGAACGTCTTAAAGTAAAAGCTGTAATCTGTGATGCATACCAGACTTATTTGACTATGCCAGAAAAATATTTTCCCAATGCCTGTACAGTTTTAGATTCGTTTCATGCAGTAAAAGTTATTATCACTTACCTGAATGGATATATCAATAAAGTCATGAAGAAATATCAGGATCGTGACAAAAAAGCTCTGGAAGAAAAAAATCACGATACAAACCGCGATAATAAATCAATCAAGAAATCTAAAGAAGTCACTCTACTTCAAAACTATCGCTGGGTACTGCTCAAGAATCGAGATGAGATCAATTACTCATACAATCGACACTATCATAAAATGCTAGGCATGAATGTCGATACTTATACAATTGAAAAACTATTTCTTCAACTGGATCCAAACTTTGAAGGCCTTCGTGAACTTAAGGAAGAATATATTCAATTCAATCATACAGAATACGACAACGAATTCGACGTTCTTCTTGATTTAAACACATTAATTGATGAATATGACAATTCTGACCAGTCTATCTTTCGCGACTTTGCGGGTTTCTTAAGAAAAAATCTTAGATCTATAGTTAATTCCTTTACTCGTATAAAAGTTTATAGAAAAAGCGCGCGTACAGAAAAAGAATACTACGCGCGTCTTTCAAATGGACCTATGGAATCCTTTAATCGCAAGCCAAAAGATTTAAAAAGAGATTCCAGAGGCTTTTCCGACTTCTATTATACACGTAATCGCATCCTATGGGGTACAAGGAAAAATCCAAGCATAAAAGGAGTTCCTAAATCTATGGATCAAATTCTTTCAAAAAAAGGAAAGAAACGTGGATCATATAAAAAGAAAAATCAAAAGTAATAAATAGAAAATTATAATAATGTTGAACAATGAACATAACTAAAAAAAGATCTCAGTTTTATAACCATAACTGAAATCCTTTTAATCATTAAAAACAAATCTAGGGGTCTATAGGCGAATGCTCTTATAGCATCAGTCCCCTAAATTGACCCCTAGATATTTCTTGGAAACCCCTAGATTATTTGGTTACCCCTTGATTCATACCAAACTTTTGAACACTACTCTGTAAAGATCTAAAATTCATAACTCTTCCTCCCTTTTTATTGTTTCATTCTAGTTCTTTAAAAATGATTTTTCAATACACAAATTTTCAAATGTGTAAAATTTATGAACTATGGTCATTATTTTTATACTGTTTTGAGATATATATTATATATTATTTATATATTTATGAACTACGGTCATTTTTTGCGCAAAAAAAGAAGGTGTTTTCACACCCTCTTAGATTTCATTGGCAGCCTTATATCCTGTACGAATAGCACTTGCGATATCTGCTGTTCTTTCACCACTGCAGTCACCTACATAAGTAAATGGAACACTTAACTTACTATCATCAAATACATTCTTTTTAGAACCTAATGCATTTACAATTGTATCTGCTGCAATTTCAACATTTGTTTCATCTTTTGTATTCACTGCATAGATGACATTATCTTTAATTTCGCTAACACGTGTATTCACAAATTTTTGAACATTGTGTTTTTCAAAATCGGCTTCCATCAAAGGTAATACAGTATCAGATTCTTGTGCTGCAATTTTATCCATCATTTCTACAATTGAAACTTCTAGACCTTTATTTGCCAAATATTCAGCGGTTTCAGCACCAACTAAACCACCACCTAAAACAACGCATTTACCAGATACTTCTTGACCATTCAAGATATCCCAACTTGATACAACATTTGAATTTTCTACAGGCATAGGAAGATCCATATTGTGAGCCCCAATGGCCAAGATCACATGATCAAATCCATTCAATTCTTCCATTGTTGGTTTGTGGTTTAATTGAATGTCCACTTTACCAGGCAAGAATTTTTCGTAGTATTGAACCGAACGTAAAATTTCATCTTTTCTAGGTGGAACTGATGCGATATTGATTTGTCCACCTAAACGATCTGATTTTTCAAATACCGTCACTGTATATCCACGTTTATAAGCTACACGAGCGGCTTCTAAACCCGCAAGGCCTGCACCAACGATTGCGACATTCTTAGTTTCTGTACATGGTTTAATAAAGATTGTTTCTTCATCTCCATTTTCTGCATTTAATACACAACTTAAATAACGACGAGATTGGATGGCATCTACACAACCTTTATTACAATTCAAACATTCACGAATGCATTCACCTGAGCCTACTTTATTTGCAATATCTGGATCTGTTAATAAACTTCTTCCATATCCAATCATGTCAGCTGTACCATCTTCTAGAATCTTTTCACCAGCTTCCACACTGACAACACGACCCACTGTTGCGACTGGACAATGTACAACAGCCTTTACTTTTTCACAAGCACCTAAAGTCCAGTTGTATGGAACCGCACCCATTGGAGGAATTGTATCGCCCATGTATCCTGTGTGGTTGGCTTGAGCCACTTGAATCATATCAATGCCTGCTGCATCTAACATTTTTGCGAATTCAACCGCTTCATCTTCCAATAAACCACCTTTACCACGTAAAGATCCATCTGGATTTACAGTAATGATTGGAAGTTTATATTCGACCATCATTGATGGAGCCGCTTCTTTAATCGCTTGTAAAACTTCTAATGCATAACGAGTACGATTTTCTAAGCTACCACCATAGTTATCTGTACGATGATTTAATAAAGTTGAACATAATGAACCAAGTAAACGGTCCCCATGAATTTCAATCGCATCAATACCTGCTTTTTGTGCTTTTTTAGCACATTGGGCAATACTGTTTTTAATAGCCGTTAATTGTTCAACACTTGCTTCAGTCACAAAGTGCTGCATATCATGATGTAATTTTGCGTATGCACCTTTTGTCAATTCATCACAGATCTTTTGTTGTTTTTCAGCCTCTTCTAAATCATTGGCAGCCTTCGCTTTTGCAGCCAATTGACCAGCAATACCAGCTTCCATAATCATTTTTCCTACGCCTTGAACATCATATTCTGGATGGAACAATTGTAAAGCGACTTTACAATCGTGTCATGTAAGGCATTTGCCAATTTTTTATACATTTCAATTTGTGATTCATCATATAGTTTTGGTGTTGGACTTGCCGTACGAACAGGAGCCACATCACCAATAACAATATAGGAACATCCACCTTTGGCAAGTCTTGTATAGAAAGCTAATGAACGAGGTCCAATTGATCCGTCTCTTTCTTCATATCCTGTTGTCAAAGGGGGAAACATAATTCTATTTTTAAAAGTTAAGTTACCAACTTGAATTGGTTGTAATAATTTACTTTTCATAATTTCTCCTAGATATTTTTTGCGATTTCATGCGCATTTGTGATCGCATCTTTTAAAGTTCCTACTTTTTCACAATCACCAATATAGTGTACATTTTCACCTTCTACTTCCACTTTCTTAGGCGCATATCCGACTGCGAAAATTAAAGTATCCGCTTCTGTAAGCTTGTGTTCAACACCCTCTTTTACATACGTAATTGTATTTTCATCCACGCTTGTTACTTGTGCATTCAATTCGATGCGAACACCTTTCTGCATCAATCTTTGAGTCAATCTAGATTTTGCAGCTCCACCTTCACCAGGCATTAAGTTATTTGTCATTTCTAATAATGTAATCTTACGATTCATTGGGAATAAGTCATTGATTAATGGTGCTAAATAATCAGCTGTTTCACATCCAACACTTCCACCACCTAATACGACAATATTACGTCCTGGACATTTCTTTCCAGACAATACATCGTCTGCAGTCATCCAGTTTTTAAATACTTTAAATGGAGGAATTTCTTTTGGAGTAGCTCCACTTGAACATACGATTTCGTAATCTTTAAATTCATTTTCAAGCATTTCTTTTGTGACTTCTGTATTTAAGCGAACATCAATACCTTCATGATCTAAACGACGAATCATGAATTTAATAACTTTACACAATTCTTGTTTCGCGATTGGAACCGCGGCAAGTCTTAATTGTCCACCAAGTTCATTTGATTTTTCACAAAGAACAACTTTGTGTCCACGTTTTTTAGCAACATATGCCGCTTCCATACCAGCAGGACCACCACCAATGACTAATACTTTTTTCTTATCTGTAGCTTCTTCAATCGTATCATCTTCAACGCTTGGATTTACTGTACAAGAAATGCGTTTACCCATCATGATACCTGTCAAACAACGTCCACATCCAATACATGGTCGGATATCGTCTACATTTCCTTCGAATGCTTTATTTGCGAATTCACTATCACATAAGTTTGGACGTCCAATCATACACATATCACATTTTCCGTTTGCGATTAATTCTTCTGCCATCCAAGGTTCGTTGATACGAGCAACAGTAGCGACTGGGATATTTACATGCTTTTTGATTTCTTCACTTGAATGAGCGTGAGGTGCAGCACTTGTACCAGGAGCTGGCATACTTGATCCACGTTTGATTGTATTACCACCTGATACGTGAATAAAATCAACACCGGCTTTTTCTAGTTGCTTACAAACATAGATCTGATCATTTAATGTCAATCCACCTTCACTATATTCATCACCACTAATACGAACATCGATAATGAAGTCATCTCCACAATATTTGCGAACAGATGCGATAACTTCTAAACATAAGCGTAAACGTCCATCAATATTTCCGCCATATTCGTCCGTACGTTTATTATATAAAGGTGTTAAGAAACCACCTAATAATCCATGGGCATGAGCACATTGAATTTCAACACCATCACCACCGGCAATCTGTACACGGTGAGCCGCTTGACCAAATTGATCAACAATTGTGTGTAATTCTTCAATGGTTGCTGGTCTTGGTGCACTTTTTGCATAATAAGGTCCTACACAGCTTGGTGCAATCAATTGAGGTGTTCCTGGAACTGGGAATGCCATATAAGCTGGGTGGAACAATTGTGCTAAAATTTTAGTTCCATATTGGTGTACGCCATCCACCAATTTTTTCCATCCTGGAATAAAACTATCATCATAAATTGACATATCTCCTGGAAGATATACATACGTTGGTTCTACAGTTACAACTTCAGTAACGATAAGTCCAACTCCACCTTTTGCACGTGCAGAATAGTGTGCCACTAAATCATCTGTTACATATCCTTTATCGGCCATGTTCGTTGAAATAGGTGGCATAAAAATACGGTTTTTTACAGTTGTTTTTCCAATTTCAATTGGTTCAAATAAATGTGGAAAATTATTCATTTTCTAAACTCCTCCTCATTGATTCAGATTATTTTATTCACAAATTGGTACATTAAAAGAATATCCAATTTTTTTAATATTAATTATTATGAAAAAAATAAAAAGAATGCGCTATCGATTTTAGTATAACGCATTTGTTAACATAAAGCTATCTATTTAGTTGATTTGTGAACTTTTTTAGTTAGGTATACTTAACAAGAATCCAATAAAAAAAGGATTTCAGTCAATCTGAAATCCTAGTATGTTTATTTTCCGTATCTACGATTTGGTTTGTCATCATTAAAACGTCTTCTTGGTTTGAAATCACCATCTTTTTTATCGTCAAATCTACGTTTTGGTTTATAGTCACCATCTTTTCGATCATCGAATCGACGTCTTGGCTTGGCATCGTCAAAGCTACGTTTAGGTTTAAAGTCACCGTCTTTTCGATCATCAAAGCGACGTCTTGGTTTATCATCATTGAATCTGCGTCTTGGTTGGAAGTCTCCATCTTTTTTATCATCAAAACGACGTCTTGGTCTATAGTCATCATTACGAACAAGAAGTGTAACACTTTCTACATGAGGCGTTTGACTAAACATATCGACTGGCTGAATCTTAACAATGCGATATTCTTTCTTTAATACGCCCAAGTCTTTTGCCAAAGTAGCAGGGTTACAAGAAACATAGATCATCGTTTTGATCTTTGATTTTAAAATTGTTTCCTTCATTGTATCATCCAAACCAGAACGAGGAGGGTCCACAATCAATGTATCCACATCTTTTTCTTTTACTAAATGTGCTAGTGCACTACCCGCATCTTCACAAATAAAAGATACATTATCGGCATGATTCAACATCGCATTTTCATTAGCATTATCGACCGCATCTTGAATGGATTCAACACCTATAATTTCTTGCGCCTTATCTTTCACGAATAAACTGATGGCACCAATACCACTATAGGCTTCAACTGTAGTCTTTGATCTTGGCATCCAATCCTTAACTACATTATAAAGATTTACTGATTGTTTCGTGTTTAACTGGAAGAAGGATCTAGGAAGTAAAGACAATTGAATATCTTCTAATTGAAGATGCATCTTTTCTTCTCCCCAAATAAAGCGCATATCCCCAAACACTTCGCGTTTTGTTTCTGTTTTTACACTTTGCCAGATAGATACAACACCCTCTAATTGTGTAATATCATGAATGAATTCTTCACTTAAATCTTCTTTTCCTGTCACAAAAATAATTTGAATCTTAGAATCAAATTCTTTCATGACCAACGTACGATAACCTGTTTTCTTTTTATCATCATACATTTTCAAGTGATGTTCATTCATGATTTTTAAAACAGCCTGACGCGTCTGTTCTAAAAGTTTTGAGTGTACATAACATCTTTCCATCTTTTGGAAATGATTTGTGTCACGCTCATACATTCCTGTATATAACTCACCATATTCTTCACCAAATGGAAGCTTGCAACTATTACGATAAGACAATGGTTCTGGATTTTTTAGAATCGGTAAGATTCGACCATTATAATCCGCATACTTAATTAATGTCTCCTTTAGATTTCCTTCTTTCATTTTACATTGAGCCGGATACTTCACATGCATCAAGGCACATCCACCACACTCTTTCCAAATTGGACATAAAGGATAACGACGCTTTGAACTTTGTTCTACCAAACGAGTCATTTCACCAATCAAGTATGTATTTTCATCACTTTTAATATCAAATTCGATGACTTCTTCAGGAATGGCATTTTCAATAAATACCGGTTTGCCTTCATGGAACGCAATCCCTTCACCGTTGATTCCCCATTTTTTTATTGTTGTTTTCATATTTTTTTGTACACAGTTACGACAAATTCAAACGTAACCTCTAACCTTTCTAATTCTTTTACACGCCCAAGACCAGCTTGACTCGTTTTATATCGATATGGTGTCATTTCCAATAATGCCCATACATCATCAACCATTTTCGTTTCTCGAATGATTTCTTGACTCACCAACTCATATTGTTCTTGTATTTCAGGCATTTCATTCTCATAGGGTGTGTCATACAATACTTCTTTTAATTCAAAACAATGCTTAGGGCCCGGACCCACAACGATCCAATATCCATTTTCTTTTAAAATACGATAAATTTCATTTTGTCCTAACGGCACAAAAATACTGGTAACACAATCAATACTCGCATTTGAAAAAGGCATATCAAATAAACTACCCACAATATATTGCGTATGTTTATCTTGTTTAGAAGCATGAAGAATTGCTTCCTTACTTAAATCGATTCCATAGCTATGTTCAAAGTTTGCACCTATCTCTTTTGTATAGTAACCCTGACCACAGCCTGCATCTAAATAGACATTTCCCTCTGCCTTTTTCTTTACATATTGACGCATAAAATCATAATAATCTTTTTCTAAAAAATCCGTACGCGCTTTGACCATTAAAGCATTGTCCCCATGATTCTTTGTCTGTTTACGTGATAAGTTCACATAGCCTTGTTTGGCACAATCAAAAGAGTGATTATTTACGCATCGAAATGTTTTATTTTCTTTTATTAGTTTCTCTTTACACACCGGACATATCAACATAAAAAGATTATAACATAAAAGAAAAAGAGAAGTGCTTAATTTTCACTTCTCTTAGAACAAATCCTCTTCAACTTTAACTGGATGTACCCAAATATCTTCTGTATTATCTATACAATCTTGTACCATCTTGTCAAAATCCCATTTTGCCTCATATTTTTCGCATTTATCAACACGAGGTTTTGTGACTGGATTTTTAGGTGTAAAAATTGTACAACAATCTTCATAAGGAAGAATACTTGTTTCATAAGTTCCAATCTTTTTAGATAGATCAATAATTTCAACTTTATCCATACAAACCACTGGACGAATAATTGGCATGTTTGTGACATCATTGATTGTAAGCATACTCTCTAGAGTTTGACTAGCAACCTGTCCAATCGATTCACCTGTTGCGATAGCTTGTGCATGTCTTTTTTTAGCAAGACCTGTCGCAATACGCATCATCATACGACGCATCAATGTGATCGCATAGCTTTCATCTGCATTTTGATAGATAGCTAATTGAAGATCTGTAAATGGAACAACATGAACTAAAACATCACCTTGATAGCCAGATACAAGTCTTGCCAGTTTCATAACTTTTTCTTGTGCATTTTGTGAAGTATATGGAGGAGATGCATAGTGAATGCATTCAATGTGTACACCACGCTTCATCATTAAGTAGCAGGCAACTGGAGAATCAATTCCACCACTCAATAAAACCATGGCCTTTCCACCAACACCGACTGGATATCCACCAGCTCCTTGAATACGATCTGTCATAATGTAAGCTGCATCTTGATGAACTTCTACAACAATTTTAACATCCGGATTATGCACATCTACTTTCCAGTCACTGTTCTTTAAAATTTTAGTAGCAACCTTACGATTGATTTCATCTGAAATATAAGGGAATAATTTATCACTACGACGAGCAGCCACCTTAAATGTTTTTGGCGTTGTTAAATCTAAAGATTCATAACAAGCATCAATGATTTGATCTAAATCTGGTTCCACTTTAATAGCCAATGAGAAAGATGAAATCCCAAAGACTTTTGCTAAAATGTCACTAACCTGTTTTGAATCTTCATCATGAAGGTAAATATACATACGATCATGTTGTTTTTCAAATTCTAATGTTGGGAATGCTTTTAAAGCCTTACGAACATTATCATAAAGCGCCTTAATAAAGTTGTTACGGTTTTTTCCTTTTAAACTCAATTCGCCATAACGAATCAAGATATGATTATAACGATAAGCCATAATTCTCTATAATCTCCTTACATGTTTTTATAAAATATTTTGCCTCTTCCAAAGTATTCTCATAAGAAAAAGATAAGCGAATTCCATGTGTCGCATCAAATTCCGACTTATGCATAGCCAATAAGACTTCAGAAGCATTGGTGTTTTGTGAAGAACAAGTACTTTTTGCGGATACACAAATTCCCTTTTGATCCAATGCATTCAATAAGACTTCACTTGTAATTTGATCAAATGAAATATTTAGAATATATGGAATCGCACTCAAAGGAGAATGAATATGTGCACCATCGATTTTCGCCAATTCTTCACGCAAATATTGATTGATCTTTAAAACATGAGCATACGCACTAGATTGTTCTTCTAAAGCCAAACGAATCGTTTTTGCCAAAACAATATTAGCTGGTGCATTCTCTGTTCCTCCACGAAGACCTTGCTCTTGTTGACCACCTTGAATAATTGGAACAAGTTGAATCTTCTTTTTTTTCATTAAAATGGCACTTCCCTTTAGACCATGGATCTTATGTGCAGAGATTGTAGCCATATCTAATTTTCCAAAAGGAATATCAATTTTTGAGAAGCTCTGTACACAATCTACATGAAATACACAAGTAGGATTTTGGTGTACAATTTTTTCTAATTCTGAAATTGGGTTGATTGCACCCATTTCATTATTCACATGCATAACAGAAACTAAAATCGTATCTTTACGCATATGCGCTTTTAAACATTCCGGTGTAACGATACCTTCTTCGTTAATTGGAAGAAATTCAACTTCAAAGCCAAAACGCTTTAAAAATTCCATCGCATGACGAACACTCGAATGTTCAACATTACTTGTTAATACATGATGACCCCTATGTTCATTTGCCAAAGCATATCCAACAATAGCTAGCGTATTGGATTCACTAGCTGCTGAAGTAAAGATGATTTCACTTGGATCTACATGAAGCATAGAAGCAATATTTGATCGACTTTTTTCCATGAGCGTACTTGCCTGACGTCCAGCCGCATGCAAACTATCTGGGTTGCCATAACAAGTTTCTAACATTTGCCCATAAACACGACGAACCTCTGTACGTACAGAGGTTGTCGAAGCATTATCAAAATAAATCATTACTGCACCTGATTCATGACAGCAGGATCTTTTTGAGCTACTAACTTCTCATAAATTCCTGGGTGCATGTTTTCGATTGCTTGAATTGCAATCTTAAGTGCACGAGTATATTCTCCATTTTGGAAACATAGCTCTGCATGAGTTAAATCCGAATCCATTTGTGCATGCGTACTACGGAAACGGTTACCAAACACAATCGCATTTTCTACCATAACGGCAACACCCACTAAATTGTTTGCGTTATTGTATAACTTATACACAAAGTCGATGGCATCCTGCAAATCTGCATTTAATGTTTGTACATCTAATGGTGAGTGATCCAACACGACACGAACACGTTGAATCAAGCGTTCGCCTTCTTTTAAATCTGCAGAAAATTGAGATGAAATACTAGGTAAATGACGTGTTACTGTATTTAGACGCACCTCATTTAAAATCAACTGTAATTTAGTTAATTGTTTTTTAGCACGTGATTCATCACTGCTTGCTCCCACTAGCATCTCTTTCATATCCTTGACTTGATCGTGGAATTCATTAACATCTTCTGAAAATTTACGATAACCATGAATTACATCTACGCTTGGACGTTGATTTTGTTTCAATTCTTTTTGAATTTCATCACGACGAGCTTCTAAATCTTCCATTTGAATTTGTGCCAAAGAGAAGCGGTGTGTCCAATCTTCTAGACCAAAACGATCTTTAATATTGGCATAAAGCGCCATGATTTCCTCAAGTTCCTGACCAATTACATTAACAATATCTAAATTTGATTGAAGACTCACATGAATTTCTTCATATGCCTGTTTTTCATTTGTCACATCATCCTGTAAAGCTAGAATGTGATCTCCAATGACTTCCAAGTTTTCTTGAGCCACTTCAAAGTCACCAGCATCCAATTGATCAATTGAGCTTGCCAATGCATTTTGAATGGTCGTTAATTTTTCTTCTGGTTCTAAATAAGATAAGTCAATATCTTTTTCTTGTAATTCCTTAATGTGCAAACGAACTTCGTTGATAGCACGAGGCAGTACATTTTTGGCCTTTTCGTAGAGTCCAGGGAAGGCTGCAATTTTAGAGCTGATCTCATCCACCATTTTTGAGATTTTTTCTTGTTCTTCCTTTGCCTTATTAAATTCAGAAGCAAACATCCATTCTTCGAAATTAGAGAATTCATTTTCAATATCCTCTAAACATGAATCCACATAATTTACAGATCCATAGAATGAAGAACGATTATCTTGATAAACAGTTTTTACATTGCGAAAACGCTCTTTTAAAGCATTTGCCGATTCACGAACTTCTGTTTCACGAGCTAGGATGTGATCCAAAGATTGCGTAACAATACGAATTCTTTCTTTTGTTTCATCCATCATTGTTTCTAAATCATCCATTGCACGTACAGACTTGCGAAGACGATGTCTAGAAACATAATCATCAGCTTCATTAAACAAATCATCACATGCACTTAAGTTATTTTGACAAGTATCATATTTTGGAGTTAAGTTTTTTACTTTATCCATGATATCGTCATTCACTCTAGCAAATGCAGATGCTTTGTTGAATTTATAGGCCAAGGAATTGTTACGAATTTCATTCATTTCAATTTCAAGATCTGAAAGTCGTTTCGACGCCTTTTTACGTTTGATCATACGCATAAGGATCCAAATCAATATCAAGACTAAAATTGCTATACAAAGATAGATGATTACAGTCACAGAAAGTTGATTCTTTATAAATGCGTATACTGATCGAAAGAAATTCAAAACACTATCCATAGTGGTACCTCCTTGCAAACCATTCTTATTATAGCAAAACTTCAAAATCATTGCATCATTTTCTTGATTTTATTAATGTTCTTTGATATGATACATAAGCATAAATTGATAGCAGCATACAAAGTTAAAGGAAATGCGTTACAGCCTATATAAGCGATATGAGTAAGCTAATAGCTGATAGCGGAAAGTATCATTGTCAACACAACCTTTAAAGATTTGTACTGTTATTGTTTTGTGAATGATATAAAACAATAGGAGGAAAAATTATGTCAAGAAACACAGGAAGCGTTTGGAAAAAGTCACGCCGTCTTGGATTCTCAGTTTTAGAAACTGGTGAAGAATTAACTCGTCGTAACACTATTCCAGGACAACACGGAAATGCTCGTCGTCCAAAATTAACAAACTACGGTATCCAATTACAGGAAAAACAAAGAATTCGTCACACTTACCAATTAAGTGAAAAACAATTCTACAACACTTACTTAAAAGCAAGTAAAAAAGCTGGTTCTGCTGGTGAAAACTTCTTAGTAATGTTGGAATCTCGTTTAGATAACATCGTTTATCGTATGGGATTTGCACGTACTCGTCGTGCTAGCCGTCAGTTAGTAAACCACGGACACGTATTAGTAGATGGTAAGAAAGTAGATATCCCTAGTTTCCAAGTAAAACCAGGACAAGTTATCGAAATTCGTGAACGCGCTAAAAACTTAAGCGTAATCAACGAAGCTTTAGAAGCTGCAACAGCTACTGTTGATTTTGTAGAAGTTAACAAAGATGCTAAAAAAGGTACTTATGTTCGTTACCCAGAACGTAAAGAATTGTTCACAGCTCAAGAAATCAACGAATTGTTAGTAGTAGAATTCTACAACCGTTAATCTTAGACATAAGACAAGAAAGAAGCGAATTATATCGCTTCTTTTTTTGTGGATGTGTTTTCATAATTCATGTATTTCTTCTTTTTACTAACGTAAAAAATCGATTTTTTCAGCTACAAAGCCATAGTTTAAGTATATTCTTTCATCCTTTTGGTATTTACGCGAATGAATACGACCATTAATACCGACATAATCACCAATTTTACATGAGGCACTAACCGTTTCCGCAAGACCTCTCCATACTTCAATGATCATATCATCATTTTCATAAATACCTTCCGAATTTGGAAAGTTACGCTGCACAGAAATCGGAAGTTCACAAGTCTTTAATCCATTTGTTGTTTCCTTTAAAACTGGCATGTCCGTAATTTTTCCTACAATACTAAACGCATTCATAATTAATTATCCTCCTTCAAATTTGACCACCATTTTCATCACCATCCTTCTTCAAGAATATTCTACAAATATGCCCATAATAAAACAAACGACCTATTTGCTCTATAGGTCGTTATTTTTTACATATTTTCGTGTTTTACAGCCTCTAATTTGATTAAAATCAAGCTAATTAGATCAAATAGAGTCATTTGGAAGAATTTTAGTGACACATATATTTGAAAAGTCTAAAGACTTAATATATTCTAACACCTTTTCTAAAGTCATAGTTTGAATACAATTTAAACTATCTAGATAATCATATTCCTCAAAATAACTTCTCAACAAGTCATTAGCCAAACCATCAAAGTGATCTAATCCACGCAAATTATTCGCAATAGCCTGTGCATGCAAAGACTGATAGTCATCCTTTGATATTTCTAGATTCGTCACTTGTTTTTTTATAAGTTCAATAAACTCATCCGGATTTGAAGTTTGTGCATAAAACAAAACATAACTATGATCTATAGTAAAATCAGCTTCTGCCCCAACAAACTGCGTGAAGATTCTTTGATCAAGCCATTCTTGAAATTGAGGATTCAACGGCCCCATAATAGAATCAAGCCATACATTTACCGCAAAATCCTTCTCAAACGCTTCGATTTTATTTGTACAAGGCAGCATTTTAAAGCCTACACAAACAAAAGGCTGATGAATATCCATTGTATCCACATATTCTTGACGATTCACTTCCACAGGCTCTGTTTTAAAAACTCGTGAAATATTCTTATCACACTTACTTACAACATCTTTTTGACATTCTTTTATCCAATTCATTACATCATCTGTATCTTTACCAGTTACTCCAACAAGGCACAATTTACTCGAATCATAATTCAATTCATAAAATTGTTTTAAATCTTCCATATTCATATTTTGAATATCTTCTTTCGAACCAAGAACATCCACTTTCATCGGATGATATTTATACAACGAAACTAATGTTTCTTTGAAAAGACGCTGTTCTGGTGATTGTTGATACATATCATATTCACTCAAAATGATACCTTTTTCTTTTTCAATCGTATCTTCTGTCACATCTAAATTTTCTACAAATTCCAACAACAACTTCAATGGTTTTTTCACATCTGCCGTTGTCGAAAAATAAAATGCCGTTTCTGTATAGGACGTATAGGCATTTGTAGAGCATTGTAAATTCGCAAATAACTCACTTACATCTTCTCCATTCAAATAAAACATTTGATGTTCTAAATAATGTGCCAATCCACTTTTATGATGTACGATAGATCCATCTACATTTTGATCAATATCAAAGCCCCCTACTTTTGCCCCTAAAAGAAATAAAGATCTTTGATAATCTGGCTTATGAACAAGAATAACCTGTAAGCCATTTGGTAATGTTTCTTTTTTTATATTCAAATTATAATTCATTTTCTTTCTCCGCAACAATGGCTACTGATGCCAAATTCATTTGTAAGGCAACACGAGATATATCTTCTTTTGTCACCTGCATAATTCTCTCTATTCTTTGTTCAGTCGTAAGCTCACGATGCAACAAATCATCTAAAAAAGCTTGTGCAATCAAAGATAAAGGTCTATCTAAGCCACTAATAATTCGATCTTTAAAATCCATTTTCGCTATTTCCAAATAAGAGTCATCATAATCCATATTCAATAATCGATCAATTTGTGTTTCAATCAAATTTAGTACTTTATTAACATCCTTACGATTCACACCCGTATGAATCAATAAAGCGCCATCAAAGCGAATTACAGAAGAGTTAATCGAATAACATAAGCTATTCTTTTCACGAATTTCATCAAACATCAAGTTTTTTTGGCTTTGTCCTAATATACTATTTAAAATCAATTCTGCCTCATAATCAAGACTAGAAATATCTACCCCAGTAGAATACACTTGCGATATGCATGTCTGCGAAATATCTTTTTCAAACATTTTATAACTAGACTCTACTTTAGGTAATAATGTTCTTTCAGAAATAAAAGCACAATGAGAATCTAATGAATCAATATAATCATACAAATCTTGTGTTATGTATCCACAAATATAGAAGTGTTTCGCCATATCCATATATAATGTATAAACTTGTTTCACATCTTCCAATGTTAGCTTATTTAAATCTTTTAAACTTCCCTGTACAGGAATTGAAATAGAGTGTTTTTCATGTGCCATTTCAAATGCATACATGCACGACAAATTAGCTGGATCATCCATCTGTGCTAACAATCTATTTTGCAAAAGATATACTGATTCTTTAAAGTTTTCTTCATCCAACACAGAATGGTAAAGAACTTGATCCATTATATCTTTGATTTTATTGACATAACTATCATCTTCAATCCAGTCTGGACGAACAAATTGAAAACGAACATCTACCTGAATTAAATCTCCATAAGAAGTTAATCCATAGGATACTTTCGTTCCATAAGCTAGATTCAATGTT
>ERZ779645.573-NODE-573-length-20663-cov-3.475883_pt1 | contig 20663 bp, 18 predicted proteins | sample MGYA00511103_ERZ779645 | MGnify/ENA primary metagenome ERZ779645 (study PRJEB29588, sample SAMEA2158521) | human gut metagenome | biome: human gut; feature: human-associated habitat; material: faeces | place: Denmark | collected 2008/2010 ...
CCACCGCTTTGTGAATGTCGGTCTTCGTGCTGCAACGGATTGGGCGGTTGTTGAGGAAAGCCCCTTTTCCGCGCACGGCGGTGAAAATTTCGCCAAGATATGGCGCATAGACAACACCGACAACGGTCTGTCCTTTATGCTGCACGCCTATCGACACGCAGAAATTAGGCAGACCGCTGCTGTAGTTCGTAGTGCCGTCAAGAGGGTCAATCACCCATAGCCAATCGTTCATGCGCTTGTCGCATCCAGCCTCTTCCGAAAGCACGGAGTGTTCGGGATAGGCGCGGCGTATTTCCGAAATGATGGCTTTTTCCGATGCTTTGTCGGCATTTGTCACCACGTCGCTGTCGTTGAATTTAGCCTCGATGTCGAGGCGGTCGCTTCTGAACAATTCCAATTGAATCCTGCCGGCTTCTTTCGCCCAGCGGATACAGTCGGCAAGCAGTTGCTCGTATGTGGTCATAGCAATGAGTGAATGAAATCGATATTAATCGTTGTCTTCCTCGATGATAGGAATCTGGCGTTTGAACACCTCCTTGAACGAGATGATTGACTCGGTGCGCGCCAATCCGAGGTTCTGCAACTTGTCGTGGATGATTTCGAGCAGATGGTGGTTGTTCTTGGCATACAACTTTATGAACATGTCGTATTGACCTGTTGTGAAGTGGCATTCCACGACTTCTGGAATCTCTTTCAATCGAGCTGCGACCTGGTCGAAATGCGAAGGGTCCTTAAGGAAAAATCCCACATACGCGCAGGTTTCATAACCGACCGCAGAAGGGTTGACCAACGACTCCGAGCCAATAAGCACGCCCGTGTTGATAAGTTTCTGTATGCGTTGGTGGATGGCCGCGCCCGACACGTTGCATTCGCGTGCAATCTCGAGATAAGGTTTGCGCGCGTTGACCGAAAGCATTTGAAGGATTTTATAATCCAAAGAATCTAATTGTGAATTAGCCATATGTGTATGATTTTTATTTTCGTTTTTTTTATCAGCTGCAATGCATTATCTTTGCATTTGACAAATAAAAGTGCATTGTTGTGCATTTGTTAGCAAATATACTTCAAAAAAATGAAATTCTATGAAAATTTTGAAGATTTCTTCAGAAAATAAATATTTCGAAGATGTCGTTGGCCTTTATGAGGCGGCATTTCCTGCAGATGAAAGACGGGAAGTGGCAGAATTTTCCCGGCTTGCCGACACGGAAAAGAAGTTCCACATCAATGTGTTTGTCGGAGACAATGACGAATTTATTGGTTTTCTGACAAGTTGGGAGTGGAATGATTTCCGCTATGGTGAGCATTTTGCCATCAGTCCGGAAATGCGTTGCGGCGGAATCGGCGGAAACGCATTGCGCTGGTTTCTTGCGTCCGACAGCCGTCCGCTGGTGATTGAGGTGGAGCCGCCGACAGATGAGATGGCATGCCGACGCATAGGGTTTTATGAGCGCAATGGGCTTCGCTTGTGGAACGACGTTGAGTATGTGCAGCCGCCCTACAGCCCTGACCGCCATGCGATAGAGCTGAAGCTGATGACTTATGGCGGGATTTCGCTTTCTGCCGGCGACAAATATGTGAAGCGTATACATCGCGATGTCTATGGAGTGAAGTAGAATATGAAACTTATACGAATGATGCTTATATGCTTCGCTGCCGTCATGATGGCGGCATGCGGAGGCAAGGTTGGAGGCAAGCCGACGCTGATGGTCAGCATTCCGCCGCAAAAATATGTGCTTGAACGCATAGCCGGCGACAAGTGGACTGTGGGCAGTATGATTGAGAAAGCGACCTCGGCGGAGAGTTACGATCCCGACATGTCGCAGATGATGGATTTGGAAAACTGCCGGGCATATTTTGTCATAGGAAATTTGGGCTTCGAGCGGTTGGCTGCCGGCAAAGCAAAAACCGTTGTCGACTCGTCGAAGGGCATTTCTGTGATTGACGGACACAGCCATCACGGCGAGATGGAGGCCGACCCCCATGTGTGGATGTCGGTGGAGAATATGCGCATCGTGGCAAAAAATAGCACCGACGCTCTTGTGAAAATAGACAGCAACGGAAAGGATTATTATCAGGCGAACTACAGAAAACTTGATGCCGAGCTGGCTGCGTTTGCCGACTCGTTGCGGCAAGTGCTGGCTCCGGTGCGCGGGCAGGCATTTGTGGTGTGGCATCCGGCGTTGTCGTATTTTGCACGCGACTATGGTCTGGAGCAAATCGGCATTGAATATGAGGGCAAGGAAGCTCCTGCGGGATTTGTGGCAGAAAAAATGAAAGAGGCACGGAAAAAGAATGCCCGTGTGTTTTTTATGCAGACGGGAGCCGGCGGGCGGAGACTGTGTGTGCCGGCATCGGACTGCGCCGCGTGGAGATAAATCCGCTGAGTTACGATTGGAAAAAGGAGATGAGGAGGATTGCAGATGGAATCACATCAGAATAAGATAATTTCGGTAGAAAACATTACGGTGGATTTCGGCAATTTCCGCGCTCTTGACAATGTGAACGCAGAAATCAATGCCGGCGATTTTGTGGCGATAACAGGTCCGAACGGTGGCGGGAAAAGCACGTTGCTGAAAACGATGCTCCATTTGCTGACGCCCACGAAAGGACGTGTGCGCTATTTCAACGGCGATGAGGAAGTTGACGGCCTGCGTTTCGGATACCTGCCGCAGAAAAGCAACATCGACAACCGCTTTCCGATAACGGTGGAGGAGGTTGTGGCTTCGGGGCTGCTCGGAGAACGCCGGAACTGGCGCGGAAAATTTTCCGACGCCGCCAGTGAAAAGATTGAGGCGACAATGAAGATGATGGGTGTCGACGGATTCCGCCGTCAGGTGATAGGCACGTTGTCGGGCGGTCAGTTGCAGCGCACGTTGCTCGGAAGGGCAGTCATCTCCAATCCCGACATAGTGGTGCTCGATGAGCCACTGTCGTATGTTGACCACGCATTTGTGGAGCAGATTTATGGTATTGTCGCCGATTTGGCGAAGCGTAGCACGGTGATGCTTGTGTCGCATGAGATGACCGTAATCTCAGAAATGGCAAACCGTCACTGGATTGTCGACCACGCACTCCATCAATGTCACGCCGCCCATCACTACCTGAAAACCGAATGCGACAGATAGTGGCATTTGCTTATTTCAAAATAAATTATTAATATTGCAATAGAAAGGGATCGCAAACCTTTGTGATGCTTGTATACAAACATTGAAAAACGATATCTTATGAAGAAAGTAATGCTGGTTTTTGGCACACGTCCAGAAGCTATCAAGATGTGTCCGCTGGTGAAGGAATTCCAGAAGGACGCTGAAAATTTCAAGACAATTGTCTGTGTGACTGGTCAGCACAGGGAAATGCTCGACCAAGTGCTTACTATTTTTGACGTAAAGCCTGACTATGACCTCAATATAATGAAGCAGGGACAGGATTTATATGATGTCACTGCTCGGGTGATTCTGGGTATGCGCGACGTGCTGAAGGAAGCGCAGCCAGATGTGGTGCTTGTGCATGGCGACACAACAACGTCGACTGCGGCTGCTCTCGCTGCGTTTTATCAACAGATTCCTGTCGGGCACGTGGAAGCGGGATTGCGCACCCACAACATCTATTCGCCGTGGCCTGAAGAGATGAACCGTCAGCTGACGGGCCGCATCTCGTCGTTCAACTTCGCTCCGACCCCTCTTTCGGAAAGCAACCTCAAGGAGGAAAAAGTGCAAGGAGAGATTGTCGTTACGGGCAACACCGTTATCGACGCGCTCCACATGGTTGTTGACAAACTGACGCACGACGAGGTTCTTGCCGCAGAGCAGAAAGAAGTGCTCGCAAAGGCAGGCTACGACATAAGCCGTCTTGACAACGGCAGAAAATTGGTGCTTATCACAGGCCACCGCCGTGAGAATTTCGGCGATGGATTCATCAATATGTGTACGGCCATCCGCGACCTCAAGGACAAGTATGCCGACGTTGACTTCGTTTATCCGATGCACTTGAATCCGAATGTGCGCAAGCCAATTCATGAAGTTTTCGGCGAAGATTTGAAAGGTTTGGGCAATATGTTCTTCATCGAGCCGCTTCAGTATCTTGAGTTCGTGTATCTGATGAGCAAATCAACGATTGTGCTCACCGACTCGGGCGGCATCCAGGAAGACGCTCCCGGTCTGGGCAAGCCTGTGCTCGTGATGCGCGACACGACAGAACGTCCGGAGGCGCTGGCTTCGGGAACAGTGCATCTTGTGGGCACCGACTATCACAAGATTATGGACGAGGTGAGCAAGCTGCTTGACGACAAGGCTGCTTATGATAAGATGTCGAAGGCTGTCAACCCTTACGGTGACGGCAAGGCATGCCGCAGAATTGTAGACTTTTTCAAAAACAAGTAAGCAGACTTGAATATAACATCAGCCGCCCTGCAATTGCGATTGCAGGGCGGCTGATGTTATATGTGGCAGGGTTTCTACAGGATACCCTGTGCCATCATTGCCCGCGCCACTTTCATGAAGCCAGCCACATTGGCTCCCTTCACATAGTTTGTGTAGCCGTCGGCTTCCTTGCCGTATTTCTGGCATTGGGTGTGGATGTCAGCCATGATGCCGCGCAGCTTGGCATCGACTTCCTCTGCTGTCCACGTCAGTTTCTGTGAGTTTTGTGCCATCTCAAGTCCGCTGACCGACACGCCACCGGCATTTGCCGCCTTTCCTGGCGCATAGAGGATTTTTGCGTTGACAAACTCATGCACAGCTTCCGGCGTGGAAGGCATGTTGGCACCCTCCGACACCGCGAAGCATCCGTTGGCAAGCAACGTGCGCGCGTCGTCGCCGTCAAGCTCGTTCTGTGTGGCAGACGGCATTGCGATGTCGCACTTCACGCCCCATGGGCGTCCGCCCTCAAAATATTCGCAGCCGTATTTCTCAGCAAACTCGCGTATGCGTCCGCGGTAGATGTTCTTAAGTTCGAAGATAAAGTCGAGCTGTTCCTGACTCAATCCTTCAGGCACGTAGATTGTGCCGTCGGAGTCGCTCATCGTTACAACTTTGGCGCCGAGTTCAAGCAGCTTCTTTGCCGTGTAGGTAGCCACGTTGCCGGAGCCGGAGATGGCAACCTTTTTGCCCTTGATGTCGATGCCGCGAGTGGCGAGCATATTGAGAAGAAAGTAGACATTGCCGTAGCCGGTGGCTTCAGGGCGTATCAGCGAGCCTCCGAATTCAAGGCCTTTGCCGGTAAACGTGCCGGTGTTCTCGCGCGCCATCTTCTTGTACATGCCATACATGTAACCCACTTCGCGTCCGCCAACGCCGATGTCGCCGGCAGGCACGTCGCGGTCGGGGCCAAGGTTGCGCCACAGTTCAGCCACAAATGCCTGACAGAAGCGCATCACCTCCATGTCTGACTTACCTTTTGGGCTGAAGTCCGATCCGCCCTTGCCTCCGCCCATAGGCAGCGTGGTGAGTGAATTCTTGAATGTCTGCTCGAAAGCAAGAAATTTCAGAATCGACTGGTTTACCGACGCGTGGAATCGGATTCCACCTTTATACGGGCCTATGGCATTGTTGTGCTGGATGCGGTAGCCCATATTGTTGTGCACCTGTCCTTTGTCGTCTACCCACGACACGCGGAACGAGATGATGCGGTCGGGCAGACAAAGCCGCTCAATCAGATTGTAGCGTTCAAATTCGGGATGCTCGTTGTAGACATCCTCGATTGATGTAACCACTTCTTCAACCGCTTGCAAGTATTCCGGTTCGTTTGGAAAACGACGACGCAAATCGTCGATTACTTCTGTTGCTTTCATATACTGTTGTTTTTGTAGATTTTCAAATTGCTACAAAAATACAAACTTTTTCCATACGATTGCTATTATAAATGGGAAAATGTAATCAAAAATGTTGTTTTTATGACATTTTTTAAATTGGGAATAAATTTTCAGCAAAGAAAAAACCGGGATAATTCCCGGTTTTCTCACACAAATCTTATTCAAAAATCATTAAGTTGGACTATGAGAATCCTATATTTTTTCAAGTGCCTGGGCAAGGTCGTCGATAATGTCGTCGATATGCTCGACGCCTATTGACAGGCGCACGGTCGACGGCGTTATGTGCTGTTGCGCAAGCTCTTCTGGCGTCATCTGCGAGTGGGTGGTAGTGTAGGGGTGGATTACGAGGCTTTTCACGTCGGCTACGTTTGCGAGCAGCGAGAAAATCTCGAGAGAGTCGATAAATTTCCATGCCTCATTCTCTCCGCCTTTTATCTCGATGGTGAAAATGCTTCCGCCGCCGTTGGGGAAATATTTCTGGTAGAGGGCATGGTCGGGATGGTCGGGCAGCGACGGATGATTGACCTTGGCCACCTTAGGATGCTTGCTCAGATAGTCGACAACCTTGAGGGCGTTTTCTACGTGACGTTCTACGCGCAGCGACAGCGTTTCCAATCCTTGCAGCAGGATGAAGGCGTTGAACGGGGAGATTGCGGCACCGGTGTCGCGCAGGATGACGGCGCGGATGCGTGTCACGAAAGCAGCCTTGCCCGCTACGTCGGCGAAGATTGCGCCGTGGTAACTTGGGTCGGGCTTGGCGAGTGTTGGGAACTTGTCGGCATTGGCTTTCCAGTCGAAAGTGCCGCCGTCTACGATCACACCTCCGAGACTCGTGCCGTGGCCTCCGATAAACTTAGTGGCGGAATGCACCACAATGTCGGCACCGTGTTCGATTGGGCGGATGAGATATGGGGTGCCGAATGTGTTGTCGACAATCAGCGGAATATTGTGGCGGTGTGCCACTTCCGCGATGGCTTCGATATCGGTGACGTCGGAGTTGGGATTGCCGAATGTCTCCGCATAGACAACCTTGGTGTTGGGCTGGATGGCAGCCTCAAGTGCTTCGAGGTTGTTGACGTTGACAATGGTGTTGGTGATGCCCTGAGTGGCAAGTGTGTGGGTAATCAGGTTGAACGATCCGCCGTAAAGGTTGTCGGCGGCAACAATGTGGTCGCCCTGCGAAAGGATGTTTTGGAGAGCGTAGGTGACGGCGGCTGCGCCAGAGGCTACTGCCAGTCCCGCCACTCCGCCTTCCAGAGCGGCAACGCGGTCTTCAAACACTCCTTGTGTCGGATTGGTCAGACGTCCGTAGATGTTGCCGGCGTCGCGCAGACCGAATCGGTCGGCTGCGTGTTGCGAATTTCTGAACACGTACGACGTGGTTTGGTAGATTGGCACGGCGCGTGCGTCTGTTGTCGGATCCGGTTGCTCTTGACCAACGTGGAGTTGGAGCGTCTCGAAGTGATATTTCTTTGTTGCCATATCTATATGCTTTTAAGATTGGTTGCTGACTGATTTTCTATTCTCACACCGCAAAGTTATGGCGTAAAGATGAATCCTCCAAGAGCTTTTTGAAACTTGGAAAATTGTTCTTGAAACGATGGTGCTGATAGTGAAAAATTCTGCAAACGGTTATAATTAAGTCCGTTTACAGAATTTTATTCTTTTGCCTTGTTATGTGTTTCGGTTATGTAAATTTGCAGTACAACTGCAAATTTACATAATTGGAGGCAGATGTTTGTAGTTTATCAGTTTTATTTCCCTTGATTCGTTTTCAAGCGATCCGTTGTAGATTATGCTGTTTGACCCCACTATGTCGCCGAAACTGCCGATAAACGATTTTATCCCTTTTTCAAAATCGGGATGGTATGTTTCCGACGATTTGATTTCGTAAAGGTTTAGCATACCCTCTCTTTTTGTTATGAGGTCGACTTCATTTCTGTTGCTGTCGCGATAGAAGCATAGATTGTTGCTGCGACCGGCGTTTAATCTTTGCTTCAATGCCTCCGCAACAATCATGTTTTCAAAGAGATGCCCGCGCATCTTGTCACGTTTGATTTGCGACTCGGATTCTATTTCAAGCAGAAAGCTTGCCAGACCGGTATCGGTGAAGAATAGTTTGGGCGATTTGGTGAGGCGTTTCCGGGTGTTTGTGAAAAAAGGCTGGAGCATGAAGATGATGTATGAAGCCTGGAGTACGGACAACCAGGATTTAACCGTGTTGACCGACGCCCCGATTTCGTTGCTCACTTCCGAGCTGTTCCAAATGCTTCCTATGCGTGTCGCACAGATGCGGATGAATTTTTGGAATGTGTTGAGATCCTTGATGTTGATGATATTTCTCACGTCGCGCTCAAGGTAGGTTGTGACGTAGTTTGAATAAAATGTGTAAGTGTCCTTGCCGTCGCACCATATGCCCGGATAGCCTCCCTTGTATATAAGAGAGTCGGTGTCGGCCTCGTAATTGTTGAGCTCGTTTATGGAGAATGGCAGCAATTCAAAAACAGCGGAGCGTCCGGCAAGCGACTGTGATACGTTTTTCAGCATTGAGAAATTGTTGCTTCCAGTCAGGATGAAACGCTTTTCATAGTCGTTGTCAACGATTCCTTGTATGTACGACATCAGTTGTGGGGAATTCTGAACTTCGTCAAGAATAATCCCCTCTGTGGTGTTGTTGAGGAATCCTACGGGGTCTTCCATCGCCAAATTCCTGACATCGGGATTCTCAAGACTAAAATACGGATATTCTGGAAACATGTGTCGGGCAAGCGTTGTCTTGCCGGATTGACGCGGCCCTGTAATGGTTATTACAGGAAAAGATGCAGCAGCGTTTTCAATTGCCTGGGTGATTTTACGGTCGATAAATTCGGTCATACCTTATGTAAATTTGCAGTTCAACTGCAAATTTACATAATTTTGGGAATATTCAATATGAAATAAGTGGGAAATTACGGATTAATCAATTTTGTCATCAAGGGTGTCAATTCCGTCGGAGTCGGGGTCTACGACATATTTTGGTGACTCACCGTAGCGGTTTTCAAACGGTTCGCTGTCTTGGCAGAGGAACACAATCATGACTATGTGGTAGGCTATATATGCGATGGCAAACAATACGAATTTGCCGAGAAACGCTGATATCGCTGCTGGAGGAAAATTGATTAATGAGCTGATTCCTAAGTCGATGACGAATATTGTGCCGAACCCGTACGTGGCGATTATTCCTGCTCCCCACCACCATCCGCTGCGTCCGGTGTCGTGCAGGCGGCGGAATGTGATTGGAATCATCAGAAGATTCAACAGCCAGGATATCGTGTCGTGAGTGATTGCGCAGATGATGATAACGACAAGCGCGGTCCACCAGAATTCCGAACGGCGCGAGCGGCCGTTAAACTGAAAGATTTTGTTGCATGCGGCTTTCAGTGCCTCTCCGATAGAAAGTTGTGGTAATTGTTGTGTATTCATAATCAAAGGTTTTAGAGCTTTTCTTATCAATTACGAGCGATTAGCACGGTGGCATATGCGGAGATGCCTTCCTGACGTCCGGTGAAGCCAAGCCGCTCGGTGGTGGTGGCTTTTACCGAGATGTCATCTGGATCGCAGCCAATGCATTCAGCCATAGCCTTCTGCATGGCGGGGATGTGGGGATTCATCTTCGGCGCCTCGGCGCAGATGGTGATGTCGGCGTTTCCAAAGGTGTAGCCTTTTTCCCGCAACAAGTCGGCCACGCATCTGAGCAGCTTCTTGCTGTCGATGCCTTTGTAGGCAGGGTCGGAGTCGGGGAAGTGGAAACCGATGTCGCGCAGCGCCGCAGCTCCGAGCATTGCATCGCAGAGCGCGTGGATTGCCACGTCGGCGTCGCTGTGGCCGAGCAGCCCGAGTGAGTGCTCGATTTTCACGCCGCCAATCCAAAGGTCGCGACCTTCGACAAGGCGGTGCACGTCAAATCCGAAGCCGGTGCGGAAGGGTAAAACCATATCGTTTTATTTTTTGCCTAACAGGTGTTTGAGTCCGTCCATGTCAAACGTCAACGAGAAACGGAGCGTTTGGTCGAGAGGACTGTTTTGAGCCGTTGCAATCATGTATGCTGCGTCGAGCTGCACCACGTTGAGCGAGAATCCGGCACCAAATGAGAAGTACTGGCGGTTGCCCTTCATGGCGTTCTCATAGAAGTATCCGGTACGCACGAAGAACTGCTGGTTGTAGTTGTACTCGGCACCGACGGAGAGCGTGATTTCCTTCAGCTCTTCCTTGAATCCGCCCGGAGCGTCGCTGAACGACTTGAAGATGCCTGAAATCGACGACGTGTTGCGCCAGTCCTCAAGTTTCGACTCATAAGCCTCCTGGTCATAGTTGCCTTCGGCGTCGGTGAAGTCTGACTGGCGTGGACGTGTGGGCACAAGCAGCTTGTTGGCGTCGAGCGAGAGCGCTATGTTGTTGTATTGAGCCACCGGGAAGGTGAATGTTGTTCCGAGGCGGAAGTTTGTAGGCAGGAATGCAGGGTCATTGCCGTCGTTGTACGACACCTTTGAACCGATGTTGGAGATGTTGAAACCCCATGACCATTGGCATTCGTTGCGTCCCACCACAGGATATGTGGTCAGGAAGCCCGAGATGTCGGCGGCGAATGCCGACGCTCCTTTCTGCTGTTCGGCAGAATATGCGTCGGAGAAAGCGAGGTCGGAATAGATGTAGCGCAGAGCCACACCCATGGAGAAGCTTTCCGACAGTTTGCGGGAATAGCCGAGGTCGAAAGCCATTTCGTATGGGTTGACGGAGTTGACAACAGTTCCAGCACCGTCGGTCATCTGAATCTCGCCGAGCGAGAAGTAGCGCAACGATGCGCTGACAGCCTGGTTGTCGCCTCCTCCCATTTTCCAATATCCGGAAAGGTTGGCAAGAAATATGTCGTTGACCAGTTTTCTCAACCATGGGGTGTAGGAGAGACTGACTGCCGCCGAGCTGTAGGCGAAGGCGTATTTCGACGGGTTCCAATATTGCGAATAGGCGTCGGGCTCGGTTGCCACACCGAGGTCGCCCATGGCTGCGCCGCGGGCGTCGGGGGCGATTCCGAGCGATGTCACACCGGTTTGCACTGGGTTGAATTGGTCCTTGCCGTTGCTGTCGGCGAGAGCGGGCAAAGCGATGAGCGATGCCAGGGCAATGATTATATACCGTCTAATTTTCATTCGTTTTCTATAAATGTAGTTCTATTTATCAAAACTGAAAATAGTGGCATTTATTGCTTTACGACTACGATTTTTTTCTGACGGAGGCTTTTGCCGTCGATGATTGCCGTTGCGTTGTAGTTGCCTTCGGCAAGGCGGTTGCCGTTGTTGTCGCTGCCGTCCCATGTGTATGGGAATGAGCCTACGTCGGTGCGCAGCACCACGTTGCAGCTGTTGTCGCTGACAACGAGTTGCGCGTCGGTGTAGTTGTCGGCGTTCTCAACGTCGAATGTCACGGAGTGTATCAGGGCTGTCGTATCGACGGTGAGTGTGGCGTTGTCGCTGACGGCAACGTAGAAGGCTATTGTGCGTGTGGCAACGTTGCCCGACATGTCGGCAACAACAAGTTCTGCCGTGTGTCGGCCTGATTTCAGGTTGTAGATGCCTTGGTCGATTATGCAATTGTCGGCTCCGTCGAGCTGGTAGGAGCACACAGGATAAACATGCTCTCCGCCGTCGATAGAAATGTAGGCAGTCGTGGCAATCTGCTCATGCGACAGGTTGAGGGCAACATCATCGGTCACTTCCGCTTTGAGGCGCAGCGACGATTCCACCTCCATGCCGTCCTTGAACGTTGATTTGTCGTTGATGTAGAAGGCGTTGATGGTTGGCGCTGTCGTGTCGTCGGAAACGGCGGAGAGCGAGCGGTCGAATGTCAGTCCGTTGTAGAATCCCGACACCACGGTGCCGTCGTTGCTGACAGCGGTCACTTGCAGCGGTTTCTCTTTGTCGTCGGTTGTGATGCAGTTTGGCGCGATGACTGTGGCTGTAAACTCGCCGGCTGTCACGTCGGCGCTTGTCACGGCAAGTTCGGCTCCGCGCTCGGTCAGCGTCTCGTCACCTTGTGTCATATAGTATTTTTCGGAGTCGTAGAGCGAAATCTTCGCATAGCCGTTGAAATCGGTATCGACTTCTCCTGCGTCGTTTCTGACACGGCCTTTTATGGTTATTGGAGTCATAGCACCTATGGCGATGCCCTTCGAGGCGGCGACACCGTTGACTTCGGTCACCTCGGTGCGGTCACACGGGATGTCGACGAGCATTGCCGGGTCGCCGAGCAGGTGGTATTTCAGACGGTTGCGTGAACGGTCGGTTGAGAAGTTTTTTGCAAACATCAACACGCGGCCCCAGGTTTTTTCGTATTTAGCATAGAATCGGCTGTCGGATTCGCTGATGCCGAGATACTTGGCAAACGAGTCGGTCAGGCGTCCGTTCAACGATGTGTATGCCTCGCGTGTCGCTGCCACGGCAGCGATAATGCCGCCGTTGGGGTTGAGCAGCAGTTTGTCGATGAATGAAGTCTGTCCGCCGTCGTATCTGCCCACGTCGCATGAAGAGAAATACATCACTGGCGGCACGTCATATTTCGTGTCGATTGCTTGCTGCAGGTTCATCAGCACGGTCGGTTTGGTGAGCGATGAAATGTTGGAGTGCCCCACGAAGAGGATGAAATTCTGTCCTACATTGAAATCTTCGACCAGTTTCTCGCGTGTGGCCTGCAGATTGTCCACGTTGTCGTAAGGCTCAAGATAAATCTTGTTGAAATTTACGGCATTGTCGTTTCTCGTTCTGATTTCCGGAGTGTCTGATGTCTTCGGGGTTATCTCATAGTTGAAGTTGTCGATAAACGATTCAGTCTGTGTCGTGTGGATGTATTGGTCGCCATATTCGCCAATCATGAGCATGTTGCTCTTCCACGTGTCGGTCTTGCCGGGTTTGTGCGACATGTAGGCAAGCAGTTTGTCTACGTATGTTTTTGCTTCGGCAGCAGAGGCAAACGGGATGCGTCCAATCGAGATGTTGAGCAGAGCGTTTGTGCCTTCCACATTGACAGCCTCGTCGTTCATCACGCCGAAATAGTCGTCGGAGCAGTAGGAGGACACGCTGTGGTAGCTGTTGTCGGTCTGATAAGTGAGCAGTGTTTCCTCGATGTCGCCGCCGAAGATTCCGCGGTTGTCGTAGTTGCCGCTGCCGAACAGCAGCAGATAGCGGAATTTCAACGGGTTGCGTGAATAGAGCATCTTGCACAGCTGACGGTATGCGAAAACATCGCGCATGCCGTTGCCGAACTCGTTGAAAATGTCGTCCTGCAGCACCACCTCTACGTCCATGCCGTCGTGCTGGCGGTGGAAGTCGGCAATGCGGTCGGCTTGGGCTTTCAGTTTGGGAGTGGTGATGACGAGCATGTCGGGCGTGGCGAGTGAATGCAGGTTCTGGTTGGCTACGTTGCCAGCAAAAGACACTTGCTTCTGCTGCTTTCCGGTGTCGAAAATCACGTATTCCGCATAAGCCGTTGTGCCAAGATTCGGGACAATGCAGCTTGTTCCATCTCTTGTTGTGATGGTGTATTGTTTTGTGTTGTAGATTTTGTAAGGAGAATTGTTTGGCGTAAACACAAGCCAGGCGTGTGTTGTAGGAGTGGTGTTGCCGATTACGAGTCCTGACTCTTTGGTTGTCTTCACGAGCCAGCGCATTTGTGAGGAGTCGGCAGGAAGGGCAAGCGGCGACTTGTAGGAGATGGAAATATAGTTCATCTTCGCAATCGGCAGCGACACAGACGTGCTCACTTTCGCTGTCACCGACTCAGCCTGCGCCATCGCCTCTGTCACTGGGGTGGACCCGAAAGAAGTGATTAGTTTATAGACTGCGGCATCGGCTGATTTTGACACATTTTTTGTGTCTAAAACCGTGCCGTCGACCGACAGTGTCACAGTTTGCGAGTCGGCGGTTTTTACGCCTGCCGACATGTTTACAACCACATTTGTTCCGCTGATGATGCCTGGTGTAGACATCGTAATTTCAAACTCTTTTGTGCTTGAGAAATCTTCGCCGAGGAAAAGTTTGCCTGAGCGGGTAGGGTTTACGATGTCGTTCTTGTGCCAAATCGACACCACGCCGTTCGAGCGCCATTCCTTGACGGAGGCAAGATTGCTTTCGTTGGTGTCGACGGTTTCAATATCGCGTGCGTCAAAATCCTCGCTGTCTGTAAGGAAGTAGTAAGAAGCGGGAGAGTAGGCGTTTTTTGAGATTGAGCGGTATATGTCGAAGTTGGTGGTGTAGTCAATGCTCCTTATTTCCTCGTATGTCAAGCCGTTGGCATAGAAATATAATTTGTCGCCGGTGCGCATTGCCGGCACCTGCTCGAGGTCGTCGGTATAGTCTTTGTTGTAATTGTCGGTGGTCTGGATGCCTCCAGTGCCGAAAATCTTCACTTTTTTTGGGTCGGAGAATCCGAATTGCTTCAACTGTTCGCCGGTGATTTCATAGACGCCGGTTTCGCCGACTTTGATTTTAACCCATTTCCCTGATGAAAGGACGGAAGAGTCCTTGAATTTTGTCGCAGCCTGGCTGCTGAAAGAGGCGAGAATCGCGCCAACAGCCACAGCGATAATGTATTTAGTCATATCTCCTTGGTTATTTTATCTTTATGTTTATTGATTCAAAGTCGCCCAAACGAGCTGTTACACGGCTGTTGATTTCCGCATTGTGCCATTTGCCGTTTTCAATTAGTATCAAGTCGCCGATTTTCAGAGTGAAATACCGGCTTGCCGTTGCGATGCATTTGTCGAAGTCGGCAGCTGACGGCAACGTGAATTTTTCTGTATCTTCCCCGTTGATTTCCAGTGTTGCGGTGTTCTTGCCGAGCATTGCGATGTCGGTAGGAGTCATCTCGCCAACGATATGCGAAGCGTCAAACGATGTTGCCAACGCTCTCGGTTTGCCGTTGGCGTTGAGGGTGTCGAGCAAGTCTTTTGCCTCAAACACAAGGCATAGCCCAGCCTCCTCGTAGTATCTGTTTGCAAACCTTTGCGCGATGTTTTTTCCGAGGCGGCACACGTGTACCGCGGCGGCTGCGCTGAATTGGAAGCGGCTTGCGAAGTCGGGCACAAAAAACGGTTTGCCGCTCTTTTGGATTGCAGAGTCGGGGATTACGTCGATTTCCAGTTTTTCAGGATTGTCGGTGTTTCGGAATTTTATGATTTTCATTTGTTCCCGTTGATTCTGTTGTACATTACTGCCAGGTGGGCATAGATGGAAGTGTTTTGGATAACCACATTGTCAGCCACCTTGATGCGGAACGGCGTGAAATTCCAGATGGCGCGCAGTCCGTTTGCCACAAGCAGGTCGGCCGACTCCTGGGCGTGCTCCACCGGCACGGCGAGGATGCCGATTTCAGCCTTGTATTGCTTCTCGCGTTCCGGAAGTTCGGAGATGTGGTAGATGGGAATGCCGCAGATTTCTGTGCCCACAACTTTCTCGTCAACATCGAAGCCTGCCACGATGTGCAGTCCGAACTGCATCAGTCCGGAGTCTTGAATCAGTGCGGAGCCGAGGCTTCCGGCGCCGATCATGAAAGCGGTGTGGTCGTTGTGGAATCCGAGGAAATTTGACAATTCGGTGGCGAGCGTCTCAACCTGATAGCCGATGCGCGTTTTTCCCTTGATGTTGAGAAACGACAAGTCTTTGGCAATCTGCGACGCGTCGACATTGATTTTGCGTGAAATCTGTGTCGACGAAACATATTCTATCTTCTGGGTGCGAAGCATATTGACGTATGCCAAGTACCACGGAAGCCTGCGCAATGTTGGCTCAGGCAATAGAATCTTCTGACCATCCTCGTTCATTGTAACTCCTAATTTATTAACTTCCTTACAAACTGCAAAATTAGTTTTTTTTGTCAAATTTTGCAAATGTGGATACTTGAATCGAAGATTCGAAGATAAAACAAGTAAGTGCGAAATTAATATATTCTGCTTGATATTCGCAGATATATGTTGTAAAGCATGTTCCACGGCAACGAGTCGGAGCAGCGCGTCGAGGAGATGGTGGCCGACAAGTTCGGACTGACTGATTTTGTCGTCAGCACCGACGCAGGGATGGGGCTCATCGCCCCGAACAATTCAGAACGCGACACATTCAGTCTCGGGAGATAGGGTGTTCAAGCGCGTGTAATCAATCGGCGGTGGTGTAAATGCAATAAAAGGCGGAAAATGTGTTAAATAAACGTTAATATAGCATTGGCTTTTTAGTTTGTTGTAAAATTCTAGTATAATTTCCAATAAAATAAAAACAATGGAGAAATACACTGTTGATGTTTCTGTCGGACATGTGGTTCTTGATGAGTGCGAAGGCAGAGGGAGAGGACAATTTTTTGTGCTTCTGGCTTCGTCGCGACATCTATGCAATGGTTGGATGATGGACGGAATCAAGGCGCTTGACTGCGACACTGCCTATGCTGTGGCTGTAAAGCGAGAGGCGAGGATGTCGCGAGGCGGATGCTCGGTGGCTTGCTCGGTGAATACCGATGTGTGGAAGGCGTGGCTGTACCGGTGTCGGCAGTGTCTGTGCGCGTCATGTTTCAATCTATGTGTCATGGGCAGGCACGAGGGAAAGATGTGGCGGTATGAGTCGGTAGGAGGAAAAACCAAAGACTGTAGCAAAGCCGTTTACAACAACCGAGGAGGTTGCAACGACTGGGGATGTTTGGACGGAAATGATTTATTTGAGACTCTGCTGTTTGACAACTTGCAGGGCGATGAGCTGACGGAGAAACGCATTGTTTTTTTCTGCAAAGTTGGGGGAGTGACAGCTCGGTGGGATTCATCGGCGTAGGAAAATAATTTGGACTATGGAATATGCAGTTTGGACAGGAGGGGCGGGACTGGAAGCGCGCTTCTACGGCATAACGGAAAGGCAGGAATATGAAATCCCGGATTTGAATCAAGGAGATGCTGCGGAATGGCTGCAACGGTTTGATTGGGAAAGATGGATGCCGATGGTCTTGATGTTGGCGGAGAAGAATATGAGAGGAAAGCCTGTTATGGCGCGAAATACGGACGCGTTGACGAAGAGTGCACATTCCTTGACGATATCCCAATGCTTGACACGGCGTGCTGGCTGCTTTGCTGGGTTGAGAATGGGCTTAAACGGCAAAAGATGTTATAAAACACAATTAATTGAATTTAACAAAAGAAGAGATAGGAATAATTTCCCGTTTTTTAAATTTGCAATTGTTGATTATCGGCAATGGAACTGTTGGCATTGTTTACACAATGCTATGCTCCGGAGTGTGGACGGTTGTCTTCGTATTGTTGGGAATAACAAACCGAATGCTTGTTTATGTGGCATATGCCCCGGATTCGCTGTTGCTGCTTGGAATACTTGCGTTATATATTTTAAATTGAAATAAACTATGGAAATGAATCTGGATGCAATCGAAAGACGCTATGAGATGATCCCGGGAGCGGTGAAGGATGTGGTTGAGGACGTATTCGGCGTGAAGTACAGCAAGGACTGGAGAAAATTGGTTGATGCAAAAGCGTATACCGACAAGTACTACGAGATTGACGATCGTGTGGAGATTATATGTAATGATGCATTTAAAAACTGTGACGGATTGGAGGAAATCGTTATGCCGAAGAACCTAAAAAGAATTGGTAGCGAGGCTTTCTCAGGGTGCAGCAGGCTGTCGGCATTGAAACTTCCTGAAGGCGTTGTCGAAATAGGATGGCAGGCATTTAATAGATGCTTCAAATTGTGTGATTTGGAAATTCCAGAGAGTGTACGGATTATGGAATACAGCGCTTTGAATGGTGTGAGATACAGTCCAAAGAACAGGTTCCACATCATAAAGCGGTTCGGAAGAGATTGTCTTATGGCTGATTATTAGATCTGAACGAGGCGCTGAAGAAGATGGATTGAAATGCCGGATCCAGGTCTCATAGACGTCTTGGACTGATTGTATGGTGACGATAAGGAAGCCGTCAGGCGTTTGCTTGACACGGATAATCCTCGATAGTAATATAATTTGTGCTTATTGTCAATGACAAAAGGCATAATGCTGTTACGAAGGCATTCTCGGATTAGTATCAGTCGCCCTACACGTCCGTTGCCGTCTTGAAAAAGGTGTATGCTCTCAAATTGCCAATGGTATTCGGCAAGGTCATAAAGAATGCGATGAACGCAAGTTCTAGATAAGCGAAGTTTGCAAAAGAGGAAAGTTTTAATAAAACAGATTTTGGGGCGGTCAATATTTTGACCGCCTTATTAATTTATGGCATAACGTTTGAATCCGCTATTGGCAGAGTACGAGCCGTATGACTCCGGCATCTTTTAATAGAAGTTGGCCTCAGGCTTGTTGAAGGAAAAGCAATATGCGCCCATGGATGCAAGCAAGTTGATGAGGAGGTGTGTTTTGTTGCGCTTTTTTATTTGTTAGGGCTGCGATAATTGTTAATTTTGCATATTTGTCATTGTAAAAGCTATTATTATGAACCGATTTTTGCGAATACTGCTGTATTTAACCATTCTATTGAATTGCATTCCCGATGCGTTTGCAGCCCGATTCAGGGTGTCTGACGAATATGTGACAGTCTTTGCCGAACCCGAGAGAATAACTAACCTCGGACGCGCATACCGTGGCGAAGTCTATGAATCGGAGGGTACTGACGGGAGTATGTTTGTCTTCACGTTTCATGGCCGCAAGGCGTATATAGCTTCTTATTGCTGCGAAATGGTGGACGAAGGCAGCAGCGTCACTGCTGCCGACGGAGACGGCAGTAGTCAACAAAGCCAGACTTCCGTCGCTCAGCGACAGCCGGTGTCGGAGCCTGTTGCGGAAGGACGTGAAAGCGTAGAGCCGTTGCAGGAAAATAATATGGATAACCGCATCGAGTATGTTGAGGAATCGGGCGACGGCGCAGCCTCAGGCGCACACATGCCAGGATGGATTACGGGCATAATCTCGCTGATGATGCTGTTGGGCATTGCCGTGGGGCTGTGGTCGCTGTTTGGCCCTAAATCGTGCGAGAATTTCTTTGACTCTCTTGCGGGAACAAGGGTGACCTGGTGCTCGAAAGCCACCTATTTCCGGCCGCTTATTTTCGTGTTTGTCGCAGGCGCGGCGTTTGGCGTGACGCATAACTTCTACGTTGCATTCGCATTGCCGGTGGCGTATGAGATTATCCTGCTGTGCATGCGGGCAAAGAAACTTGGAGGACTTCGTCCGGCAGTGGTGGAGGCATTCTTTTTTTTATTCCACGGCATAGGGTATTTGATTTTTTGTTGGTTGTTTCTTGCCGCAGTGTTTCTTGCCGGCGGCTCGTCGAAAGGCTCTAACTCTAAAAAGCGCGATGTCAACCACCGCTGTGGGAGATGCTGCTATTATGTTGCCGGCACTCCCAGCGACCAATGCTCTTTTCATCGCCACACCGTCCATCCTGACGATTACTGCGAAACATTCAAAGGATAGTAAAAAAAATAAGTAGGGTTTATGAACCCTACTTATTTTTTCTCCTACTTTTCTGTGTCAGAAAAATAATCTGATGCGATTATTCCGAAGCCACTGCGATGCGTTGGGTGATCGACGCCTCGTCGCCGCCGTTGGTCGAGACCGTTGCGCGGTAGATGTAGATGCCGCGCTGCACGCGCATTCCGCTGCCGTCGGTCAAATCCCATGTTATAGGCATCGACTTATACATATCGCTGCGTCCGGTCAACGATGTGCTCCAGACGCTGTGTCCCATCATGTCGTAGATGCTCAGCGTTACGTTGAGCACCGCGTCGGGGCGGTTGTGCTCGATGTAGAAGTCGGCCTTTGTCTTTGCCGGGTTGGCTGTTGAGTAGACTCTGAACAGCTGCGGCTTGATGCCGTTGACCACGCTGAATGCGATTGTCTTTTCCGACATGTTGCCAAGCACGTCCCACACGCGGAACGTCAGTGTGTGCTGTCCCTCGGCGAGTTCTCCCATCTGGTAGTTTATGTGGCTCACGCCGTCGGTGTCCTGCGAGAAATAGTTCTCAAGACCGGAAACAACGGTTGTTCCGTCGATAGTCGCGGTTATGCCGTGTCCGATGTCGACTGGCGACAGGTTGATTCCCGACACGTCGTAGACCGATGCCACGAGAAAAGGAGTCTCGTTCACCTTGTCGCCGTCTTTGAATGCCGTTGAGTTGAGTGCGAGCAGGCGTATCTCCGGTCCGTCGGTGTCGTCGGCTGGCGACTCGTCGAAACCGTAGATGTAGAAGTCCTCGTTCTTGCCTACGGCGTCGCCTTTGTTCTCGTCCTGAGCATACAGGTTGACAAGTGCCGGAGTGTAGTTGTTGATAATGCCCGTAGGCATACGGAATTTCATTTTGAACAGGCCGTCCTTAACCTCTCCCGAACCAACAAACAGTCGGTTGGTGTGGTCTTGGTAGGTCACTTTGCACTTGTCGTCGGTGTCGGTGCCGCCCTCGTAGTAGCCGTTGGTGGTTATCGACACTTCCGCGTCGTAGACGGTGGTTGTCAGCGTACCATTGTAATCGGTCATGGTAATCCCGTCGGCATCGACAACCTTTCCTTCGAGTTCCACTTCCTGTCGCGCCATAGTCTCCGGTTTCACCTCGCCGTCGACGCTTTCGCCGTTGACCGCTGTCAGCCGGATGTCGTATTTAGGGTATTTCAGGCGCAGCGCAGGGTCGCCGATGAGTGCGTATTTGAGGCTGTGCTCGGTGTTTTTTGTCAGTGTCGAAGAGTAGCGCGAGTGGGTGTACCAATAGTTGTTCTTGGCATTCATCACGATGTCGCCGAGGCGTGGCATCTCGCCGTTTGGCAGAGGCTTGAACGTCTCGGCACCGACAGCGCGGCA
>ERZ779645.589-NODE-589-length-20288-cov-2.245787_pt1 | contig 20288 bp, 11 predicted proteins | sample MGYA00511103_ERZ779645 | MGnify/ENA primary metagenome ERZ779645 (study PRJEB29588, sample SAMEA2158521) | human gut metagenome | biome: human gut; feature: human-associated habitat; material: faeces | place: Denmark | collected 2008/2010 ...
TTCATCTCTGTTATCTTTATACCATTCTTCAATTTCTGAAATCATTGATGTTGACCATTTTTTATTACCATCTTTATATAACTTTCCGTCGCTTAATCGGAAAACAGCCTCATATTCATTATGTAACACATGAATTTCAATGAAATCTATTTAATATATCTAACAATCTATATTTATTTTGTTCTGATATATTATCTTCTACAATATATATCAATCTCTTATACTTGAACATTGTTTTCACATAATGATTCTATTTATACTCCTCACATCTCAGAAAAGAAATCACTACTATAATAAACTACATTCATTCAAATCTCCTTCTTGCACCATTCTACTGTCTCTGCAATTCCCTCTGAAAACTTATAATCCGGTGCAAATCCTGTATCTTTAACTAAATCCTGTATATCTGCACACAAGTACATAACCTGGCGTGGACCATAGGCAACTTCTCCAAAACCAATCTCTGCTTCCGGATTAACCGCATTTCTTATATCCTCGATATAATCCTTAAGCGGTCTTGCCTCTCCCCCACCAATACAGTAAACCTTGCCATTAATACCTTTTTCTCCTAGTAAATAAAATGCCTTCCCCGCGTCCTTGGAGTACAGATAATCCCACATCTGCTCTCCCTTTGTACATGATGGCTTCTCTCCTATTAACAGCTTTCCTATTGTAGACATAACCATCGTCGCACTTCCGTCATATGGACCATATACACTAAGTATTCTTGTCCATATATGTCTGATCCCCAACTTTTCACACTGGATTCTTGTCATCTGTCCTGCACACAGCTTTGCCATTCCATAGCCATTCTCTGGAAATGCAGGAACCTGCGAATTAAGCTTTCCTTCAACTCTTCCATATTCCGCCTGTGAACCAGCCCCTATGAATGCACTGCAACCCATAACAGCCGCTGCATTTACAGCGTCCAGTGCATACTTCACATTCATATTCTGTATATACATATCATTGCGGCAGTCGCCAAATGTTCCATCCCACCCAAAGTGATAGAACACATCAGGCTTAATTCCTGTCGCCTGCACAAGCTTTGGCAGTTTATCAAGCTCACTAAGGTCACATTCAACCTTCTTAAGTGAATCCGATTCCTTAATTCTGCAAGAACGCTTTGAATCCTTTCTTACAACTGCTATAACCTTAACATTATTTTTCATAAGAGCATCTATAAGACCTAAGCCTACCGCTCCTGTACATCCTGTAACAACTGCCGCCTGCATTGTGCCTCCTGCTGTTTTACTACTCTTCGTCCATTAATGGAATAAACATCTGTTTCTTTAATTCTTCTCTTGGAAGAAACGGTGCAAGATCCTCCAGTGGAGGGCTTACAAGTGTACCATCCTCTAATCTCTTGGTACTGCTCTTAGGCTCCCATACCTGCTTAGTATCTGTAAATATCTCACAGAATACAGGTCCGTCTTCCTTTAACACCTCATCTACAGTCTTCTTCATCTCTTCATTAGATGAAGCACTGTAGTATTTATATCCGAAAGCCTCTGCAATCTTCTTGAACTCAGGGAATGATAAATCTCCTGATTCCGGTCCGATTCCAATCTTGCAATGCTCCTTAAACAGATTATTCTGTGTAAGTCTTATTGAATGATATCCGTTATTGTTGATAAGGAATATCTTGATTGGAAGCTTATTAGTAAGTATTGTCTGTAGTTCCTGAAGGTTCATCATTATACTTCCGTCACCTTCAAGACATATTGTATTTCTTCTTCCGCCGCCGATACAAGTTCCAATCGCTGCAGGAAGTCCATATCCCATGCTTGCTATGGCACTGTTATTAGCCATACGGCTTCCCTTCTGGATTACATATGCCTGATTACCTACAACACAGCATGCGCCATTAGACACTGCTGTAAGACTGTTTTCTGGAAGTCTGCTGCTTAAATATCTTACAAATGCATATACATTTGCAGTGCTTCCATTCTCCTCCCACTGTCTTGGCTGTACTGCCGGATATTCCTTCTTCCATCTCTGTGTTGTTGCGAGCCATTCACCACCTGCTGATACAGGTGCAATAGCTGCCGCCTGCTTATCAAGCTTTGTGAGGAAATCCTTAGCATCAGCCCATACTGGCATCTCAACATGGATAGTAGGCTTCTTTAACTCAGCCTTATCAACATCAACCATTATGACCTCTGCTGCTCTTGCCCATGTTTTCCAGTTATATCCAGTCTGTCTGATAGATATTCTTGTACCTACAGCAAGTATTAAATCGGCATTCTGAATAGCCCAGTTACCTGGTCTGTCGCCCATATTACCTGCTCTTCCACAATACAGAGGATTATCATCTTCTATTAGATCCACTGCATTCCAGTATGTAACGATAGGCATATTAAGCTTTTCTGAAACTGATCTGAACACATCATAAGCACCTGAAAGTCTTATTCCATAACCTGCATGGAATACTGGTCTTTTGGCATTCTTAATCTTTTCAAGTACAGTTCTTACAACATCTTCACTTACCTGTGGCGGAAGCTTTGCATCATCCTCTGCCGGATTATATCCTTCAAGCTCATCAGTCTCAATATATCCGCCCTGAAAATTAACAGGAATATCAATCCATACTGGACCCGGTCTGCCTGTTGTTGCCAGATGCCATGCCTTTTCAAGTGCATAACGGATATCCTTAGGGTCTTCTATCATAGTTGCATACTTTGTCATATTAGACACAGACTTAACTATATCGTATTCCTGGTCTCCCATTGCACGAAGCGGTGTCTCTGTAAACTGAAGTGCATATCTTGAGGTTGTGTCGTAACGAACCTGTCCACTTATAATAAACATAGGGATAGAATCAAGCCACCCTCCTACTACACCCGTAAGTGCATTGGTCCCTCCAGGTCCAGTTGTAACACATACAGCGGCAATTCTGTTATCAATTCTTGCATACGCTTCGGCAGCTATGGCACACGCCTGCTCATGATGATTGTATGTTACCTTAAGCTTTTCATTATGTCCCAATGCATCGTTAAGATGCATTGCACCACCTCCAACTACAGAAAATACATCTGTAACGCCATGTTCCACAAGGAAATTGGCAACATAATCTGCTAAACGAATTCTCATAAACTGCCCTCCACATATACTGGTTAATTACTGATTAACAGCTTCCTTAATAGTCTTAGCCATATAATCAATCATCTCATCTGTCATTCCTGGATATACTCCTACCCAGAATGTATCTCTCATAATTCTGTCTGTTGTATCAAGTCCGCCTACTACTCTGTAGCCTTCTCCTGTTGCTCTCATCTCATCAAAGCATGGGTGTTTTATAAGATTTCCCGCAAAAAGATTTCTTGTCTGTACTCCATGGCTCTCTACATACTCAACTACTGCCTTTCTGTCAATTCCTTCCTTTACTGTTATAAGGAATCCGAACCAGCTTGGTCTTGAGTTCTCACATGCTACAGGAAGAATTACCTTATCCTCTATATCTGCAAGTGCTGCTCTTAATCTGTCAAAGTTATGTCTTCTTCTCTCAACAAATGATGGGAACTTCTCAAGCTGTGCACAGCCTACCGCTGCCTGCATATCTGTAGCCTTAAGATTATATCCAAAATGTGAATATACATACTTGTGGTCATATCCTAATGGAAGCTCTCCGTACTGCTTGTCAAATCTGTGTCCACAGAGGTTGTCCTTTCCTGATGGGCATACACAGTCACGTCCCCAGTCTCTGAATGAACGGATACACTTATTAAGAAGTGCATTATTAGTATATACTGCTCCTCCTTCACCCATTGTCATATGGTGTGGTGGATAGAAACTGCTTGTTCCGATATCACCGATAGTTCCTGTGAACTTCTCTTCTCCATTGATTGTGTACTTAGAACCAAGTGCGTCACAGTTATCTTCTACAAGCCAGAGATTGTGCTTGTCACAAAATGCCTTTACTGCTGAAAGGTCAAATGGATTACCAAGTGTATGTGCAATCATTACAGCCTTTGTCTTGTCTGAAAGCGCATCCTCAAGCTTTGTAACATCAATGTTGTACTGTGGAATAGTAACATCAACAAATACAGGTACTGCACCATACTGGATAGCCGGTGTTATTGTTGTAGGGAAACCTGCTGCTACTGTGATAATCTCATCACCTCTCCTGATTCTTCTGTCTCCGAGAAGTGGTGATGTAAGTGCCATAAATGCATTGAGGTTGGCAGATGAACCAGAGTTTACTACTGATACATACTTTACTCCGAGATATTCTCCAAGCTTCTTCTCAAATTCATCTGTATAACGGCCTGCTGTAAGCCAGAATTCAAGTGCTGAATCAACAAGATTCATCATTTCCTTGCTGTCATATACTCTGCTGGCATATGATATTCTGTCGCCTTCCTTATACTGTTTCTGGTTATGGTACTTCTTGCAGTACTCATCTACAATACCAAGAATCTCCTGTCTTGCTTCTAATTCATTCTTATTATCAAACATATCTTATTCTCTTTCTTACTTTATTAATTCCTTCCCTGCCTGTTATGCAAAGAACTCTTCTATCTCTTTATCCATACATGCAACAACATCTCCGCCTGCTGCATATACCTTTGACCATTCAACGCTCTTCTCAATTGCTGTATCAAAGTTCCATCTGGGCTTCCAGCCAAATGTTGTCTTTAACTTTGAGCAGTCTAACTTTAAGAAATTGGCTTCATGAGGTCCTCCGTCATATTGGTTAATCCATGAAAGACCTTCTCCCCACTTGTTACAGAATGTATTAACAAGTGTCCCTGTTGTAATGCAGTCGCTCTCATCTGGTCCTACATTATAGAAGCCTGCATACTTCTTATCACTGTACTGCTCCTTTGCAATCATAAGATAAGCTGCAAGCGGCTCAAGTACATGCTGGTATGGTCTTGTTGAATGTGGATTACGCACAATTATATCTTCCTTCTTAACTGCAGCTCTTACACAGTCAGGAACGATTCTGTCATTGGCGAAATCTCCTCCGCCTATAACATTACCGGCTCTTGCTGTTGAAACTGCAACCTCCATATCATTGAAAAATGAATTGATATAGCTGTGTGTTACAAGCTCTGAACATGATTTGCTGTTAGAGTATGGGTCATATCCGTCAAGAGGCTCATTCTCTCTGTATCCCCATGCCCACTCATTATTATGGTAAACCTTGTCTGTTGTTACATTTAAAAATGATTTTACACACGGGTTAAGTCTTACACATTCACAGATATTAACTGTTCCCATAACATTAGTTTCATAAGTATATACAGGGTCTTTGTATGATTCCCTTACGATAGGCTGTGCTGCAAGATGAAGCACTATCTCAGGCTGTGTCTCTTCAAACACCTTCTTAAGATGCTCAAGATCTCTTATATCACCTATTACAGAATTCATCTTATCCTCTACATCTATCATTGAAAAAAGGTTAGGCTCAGTAGGTGGAACAAGTGAATAACCTGTCACTTCTGCTCCTGCTTTAAAAAGGATTCTGCAAAGCCATGAACCTTTGAATCCTGTATGTCCTGTAACAAGAACCTTCTTTCCTTTATAAAAACTTAAATCCATCTTAATCCTCCCGGCTTAGTCCCATTTCTTCCAAGGAGCTGTTCCAGTTGCAAGATACTTCTCGAGCATATCCATCTCTCTCTTGGTATCCATGCACTGCCAGAAGCCCTTATGCATATAGGACATTAACTGACCTTCCTTTGCAAGTCTTTCTAGTGGTTCTCTCTCAAATACAGTGTCATCACCATCAATATAGTCAAATATTTCAGGATTAAGCACCATATAACCTGCATTGATAGGTGCACCGTCTGTATGGCTCTTCTCTCTGAATGACTTAACAGCGTTGTCTCCTCCGATATCAAGTACACCCTTCTGCTGTTCAAGCATTACGGCTGTAAGAGTAGCAATCTTGCCATGCTCCTTATGGAACTCAACAAGCTTGTTCATGTCTACATCACAGACACCGTCTCCATATGTCATAAGGAATGGCTCGTCCCCTACATATTTCTGGATACGCTTGATTCGTCCTCCAGTCATTGTATTAAGACCTGTATCAACTACTGTAACCTTCCATGGCTCACAATGCTGCTCGTGAATAATCATATCGTTAGAACCTTTTGTGAAGTCAAATGTAATATCACTGTTATGAAGAAAATAATCCGCAAACCATTCTTTAATTACATACTGCTTATATCCTGCACATATAATAAACTCATCAAAACCATAATAAGCATATTCCTTCATAATATGCCAGAGAATTGGCTTTCCTCCTATCTCTATCATTGGCTTTGGCTTAAACTGACTTTCTTCACTTATTCTTGTTCCGAAACCTCCAGCCAGTAAAACAACTTTCATTGATAATACTCTCTTTCTCTCAAATATCAGATTATAATTTCACAATTAATCTTATGTTACAATTTACCATTCGTCATTTTAACATTATCGACTATTTTCGTCAACTTTTTATACATAAAAAATAAGCAATAGCCATCGCAAACTGACTATTGCTTATTTTAATTTCTTATTCAATTTTAAACATATGGATATTTTTTGTGCTTATACGATAATCACAACATGATATATTATATTACCATTTTTATACTATTAGTTAATACAGAATTTGGCATTCTCATCACTGTTAACACATTTTCTTTTCCTTTTACAACACCGTTAACAATATTATACTTTATTCCATTCTGAATATATGTTCCAGTATAATTAAATTTTACTAAACCATTTTCAAGATAAAACATTCCATTTTCATTGCTTGCAACGCCATTGTATTTAAAGTTAACTTTTCCGTTCTCTATTCTCCACCAGCCATTTGCATTCTGTCTGATTCCTGTATAGTCATATCTTATATAACCACCTTTTACATATACCCAGTCTGAGCCATCCTGAATTACATTTGTATATCCGAAATTTACCTTTCCATTTTCGAGATAAAATCTTCCGTTTTCATTTGTCGCAAACCCTGTGTAATTGCTTTGCACATGACCATTCTTTACATATACCCAGTCTGCTCCATCCTGAATTAAATTCGTATATTCAAAATTAACTTTTCCGTTCTGGATATAAAATCTTCCATTCTCATTATCTGCTAATCCTGTGAAGTTAAAATTAACTTTTCCGTCCTCTATCCTCCACCAGCCGTTTGAGTTCTGTCTGATTCCGGTATAGTCATATCTTATCTTTCCATTTTCTACATATACCCAGTCTGCTCCATCCTGTTCTACACTTGTATATGTTGTGTCAACTTTACCATTCTTTACATACATTCTTTCATTGTCACAGTCTGCAAATCCTGTAAAGCTTGTATCTACCACATCATCTGCATAATAATAGTAATTTCCATCTTCTGCCTTACTAAGACCATTCTTCTTTTCAACAACTCCTGTTGCAGGTATCTCTGTTACATCTGTCTTCGCATCACATACTGTACAATGGTGGCTCTTGCTTCCTGGTGTTGTCTCTGTTGCTTCAACATCTACTGTCCACTCTGTACTGAAGCTGTGTCCCTTTGCTGGGATTGTTTCTGTGTATGTCTTCTTGTCACATGTTCCTGTTGTAGATGTACATGTATATGTAAGCACTCCTGCCTCTGTACATGTTGCCTGCTTTGTTATCTTTGACTCATACTTATGTGTATGTGTTGTCTCTGATGTTCCAGATGGTGTATATATCATATAGAAAAGATTGATTGAATCTCCCTTTGTTACAGTTACAGCACCCTTAGCAACATCTACTGTTAATGTACCATCAGAACCAACTTTTTTGCTTGTTCCATTAACTTTTACGCCCTTACCAGAAGCTGCCGTTGTTCCGCCAAATACAAGTGTAAGCTTTCCAGCGGATGGTGCTGTGAACTTAATACTTGTTGATGACTCCATCTTAAGGCATTTTGTAAGTGTAAGACCGTTGTATGTTGCTGTACCTTTATTTGTTGCTATGCTTCCTGTAATACTATAGAAGTCACTTGTTGTTCCTGATTCTGTAAAGTTATGTACCTTTGCATCTCCTGATACCGGTGTGTCAGGTGTAACAGGTGTATCTTTTCCAATAGCTGGAATAACTGCTGTTTCATTATAACCACATCCTGTACATGTGCGGCTCTTAAGACCTTCTTCTGTCTCTGTTGCAGGTGTAACAACTACCCACTCACCATATGTATGTGTATGTGAAGTGCCAGATACGCTTCCACCACCTACTGATACAAGAGATGTCTTGTATGCATTAAGCTTATCCTTTAATGGCCTGTTGAGTGAATAGCTTGTATCATCAACACTGTTATCAAATGTCCACTTGAAATCTCCGCCCATAATACGTCCTGCATACTTAGTTACAATTGAAGGAACATCTGCAGGTGCATCAATATCAGCAGTATCAACACCTAAATCAACCTTAGTATCAAAATTAGAATATGTCTTTCCACCCTGCTTTGCCTTATAAGTTGAAGGTACTGTTTCACTTCTTGATGTTGCAAGATATGCATCGAAATCAGTTGCACTTGCAGTTGTTGTACCAGCATCCGAATTAGCATATATAACAGACTTCTGACCTTCCATATAGTTGTTGTATGCCTTGATGACACCACCATTCTCTCCTGAGAATATTCCACCTGCCAGAACATCACTTCCCTGCATTGAACTGAGCATTGGATAATTACAATGTCTGAAATAGTTAGCCTCTACGAATGCCTCACTATCCTTTGCAGCGCCTACACCATATTTAGAATTACCATCATAGTAGTTATTATATACATGAACTGACATTGTTCTGATACGAGGATGTCTTGAATCAGAATGGTCAAACCAGTTATGGTGATATGTAATCCAGTTCTCACCTGACTCTGACTTCATGCCACAAAGTGACATCTTTCCTGAATCCCAGAAATGATTGTAAGATACTGTCACATACTGAGAATTATCCTTTAAATCCATAGAGCCATCGCCCTTAGCCTGGTCACCATCTGAACCAGCATTACCATAGAACACATCGTTGTTATGTACCCATACACCACGTGACTGCTTAAGAGATATACCATCTCCGTCGCCTCCACCGCCCCAGTTCATAAGACCAAGGTTTCTTACTTCTATGCCTGTTGACTGGAATACAGCCACACCTGCTTCATATAAAGTAGCATCATCACCAATACCCTCAAATGTTACGTTAGCTGCTCCCTTAACACCAATTGCATATGCTGATGATACATCTTTGCAGGCAAGTCCGCTTAATGTAACCTGACCTATAATACGGATAGCAACTGGCTGGCAGTTATTCTTAGCCTTAATTGTAATAGCTGCTACACCTGTATATTCTGTGTTACCAATCTTCATCTTAACTGTATTCTTATTAGCTTCTGTAACATAAAGAACAGATGCATTAGACTTTAATGTACCATCGTTGTTATATGCACCAACGCCATTCTTTACCGGTGAATTACTTGAAAATGTAAATCCGCTTCTGTCATGTGCATTTACAGTAAGCTTATCTGAAACGATAGCAGCTGATGTATTCTCCTTGCCATTGTTCAGCGGAACAATCTTCATAACATAATCGCCTGCTTTTAATCCTACAGCATCCGCTCTCATGTAAGATGGATACTTTCTGATAAGCTCATCGTCCAACTGGACATAAGCTGAATCTGAGGCACTTGCAGACTTAACATATACATTGTAACCTGTAGCTCCTGTTACAGGTGTCCATTTAACATATGCTGTCTCAAGCCAGCCTGATGCTTCTGTTATTGCGCCAGAAGCTGCATGTACTGGATTCATGTCAAATACTATAACTGACACTGCCACCATTACACATGCAAGTAATGCACTCATAAATTTTTTTACTTGCTTTTTCATTTTTCCTCTCCTTTTCCATTTTATGCACATTTTTGTGCAAATTTGATATGTTTTATTCATAAATCATGTTTATATTACCATTATTGTACAATATTTTCAACCGCATTTTACATGTTAGAGAAAATTTTTCGTAATTTTAACACATTATTTCTTTTCCTAAAGTAAATGAATATACAATTTTTTCTTTTACAGTTTTTCCGGTAAGCTGTTCCAGCGCTTTTGCATAGTAATCAAGCTGGATTGCGTATCTTTTGACAAGCTCTTTTTCCCCCGCTTTGCCCTTCATAACCCTGTCAGTCTTATAATCAACAATCACAAGTTCTCCGTCCTCTTCAAAACACAAGTCAATTATACCCTGTATAAGCTGTCCTTCGTACTCAAATACAAAAGGCTGTTCTCTTCTGACACTGCCACAGTTCACCGCATTTGCAACTCTCCTGCCTGTATCTGATTGTACAAATGTATATATATCCCACGGATTGACACTTTTCACCTGTAATTCATTCATCTTGCCTGTTTCTAACATTCTGTTAATATCTGCTTTAACTCCATCAAGGTTCACACTCACTGAATAGTCAAGACATTCCATAACCCTGTGATATGCGCTACCACGCTCATTAGCAGCAAGCTTAACTTCCTCACCGCTTATGAACTTTGGAATTATGCTGTTTGTCTCATCACATTCTTCCTTTTTAAGTGCTGTCTTCACAGATTCATCCATGTAAGCATTTTCCTCTGAATCATCATCCGCCTGCATAGCCTTAAGCTGCGAAACCGTCAGCTTCATCCTTCCGGCTGCGTTATCATCAGGAACATACTCCGGAAGCTCCTCTAATAAAGGATAAGACACAGCTTCCATAATTTCATCAGCCAGTCCCCCGATTCTAACAGCATTCGCTTCACCAGCCATCTCCCCGGATTCATCCACATCAGCCCAAGAATCCTCTCCGGCATCAACCATCACTTTAAAGCTGCCTTTCAATTTATCTGAATCCATAAGACACACCGGCATTATCATATCAAGATAGTTCTTTATATTCTCACTGTCTGCGAAAGACAACATTCCATCTGCTGCAAGTTGCTTTGCACTTCCCCTGTATTTATCAAGTGTCTTGTCTGCATCTTTTACAACTCCAGTAATTATGAGTTTTTCCCTTGCTCTTGTCATTGCTACATAGAGAAGTCTCTCTTCCTCTGCTATCGACTCCCTTACAATTCTTCTTGCCATAGCACCTTTAATAATAGTAGGTGTCTTCGTTCTTCTTTCTAGGTCAACATAATCAACTGCAATTCCTAAGTTCTGGTCTACAAGCACCGGTGCTGTTGCATCCATAAAGTTAATGCTTTTATGTGCTCCGGCAAGTATTACAATAGGAAATTCAAGGCCTTTACTCTTATGGATACTCATAATTCTTACAAGATTCTCATTATCAAGACTGGCAGCCCCCTCTGCAAAATCTTCGTCAAACTTCTTAAGTCTTTCAATATATCTTAAGAAATTAAACAGACCTGAATAACTTGACTTTCCATATCCCGCTGCTCTTTCCAGCAAGACATTTAAGTTAGCCTGTCTCTGTGCTCCGGCAGGCATTGTTCCCACATAATCGTAGTAGCCTGAATCATATATCATCTCCCAACACAGATCATATAGTGACTCAACACTGCTCTTGTCTCGGTATTCTGTGAGCTTTGCAAGAAATAATGCACATTTGCCGGACAGCTGCTTAACATCCGTCTCCTGTATCTTATCTGCTCCGCCAAGCACTGCAACTGCTTTCAAATGTTCATACAGATTATTATGCACATTCTTATCTGCATGCTCTCTGCCAAGCTTTCTCACCATTCCAAGCTCCGCTGCCGTAAATCCTCCAAAATAAGACATCATTGCCGCCGCGAGGCTTATCTCCTGAACCGGATTATCTACTATTGTAAGCATACTTAAGATTACCTGTATCTCACGCACGCTGAAATATCCTGTTGACGAATCTGTATACGCCGGTATCCCCCTGTCCATCAGGGCATCTGCAAATGTATCCGCCCAGCCTGTAACTGACCTTGTAAGAATTACAATATCCCTGTATTCTGCCGGTCTGTATATATTCTCATCTGAATCATATACATTTATGCCAGAAGCAACTATTCCCTCAATCAGCTTTGCAAGCCTGTCAGCCTCAAGTTCTCTTGTTGTAGCCTCTTCTTCGTTTTCTGAAGATATAAGAATTACATCTGTACTCTTGTTGGCTTCATCACCGTAATTACTGTCACTGTATTCAGGATATGGAAATCCTGCATTAAGCCTTACCGATTCGTCATACCCGATTCCTGAAAAATTCTTATTCATAATATGACTGAACACATCATTGGCACATTCAAGCACATTTTCACGACTTCGGAAATTCTTCTGTAATTCAATTCTTACATTATCACCAGTCTCGCCGTATGTATCGTACTTCTCTATGAAAAGCTCCGGGCAGGCAAGACGGAACTTGTATATGCTCTGCTTTACATCTCCAACCATGTATATATTATTATTCTCCCCTGTCAGTCTCGTCTTCGACACCGCATTAAGAATAACCTCCTGCAGCTGGTTGGAATCCTGATACTCGTCTATCAGTATCTCTTCAAATCTGTTCGCAAGCTTGTCGGCAGTCTCTGTGTATACAAGCTTTCCGTCTTCTTTCTTTACAAGTATTGAAAGAGCAAGGTGTTCCATGTCATTAAAATCAATTATGCCCTTCTCTCGCTTCACCTCTGAAACACGCTTGGCATACACCTTTGCCACTTTAAGTAAAGTCCGTATCTGGATGCCTGCCCCCTGCATGTCTGCAAATATTCCCTCATCATCTTTCAAGAATATCTTATCATTAAGCCGTCCTATGTAATCTTTAAACAACTTTCGCTGCCCCTTAACATATTCCTTAATATCCGGGTCTGCTCCTGCATCCTTCTTTCTTGACAGGGCTTCAAATGAAAATATTCTTATCCTTCTGCCAAGCTCTCCAAAATCCTGTGAATTAATCATCTCATTAATTCCAAGCAAGTCAGACTGCAAAGCACCTGTATATGCTGCAGGTCCTGCCGGCTCAGAACAGATATCTACTAATCTGTTATATTTATCACGGTAATCAAGAAGTGCATTTTTAATTGAATCATACAGCTCCTTAATTGCAGGATTATCGTAAGTCTCATCATCATAAACTAACATGCACTCGTCAAACCACTCATCAATCCACGGATTGCTTCTTGAAAAACGGTATATTTTATCTATAATGCTCACAAGCCCTGAATCGTCCCGTCCCATGCCAAATGCATCAACAAGATTAAAGAATTCTTCATCTGCTTCGGCATAGAATTCCTCAAGCACATCTTCCAACACATCATTTTCAATAAGCTTCTTCTCACCCTCGTCCATTATCCTGAACCCCGGGTCCAGATTAACCTCTGGAAAATGATTTCTGATTATCCATAGACAGAAACTGTCTATCGTTGTTATCTGTGCGTTGTTAAGCAGTGTTATCTGTCTTAAAAGGTTCACATCCCCCGGATTCTCGTCAAGCATTGAATCAAGTGCTTTTCTTATCTTGTCTTTCATCTGGGCTGCTGCCGCCTTTGTAAATGTAACAACAACCAGCCTGTCTATATCTATATTCTTATCAGGGTCTGTAATCATGGAAATGATTCGCTCAACTAAAACAGCAGTCTTTCCTGAACCGGCAGCCGCCGAAACCAGCACATTACAGCCTCTTGTATCAATCGCGCTCTTCTGCGCCGGTGTCCATTTTCTTTCCATTCTCATCAACCCCTTCCTTTATATTATTCCATAATACTTCATCATCGAATTTCTTTAATTTTCTGTAATTGCAGCCTGGCAAATCCACAGAAAATCCGCACACCGCCCCATAAGGACATCTGTCACAGCTTGAAAACTGTCCGTCTTTATAAGGACTTCTCCTGATATCACCACCTGCAATTCTGTCCGCGGTATCAACCGCCCTTACATCAACGAATCTTCCAAGCATATTAAACTGCTCTGTATTCATCACCTTGCTTCTTCGTGAGTCAAATCCGCCGTCAGCCTTTCTGCTAACTGGAATATTAAGTGATGTACCCTCGTTATTGTCCATCTTCTCGGCAATATCCTTATCAGAATTAACCATTCCTTTAAGACGCAGTTCACCCTTAATCTTATCCTCTATCTCTTCTGCACTCTCTGTTGTCGCAGATACAATCGGGTCACTTATGTTGTAGTAGAACACTCCGGCAGGAATCACATTTTTCCCCGGACGCATCTTCGCTACAAGCTTCATTGCCGCTTCCATGTAAACCATAAGCTGGATATCAATTCCGTAGTAGGTCTTTACTATGTTGAAATCCTTCTTTCCTGTCTTGTAATCGATAATTCTTACATATACATCTGTGCCGTTTTCGCATATGTCAACGCGGTCAATTGTTCCGCTCATAAGCTGCTTTCTGTCTCCGTCCCCGACTTCCATATTGAACTTATGCTCGAATACAAATGGCACGAAATCACCACATTTTAACTGTTCACCCATCGCCCATACAGTGCGGTCTGCAAGGTCTTCCATCCGCTTAATCATGAATGAATTACGGCTTGAATCCTTAAGGATACTGTTCTGGTATATGTCAGTAATTGCAGCGACACTTCTTTTTACCATCTCGCGGCGTTTCTCCTCTGATATCAGATAGTACGACTCACCGTTTTTCTTGATTTCGTCGCACACCTCACGAATAACCGCATGCAGTACGACGCCGAAGTTTACCGGTGAAAATGTGAATTCTTCCCTTTCCTTCAAATCAACTCCATACCTTAAGTAATATCTCAATGGACACTCTGCAAAGTTCTCAAAAGATGTGACGCTTCCGACAAGCCTGCCGCCAGTAAGTGAATCAATAATATCCTCATCTACATTTGCAGCAATTTCAGTATTATCAAAGCTGTTAGCCGCCCGCGGTATTGTCACATATGAATTCTGCTGTGCCGTGTCTTTGTAAGATAACTTAAGGCAATGTGAAAACATTTTTCTCATGCTTCTTATAATATATGAAGGCATCAGCGCCGCACCCTCGCTGTTTTTTACCGCATATGACATGTAAAGCTTCTCCGCACTCTTTGTCATAATAAGATACAGATAGAATCTCTGTGTAAATGCTTTCTCCCTCACGGAAGCTGACATAACTATTCCCTTATCCTCAAGATACTCCCTGTCGCTTTCTGACAGAACGCTTCTTGAATCAGCCTTCTTAGGTACATTGCCGTCATTGATTCCGACAAAGAACATGACCTTGATATTGTCAAGACGGGTTCTTTCTATATCTCCGATAACAACGCAGTCGTTGGTCTGCGGAATAAGTCCTATCTTAATCTCCTGAAATCCTGACGCAAGTATCTTGTTAAATTCTTTAATACCAACCTTCTCGCTTCCAAGAAGGGCATACATTTTATCTAATACTTCTATAACTTTCTTATATAACTGCGCATATTCATCACCAGTGTACTCGCTGTCATTAAGCACACTTACCTTCTGCTCCATATCTTCACGCACAAGGAACTCATAAAGTGCCTTTACCATATCAGCAACATTTGATTCCTTTGACTTTAGCACTTCTTCCAATGGATCCAGCATATCCGTTATCATTGTTCTTAGTGAATTAAGCTTCTCAAGGTCAGTATTATTGACTGTTCCCCTGAACTTTCTTATCCATGGTTCATGCCATTTTCCCCTGCCTCTGATTCCAACTGCAACACAGTAATTGTCTAACAGATCAATATCTTCGCGCTCCATTCCGCTCATTCCGGTTCTTAGGAATCCTAATATGCTGTCATAGCTGTAATTATTCTCTATTATTCCAAGTGCACCGTTAATTGCCGCAATAAATGGATTGTCCGTCACATGGCGCTTGTAATCTAAGAAATATGGTATATCGTTCTGCTTTAATATATTAGCCGCCAGTTTGCCGTAGCCATCCATGTCCGCAGTAACTATCGCAATCTCGTTATATCTGTATCCACACAATCTTGTTAGTCTTATTATTTCTCCTGCTGCAAATGTTAATTCTTCCTTGGCAACAGCTCCCTCATATATAACGATATTGTCAGTCTTCTTATTAAATCTTCCCGAATTGTTTCTGAAAAGATTCTGTTCCAGGAAATCCAGTTCTTCTGAATTCTTAAATCTTGAATTAACATTTACAATTACATTCTTTCCCGGTACTGCTTTTCCTGCAATATACACAGGTTCAAGGACTTTCACATGTTCTTCATCACATATCTTATAAAGCTTTGATACGCAGTCCTTACTCATGAAAAAAAGTTCTTCCCTGCCTCTTACTGAATTTTCACGCTCAGATGCATCAATTGTCAGAGAAACATATATCTTCGGACACATTGATAAAAGAATTGTCATTAAATTGTACTGAACCGGGGTAAAGCCTGTGAATCCGTCAAATACTATCTCGCAATTCTTTATTCTCTCTGACTCTGTAACCTTGCTGCATAATTTATCCAGTATTTCTTCTTTAGTTATATAATTCTTGTCTATGTACTCTGCAAATGCGTTATATACAAGTACTATATCATCAAGCTTATACTGAAGTGCTGCACTTCCCTCTGAATCACTGTATGCTGCACCTGCCGCATCCTGCATAACATCCGGCTTGATATCATACTGAAGCATTTCCGATATAACAGACTTCATCTCTGACACAAATCCTGTATTAGACAGATTACTTCCAAAATATTTTAATCTGTCCTTGTTCTGCTCTAAAACTCTTTTAATAATCAGATTCTTTCCTGTATCGTCAAGGACTTCAAGATTATCCTCACCCACTTCCTCAAATACTTTATACGCAAGCCTTTCAAAGCTCACAACATCTATATTAAGTATTCCTTTTCTTGGATGCATGGACACCAGTCTTTTCTGAATTGCCATAGTGTACTGCTCCGGCACAACAACTATATAATTCCTGTCAAGATTCTTCATTGACTCTTCAATTATATGCGTATACAGATAGTGCGATTTACCCGCACCTGAGCTGCCTAGAATTAATTGTAATGACATGTGTTACTCCCCTAATCTTTCTATAATAGACTTTACCATCATTTACTTTACCATAATGCACTTTTTCATATCATGTCTCATCATGGTTCGAAATCAACCGCTTCATATTCCACCGTATCTGAATAGTCCCACCATTCTCCCTGATAGCCTGTAAATCCGTTATTTTCCATAGCATTCTGTAGAATCATCACATTTTTCACAGCCTCTTCATCTTCTATATCAGAATAATCTCTATCTGCTTTCAAAGAAAAATCATCAAATTCTGTCGGCATTGATATAACACTTCCATCAGCAGCAACCATTGTAATATCCACTGTTCCTCCAAGATTATGCTTTTTCATTCCGTTAGCCGGATTTGCCACATAATTAGGGTCCGGATATACTTCCCACAATTTCTGCTGTGCCTCAAACGGTCTGTATGCATCCCAAATCTTTAAGCTGTACCCCTGTTCTTTCAGTTCTTTCTGCACATTTGCAAGCTTCTTAACTGTTCCGTATCGAAGGTATGCGTCTGTGAAATCATATATTCTGACACCTGTAAAGTTATTGTCTGTCGCATACATCAATTCGACATATATATCCGGTATGTATTTATTTACAAGAACATATTCGTCATCTTCCGGTTCTTTTTCGGTTGTAATCTCCTGTGTTATAATTTCCTGTGCTGTCACTTCCTGTGCTGCAGTCTCCTGTATGTTCGCCATCTCTTTTCCTGATACATCATCTGTTGTAACATTTTTCTTTTGTCCACATGCTGTCATGCCTGCCGCTATAATCACTATTACTGCAAATGTTTTGATAAATTTACTGTTCATAATCATTCACCTCTTCATAAACCTACCATTTCATCATATTTAACAATTTAGTAGGTTTTTCAAGCTATGCATTAATTTAATGTGCCATTTTACACTATCCAATACATTTGTATTTAATATACCACATTTTAATCATAATCTCCCACTCCATACCATATATTTTGTAATAATGAATATGAAGGGCAGGTTTCTTTGTGATGAGTCAGACTAAAATTGTTGTTATTCCATTTAAAAAGCTCCTTATTGGAGCGGTTATCGCTGCTATTATAATAGCTTTTATTATATTCGCTGTTATCCGTCTTGGCAGCAATAGTTCTGATAATTCCAGGAATACTACTAAACCTAAGAGCAGCACTGTAAATGCTTCTGCTTCTTCTAATATTGAGACACCCCTTGATAATGCCGACGCTCCTAAATTCTGCCCCGGAGTATATACCGCCTCTATTCTGTTAGACGGCAACCCCGTTGATATCCAGGTCACAGTTGATTCCTCTAACATTAACAGCATTGAGCTTGTTAATCTTTCTGAATCAATCACAACTATGTACCCTAAGCTCACAACTTCATTTGATGAAGTTGCTGCTAAAGTCATGGAAGCCGGCACAACCAACATAACCTATGATTCAGCCAACAGATATACATATTCCGTCTTTATAGAAGCAATAAGCGCAGCCCTTAAAAAGGCTGCGCCATGATTAATATCTTATATTTTCTGTCTTGTACCCCACATGCCTGCTAAATCCGTCTGCCACTACTTAGAATAAGTCACAGCCTCACTATTCTCATCATAATCAAACATGCCATCATTCTTCTCTTCAAGTGCCTTGATGATGTGATATGTATATTCATTATATGGTGTATCAATTCCAAGTTCTTTCCCCATGCGCATCATTGCGCCAGAGAACATATCTATCTCTGTGTGTCTGCCAGCGTCAATATCTTGCAGTGTTGAATATCTTGCTGTTGGCGGAACAGCGCTTCCTCGGCTTGAGTTATCTGCACACCTGCTCATATCAATGCCTTTGGCAAGAGCTACTGCTTCAACCTCCTTACGTAATCCTTTGCTGATTGCTTTCATATGCTCACTGTCAGTATAACAGCCAACACCTGCTCCAATAATAGCCTGTGGAAGATTGTTACAGATATTAAGTCTATACTTGCTCCATATCTCTTCTTTGATATATTCAGTCACTCTGTAATTAAGTCCTGTTCCATAAAATAAATCTCTTATTGCCGCAACTCTCTCACTCTCAAATGGTGCAGTTTCCTCTCCATATATAATGCCTATTGTAGTCTGAGGATTGAACACATATTCCTTACCTTCGCGGTGTGACGCCACCTTTATAAGTGAATAAATGATATGTGATTTATCTATCTTGGTAGATATTATCTCTTCACTGTCAACACCATTCATAAGACTCATGACAATTGTATTCTCACCGACGGCTTCCCTAATATCATCTAATGCACCTGCAAGTGCGCCGTATTTTAATGATACAACAAGAAGGTCAACACCTTTTGCTTCCTCTGGGGTCAATACCTCCGGGTGGTATGTCTTTCCATTAATCAGACAGCCTTCTGCCTTAAGTCTTTCCGCTCTTTCGCCCTTTGCAATAACGCTTAAACTTATATCCTTCTTTTCTGAAAGTCCCCATATAACATAAGAGCCGACTGCTCCTGCTCCAAGTACTGCCACTGAATGTATCTTCATATACATTTTCCTCTCATTCTTTGTAATTTCTTCAAATATATATACACTTCAATTCTTTCCGCGTCAAATGCTTTTATCTTCCTACAATATCGCCCTCTTCAAAATCGTAAGTCAGCTTCTTTCCATATGCCATGACATATGCAGCACATTTCTGCTCATAGTCTGTGTGCTGCATTCTTAAACTTGCTGTTCTTTCATCAAGCTGTCTGTCCGGATATATTACTGGCAGGACATGTACCCTGAATGTGTGCAAATGTGTACTTTTAACCTGCTGTTCAACAAACAGCGAAATCACCGGCACATTAAACTTTACCGCATACAGATATGCACCTCTTTTGCATGGGCGGGGCTTCCGATAATTAAACCACATTTCCTGCTCAGGATATATAAGCACAAGTTTGTTTTCATCAAGTGCATTCTTAATCTGATTAGGAAACTCAGTCTCCATAAACCATTTCAGGCTGCTTACGGGCATTGTGTCGGCATATTTTTGCATATACCCGACAAAACCTTTCATTGCAAGGTTAGAATCTTGATTAACAATACTTATTCTTCTGAATCCAGCTTTTCTCATTGCAAACCTGACAATTGCAGGGTCTAACGGGCTGAAATGATTGCATGTTACAATCGCAGGACCTCTGATTCCAGAAAGATTCTCAAGTCCGTCAACTTGTGTTATAAGCCCCACCGCAGAAGTCCCGGCATGAAATATAGCTTCTGCAATATATTTCTTCACACAAAAACCATATGCTGTGCGGTAATCAATATAATGTCTTAGTAATGCTTCTTTATCTTCGCGTAACAGCTTAGGGTCTCCCGGCTCAACCTTTGAATTCAACTG
>ERZ779645.592-NODE-592-length-20214-cov-3.310829_pt1 | contig 20214 bp, 16 predicted proteins | sample MGYA00511103_ERZ779645 | MGnify/ENA primary metagenome ERZ779645 (study PRJEB29588, sample SAMEA2158521) | human gut metagenome | biome: human gut; feature: human-associated habitat; material: faeces | place: Denmark | collected 2008/2010 ...
CTACGGCATCTTCACTGTCTTTCACCTGAATGTAGGTGATGCCGGCCTTAAGCTCTTCCGGCAATTCTTCACACAATACTGCAACAGCCCCTTTATCGATGGCAGCCGGAATATAGGCATGCCCGTCGGTCTGCGTACCACGCATGGCCATGAACAGATGTCCGGTTCCTATCAGGCGGGAATCTATATTCACCCCCGTTATCTCCATGCTTGTATTTCCGGTAATCCGGACCGGCTGTATTGTTTGCAACAAATCACTTAATCTCATACCTTATTATATATAGTGTATATCCAAATCTTGTTTATTCTCATGTTAACGTAGTGTCAGGGCTATGGTTTGTCCTTTCACTATCCGGCTACCGCTTGCTATGGACTGGTTCCTCACCCGTCCTACGCCGTTTAGCCTTACTTTCAGTCCTTTGCTCTCTAAAAGGTAGACAGCATCTTTCGCTCCCATACCTACCACGCTGGGCACGGTGCCCGAGGCCGGTTCCCGGTCCTGCAGGATGACTGCCGACGGAGCAGCTTGTGTATGTCCCCACTGTTCCTTTTTCTTTTGTCCAGAGAACTGTTTCTGAACGGGCACTTTCAAATCATTCAGTACAAGGAGTGCTTCGTTCATCTCTCCGGCTTTCACGGGAGGAATCACATTGGTGGTACTGTCTATGGCACTGCGTATGTCAAAACGCAGGTCTTTGGCATAAACTCTTTCTGCTATTTTCCCGAAGACACTACCTGCCATCAGACCGCCTGAAGCTGGTAACCCAGGCTTCTGGATGGAAACGATGCAACTGTATTTGGGTGCTTCCGAGGGGAAATATCCGCAGAAACTTACAAGGTAGTTCACCCGTCCCGACTTATATCCGGCGGCTCCTTGTGAAATCTGTGCCGTACCCGTCTTGCCCGATACAGAGAACTGCTTGCTGCCGGCGGGTTTTGCCAATCCTTGCGATACCACTTTCCGAAGGATTTCGCGGATTTGTGTCAGGGTATGGTCGGAGCATATCTTGGGATTGATTACTTCCGTAGGATATTCTTTCACTACCTCACCGTCCTTTACCGCTGCTTTCACAAACTTGGGGCGTACCATGACCCCGTTGTTGGCTATGGCATTGTAGAAGGTCAGTATGTTCATAGGAGGTACCTGAGTCTCGTAGCCGATACTCATCCACGGCAAAGTCGTTTTGGCAAAATAACGCTCTTTGGGTCCTTTGATGTTGGGCTTCCCTTCACCGGGTATTTGCAGATGAAGCGGCTGGTCGATGCTCATGCGCTTCAAACCGTCCACGAACTTCTGCGGATTATCCTTGTAGTGCTTGTCGATGAGGTAGGAGACGCCCACATTGGAAGAAACTTCCAGAATACGTGTCACATCTATCTTTCCATAACCTCCCCGGTGCCAGTTGTGGTCCCTCATCTTGCTGCCGTACATATTCATAATACCGTTGCCCGTGTCTACCTCGGTATCCGGGGTTATCTTGCCATCTTCCAGTGCCACCATAATGGAGGCTGTCTTGAAGGTGGAGCCCGGTTCCAACATATCGCTGATGGCATTACTGTTCATTTCGTAGTAATTGCCGTCTCCGGCTTTCATCATGTTGACAATGGCCTTTACTTCTCCGGTAGCCACTTCCATCAGTACGGCTACCCCGACGTTGGCATTGATTTCCTTCAACTTGTCCACCAGGGCTTTTTCGCAGATGTCCTGCATGCCTACGTCGAGGGTGGATATGATGTCACAACCGTCTACCGGGGGAAGGTCTACGATATTCAGGTATTTATTCATCACCTTCTGACGGTGGGTAATACCGTTCCGTCCTTTCAGCAGGGTGTCGAAGGCCAGTTCAATGCCGTTACGGGCTCCCATGGCTGTATCGGCATAGAGACGGCCCAGGGTTTGGGCTGCCAAAGAACCGAACGGCTTTTTACGCTGGTTGTATATCTGTTCGTGGAACCCGCCTCTGTACTTGTTCATCTTGAATACGGGTAACCGTTTGGCTTCCTTATACTGAATGTAAGAGATGCGCCGGTTGCGGTTGGGAAGAATGTTGTACTTCCGGCTCTTCATCTCCCGCCCCTTGCGCAGATGGCTTTTGAAGGTGGCGGCACTGATGTCCGGAAAAATCTGATGAAGCCCGATACAGATGGAATCGAAATTGGCTTTCCAGATAGAATCCTTGCGCTGCTGGTCCTTTTTGCGGCGTTTCTCGTCCCTTTCGCCGGACATGAAGTCCATATATATTTTATATTCTGGCAGCGAACTTGCCATCAGTTTGCCATCCGAGGACAGGATATTTCCCCGGTTGGGCTTCACCGTTACATTCTCTTTTACGAAGCGGTCGGCTACATCGTGCCAGTACTGTCGCTCGGCAAACATAATCATGGCGCCTTTCACAACAATAGCTATCCCCACCAACCCCATGAGTAGGACGACGAAGAAGTAACGGGTCATTATGTTTTTTTTATTTACAGCCAATGTTATTTACGATTTAACGATTTACGATGTACTATTGAAATTACTTTAATCCTCAATTCTCCATTATTTTAGTAAGTACGGTGGATTAGTGGAAGTCTGCAAATCGCTTTCTTTGGTGGCGATGTATTCCTCGATGCGCGATTGGCGGCTCCGCTCCATCAATTCCGAACTGCGTGTCAGGGCATCGTACTTGATGTCTATCAGCTCTTTTTTAAGATTGTCTATCTCTATCAGTTGCAGTTGGCATTCGTAACGGTTGTTGATGTAAATAATGATAAGCACCATGATAAGGAACAACAATCCGGCTTGGCGGCGGAAGAAGTCTGTGGCCAGAATGTCGCCTCCGATGATGTTCTTCAGTGAGGTGCGTTTTTTCACCTTTTCCGTATTCTTTTCTTCTTGCTTCTTTTCCATTGCTAGTCACTAATCATTCATTACTCTTTCTGCAATTCTCAGCTTGGCGCTGCGCGAACGCGGATTGCGCTCTATCTCTTCCTCGTCCGGTACAATCACTTTGTTGTTGACTAGCCGGAACGGGGTCAATACGTTCCCGAAAAAATCTTTTTCGGCCTTGCCTTCCACGTTGCCGGTTTTCATGATATTCTTCACCATACGGTCTTCCAGGGAGTGATAGGTTATCACCACCAGGCGGCCTCCCGGCTTTAGCGCTTCTGTTGCCGCATACAGCATTTCTTTCAGTGCTTCCATTTCCTGGTTTACCTCAATGCGCAATGCCTGGAATACTTTTGCCAGTTCTTTCTTCTCGCGTTCGCGGCCGAAGAGTGGTTTGACGATTTCCAGAAATTCGCCGATGGTGGCAATTCTCTGCGTAGCCCGTGCCTTAACGATGACAGATGCCAGTTTCCGGCTGTTCTTCAGCTCGCCGTACAGATAAAAAATATCGGCCAGCTTTTCTTCTTCGTAGGTATTCACGATGTCGGCAGCGGTCAGGCCGGCCCGCTTGTTCATACGCATATCCAGTGCCCCGTCGAAGCGGAAGGAGAATCCCCGTTCGCTGTCATCAAAGTGATGGGAAGATACGCCGAGGTCGGCAAGTATGGCATCCACTTTTTCGATGCCGTGATAGCGTAGGAAGTTGTGCAGGTAGCGGAAGTTGCTGCGTACGAATGTAAAATGCGGGTTGTTTACAATGTTGCGTTCCGCATCCTCGTCCTGGTCGAAGCTCAGCAGCCGGCCGCCGTCTTCCAGGCGGGACAGTATCTCGCGCGAATGTCCTCCTCCACCAAACGTTACGTCTACATACGTGCCGTCCGGACGGATGTTCATTGCATCTACGCTCGGCATCAGCAATACGGGGATGTGATATGTTGTTTCTTCTTTCATCATCTGTTGTTTATAGCTTATTTTCGTCACAACAAATATTTTCGTCTCCCAGCAGTTCTTCAAGAGCCTCGCTGAACTCGTCGGGGTTCATGAATGGTTGGTCGGCACGTTCCTTAGCCCAGATTTCTATTGTGTTGTCCACACCAATGAAGCGGACATCACTTTGTATACCCGCCATTTGCAGGTAACGTTTTGGGAGCAGGATGCGTCCGTTCCCGTCAGGGGTCATGACTTCCGCGTCACTTACGAACTGGCGGAAAATCATTTGTTGTTTGGCGTTCCATTTATTCAGCCGGCAGCGAAGTTGGTTTTGAGTGGCAAACCATACACTTTCCGGGTAGAGCACCAGGCAATCCTGATACACGTCCTTACGCAACACGAGTCTTTCTTCAGAAGCGGCTTGCAGCTGTTTCCGGAAGGTGGCCGGGATGAAAACTCTTCCTTTTGCATCCGCCTTAGCCTCGATATTACCTAAAAATTGTATCATTTCTCACCTTATTATAATAAGCGACGGTAAAAATACACATTTCCCCACAATTCCCCACAATCTTTTAACTAAAATCTTAGGAAGAAGTTTTCAACACCTTGTTGATAGCTTATTCATTTGATAATGAAGCTGCTTTTGAAACGCTTTGCTGGTGGGGGATTCGTGTAGTCTCTTTTGAAAAGATTCAGTTGAGGATGACGGTCTTTGGTTTGAAAGTCGCTTGTTGGTGGAATGGTGTCTTGGGTGGGAAACTTCTTTCCCAGCTTTGCGGATATCTAAACCAAGACTTGGTTTCTCTATCCCCAGGCTTGGTTTGGAAAAACCAAAGTTTGGGATAAAGCTCTTTCTTAACTCTTTCTTGTTTTAGTATTAACTTCTGAAACTTTTTTTGTTAACTTCCCGTCTATTTTGTGAACGTTACTACTTACCGGAAGATGATGGGAGGGAGGAGTGATAATATTCCCCCTGGAGTGGTTGATTATTACATTCATCCACAGAATCCAGGGGGGATAAATGTTTTTTTACTGTATGCTGTTCAGCAAGTCTAGCTTGCCCTCGTTCACCAGTTTTAGAATGAGTTCGCCAAACAATGTGTTTTGCCATGCAAACCAGGCGCGGGTGAACTTGGCGGGATTGTCTTTGTGGAAAGACTCGTGCATAAAGCCGGTTCCGGCTTCTGTATCCATCAACATCTTCACGCAAGTTTTAATCTCTTCATCGTTCTGGCTTGTGAAGGCTTTCATCATGATGCTCATCGGCCAAATCATGTCGTAGCCGATGTGCGGACCTCCAATGCCTTCGCCTGCCGTACCTTTGAAGAAGTATGGGTTATCCTCGCTCCATACGAAACGACGGGTGTTCTGGTAAATAGGATCGTTGATGTCCACATCGCCCAGATAGGGCAGTGCGATAAGGCTCGGTACATTGGCGTCGTCCATCAGAAGGTGGTTGCCGAAACCGTCTACCTCGAAGGCATAGATGGTGCCGTATTTGGGATGGTTGTAGGTAGCGTATTTTCGTAGGGCGGTTTCTACTTCTCCGGCCAGGTCGGTACATTCTTTTGCAAGCTCCGGGCGGTTATTGACTTCAGTCAGAATCTCGGCTGCCTTACGCAGCGAAGATACGGCGAAGAAGTTGGAGGGTATCAGGAATTGGAAGGTGGTGGCGTCATCGGAAGGGCGGAAAGAAGATGCAATCAGTCCGACCGGTTTCACCGGATTGCCCCAGCCGTCGTTGGTCATCGTGTCCAGTGCGCGTTCAGTTACCCGCTGGAAATGGTAGGAACCGCGTCCGTCACGGCGCTGTTGGTCGCGGAAGGTGGTCAGGATGTTTTGGATTGCTTTTATCCACTCGGCATCGAAGATGCTTGTATCACCGGTCGTTTTCCAGTAATGGTAGGCAAGGCGTAGCGGATAACACAGTGAATCGATTTCCCATTTACGCTCGTGCACCTCGTCGTTCATGTCGGTAAGGTCGGTTTTCCAGTGTCCGTCGGGGATGGGGCCGTCGTTGAAGGCGTTGGCAAACGGGTCTACATTAATCAGCTTGAATTGGCGGTTGATGACTCCTGCAAGCATCGTCTTCAGTTCCTTGTCTTCATTGGCCAGCTGTACGTAGGGCCACACCTGCGCACCTGAGTCGCGGAGCCACATGGCATGGATATCTCCGGTGTAGACAAATGTGTCGGGCTTCCCGTCTTTCTTGTCCTTGCGGAAATGGACGGTGGTGTCCAGCGTGTTGGGAAAGCAGTTAGTGAACATCCATGACAGCTTCTGATTTTTCAGCAGCTGCTGTATCCGTTGAATTTGTTCTTCTACGGCTTTGGAACGGAACAGTCGTTTTGATTCTACCGGTCGGTTGTCTTTCTTGATAGCGTCGGAGGCGCATACGTGGTTACTCATGGCCGGCTGTGCGGCAAAAACGGCAGGAGTAGCCATTGTCATTGCTGCAAATGTGCAGGCTGTAATGATTGTCTGTTTCTTCATGTTGTTTATTAATTACTCGGTTTTTCTTTAGGTATCTTGGTTTGTGTCCCATGATTGCCCAAAGATAAGCATATTTACTTTTTTATCCGGCCAATTAATAAACAATTCTTAGGTTGCCGTATTCTCTTATCTGAAATCTTTCAGTTCCTGTTGCAGTTTCTGGCGGGTAAAGAAGATGCGGCTCTTTACTGTTCCAAGTGGGAGGTTCAGCTTTTCTGCGATTTCACGGTACTTGAAACCGGAGACATGCATGGAGAAAGGTATCTTGTACTCACGTGGCAAGGCATTGACAATGCGGTGCATTTCCTTCAGGTCGTAGGCGCCTTCTGTGCTGTCGAGTGTGAGGTCATGCGGCGTGTTCAGATGATAGAGATTGTCTGTGGTATCTACAAATGTCTGGTCACGTACCACTTTACGGTAATTGTTGATGAAAATATTACGCATGATGGTATATATCCATCCTTTAAAGTTGGTATCAGGTGTGTACTTCTCTTCATTGTCCAGAGCTTTCAGGGATGTCTCTTGAAGCAGGTCGTTGGCCTCTTCGCGGTCGGAGGTTAATTTATATGCAAAGCGTAATAAGTCGTTTTGAACTCCGAGTAGGTCTTGGGTAAATGTTCTATTATTCATAATGGATGTTTTTTAAATTATTGTTCGTTTTATTGATGATGCAAAGCTACGGATGATTTCTCTTTTTGATAGACGGAAATCAAACTCTCTTTGGGGTAAAATCTAACAATTGGCAGTTTTCGGGTGGCTTTGGTTAGCTTTCAGTGCCTCGGATAGGTGGAAAAGTGGGATGTAGCCAGAGATTGCTATCCTGATTTTTGTAAATAATATTATCGTAAAGCGTAACGGCTTGAATGAGTTTGTGTACGAAATACAAGGGGCGAGACCATGAAAGGCAGACGCGGGATTGTCCCGGCCTGCCTTTCTCTCTTTTGATACAACTAAAATCTGTACTCTTCTTAATTTATGGAAATCACTGGTTTTATATGCTGAGTTCTTAAACAAAATCCTTCAAGTCTTGTTGTAGTTTTTGGCGGGTGAAGTAAATGCGGCTCTTTACCGTGCCTAAGGGCAACCCTAGCTTCTCTGCAATTTCGCGGTATTTGAAGCCGGAGACATGCATGGAGAAGGGAATCTTGTACTCCCGTGGAAGGGCGTTGACAATGCGGTGCATCTCTTTCAGGTCATATGCGCTTTCTGTGCTTTCAAAAGCGGTGTCGCGCGGCAGATTCAGGTGATAGAGATTGTCCGTGGTATCCACGAAAGTCTGGTCACGCACCACTTTGCGGTAATTGTTGATGAAGATATTGCGCATGATGGTGTATATCCATCCTTTGAAATTAGTATCGGGCGTATACTTCTCTTCGTTATCCAGAGCTTTCAGGGATGTTTCCTGCAAGAGGTCGTTGGCTTCTTCACGGTCGGAAGTAAGTTTGTATGCAAAACGCAATAAATCGTCTTGAACTCCGAGCAGGTCTTTTTTAAATGTTATATTGTTCATATGTGCTATGTTTTTTTTCGTTAATCTTGATATTGCAAGTTTACGGAAGTTTTCTCTTTCAGGCAGACGGATTTCAAACACACTTTAGGGGAAAAACTATCAATTGACAGTTTTTAGGTGCTATTTGATAGATTTCGGGTGCAGTTTTCTGTCATTTTTTTGCGATTAATTAAAAAGATGAGTTAATTTTGCGCATTCATTTCATCAAAAGAAGAATGGCTGACGACTCTTTATTTTTGATTGACATAGACAAGATACTTCGGGAAAAGGCTCCGAAGCAGTCTAAGTATATCCCCAAGTTCGTGGTTTCTTATTTGAAGCATATCGTTCATCAAGAGGAATTGAATGTCTTTTTGCGGGAGTCGAAAGATAAAGTCGGTGTAGATTTCCTGAAAGCTTGTCTGGAGTTCCTTGATGCCAATATTGTGGTAAAGGGGGAGGAAAATCTGCCTAAAGAAGGGCTTTATACTTTTGTGTCCAACCATCCCCTGGGTGGGCAGGATGGAGTGGCACTGGGTTATGTCCTGGGCTCCTTTTATGGTGGCAAGGTGAAATATATGGTCAACGACCTGCTGATGAACCTGCACGGACTGGCGCCGCTTTGCATCCCCATCAACAAGACGGGAAAGCAGGCCAAAGACTTCCCGAGAATGGTGGAGGCGGGATTTGCTTCGGACAATCAGCTCATCATGTTTCCCGCAGGGCTTTGTTCGCGTAGGCAGAATGGGGTCATCCGTGACTTGGATTGGAAAAAGACCTTTATCGTGAAGAGTGTCGAAGCCCACCGTGATGTCGTTCCTATCCACTTCGAGGGGCGGAATTCCAACTTCTTTTATAATCTTGCCAATCTTTGTAAGATATTGGGTATCAAGTTCAATATCGCCATGCTTTACCTGGCAGATGAAATGCTGAAGAATCGTCATAAAACATTTACCATCACCATAGGGAAGCCTATCCCCTGGCAAACTTTCGACAAATCGAAAAGCCCGGCCGGATGGGCGCAATATGTGAAGGATATTGTATATAAATTGTAGAGAGACCGTATTTATATTAAAGAAGAACTACTAACAGAAAAATATGGAAGATGTTATTGCACCGATAAGCAAGGAGCTGTTGAAAGCGGAGTTGACTGAGGAAAAGCGTCTGCGCATGACCAATAGAAGTCATAATCAGATATATATCATTACTGCCCAAGACTCTCCGAATACAATGAAGGAGATCGGCCGTTTGCGCGAGATTGCATTCCGTGCTGCGGGAGGAGGAACGGGCAAGTCTATGGATATTGATGAATATGACATCATGGACAACCCGTACAAGCAGTTGATTGTCTGGAATCCGGAAGCAGAAGAAATTTTGGGTGGATACCGTTATATCTTAGGTACGGATGTGCGTTTTGATGAACATGGTGCCCCTATTCTGGCAACTGCCCATATGTTTAACTTTTCGGATAAGTTTTTGAAGGACTATCTTCCTACGACCATCGAGTTAGGACGTTCGTTCGTTACGTTGGAGTATCAGTCTACGCGTGCAGACAGTAAAGGTCTGTTTGCGTTGGATAATCTGTGGGATGGTTTGGGCGCACTGACCGTAGTCATGCCCAATGTGAAGTATTTCTTCGGAAAGGTGACTATGTATCCCAGCTATCATCGTCAGAGCCGTGATAAGATTCTTTATTTCCTTCGGAAACATTTTGCGGATAAGGACAACCTGATTACTCCGATGAAACCGTTGCTTCTGGAGTCGGACGAGAATGAATTGGATGCTCTATTCTGTAAAGACTCTTTTAAGGAAGACTATAAGATTTTGAATTGTGAAATCCGTAAGGCGGGGTACAATATTCCCCCGTTGGTGAATGCCTATATGAGTCTTAGCCCTACCATGCGTATGTTCGGTACAGCCATCAATTACGGTTTTGGAGATGTGGAGGAAACGGGTATCCTGATTGCCGTGGACGAGATTTTGGCAGAAAAGCGCATCCGCCACATCGAGTCGTTCATAGCGAGCGAACCGGAGTCGTGCAAGCTTACGTCGGGAGCAAATAAGGTTGTATCATAGGACTATCCGGAAGAATGCTTGTCGTCTGTTATACCGCTGGCAAGCTATTCCCGTTTATTTTCCTGTATAAATCGAGTGCAAATACATCCGTCATTCCGGAGATGTAATCCAATACCGCCTGTATTCTTTCATAGAGTGCAGGCGCTTTTATGTTGTACTGGCCCGATACGCGATTGATGAGCAGTTGCGAATATGCCTTTTCCGGAGAACATACGGCGTCAATCATCAGTTCGAGCAGGGTACTGATGATACGGAAACCGGCAAGTTCAATGTCCAGCACGTCGCGTGAGCGGTAAATCTTCTTCAGGGAGATGTCTGCACAGTGCTTGTAGGCATTGGCAGGTACTTCGGATATATGGTTGATGAGGCTTCCTTCAAATTCTCCTTTCAGAATCTTTTCTTCATTGTCTACAAAGGCTTGCACGCACTCGCCGATAAGCAGTCCGATAACGCTGGAACGCAGATAGGCTATTTGCTCGTTGGTGTCGCTTACTATCTCCATGGTTTTGAGCCGGTGTGCTCGGCGCTCTTTCGAGAAATAAGAGAGAAGTAGCTCTTTGGTTTCTTGTGTAGTCAGAATTTTCAGTTTATGGGCATCCTCGATATCCATCATCTGGTAGCAGATGTCATCGGCGGCTTCCACCAGGTAGACCAGCGGGTGGCGGGCATATTTCAACGGGGCATTGTTCTGCTTCTCCATACCCAGTTCTTCTGCTATGCGGCGAAAACTTTCTTCCTCTGTAATGAAGAAACCAAATTTTGACTTCTTGCCTGCGAGACTCGATGAAAAGGGATATTTCACGATGCTTGCCAGGGTGGAGTAGGTGAGTACAAATCCTCCCTGCCGCCTTCCCTCAAACTGGTGGGTAAGCAGACGGAACGCATTTGCATTCCCTTCAAAGTGAGTAAGGTCCTCCCATTGGGCAGGTGTCAGTTGGCCCTTCAGGGACATTCCTTTTCCCTCGGAAAAAAAGGTGGAAATAGCTCGTTCTCCCGAATGTCCGAAAGGAGGATTTCCCAAGTCGTGTGCCAGGCAGGCGGCCGAAACTATGGAGCCTATTTCGGTGAGGTAGCTGCCTTGCAGTTCCGGGTGGCGGGCAATGAGAACTTTCGATACATCGTTGCCTAATGAGCGGCCTACGCATGATACTTCCAAGCTGTGTGTCAATCGGTTGTGGACAAATACACTACCGGGAAGAGGGAATACCTGGGTTTTGTTCTGCAGACGGCGGAAGGGGGCAGAGAAGACAAGGCGGTCATAGTCACGTTGGAATTCCGAGCGGTTTTCATGGCGTTCCTGGTGAAACTCTTCCAGTCCGAAGCGTTTGGCAGATATGAGCGTATTCCAATTCATCATGATGTTATTTGAGATTTGACGATTTACTATTTACGATTGAAGTTACTATTATTTAACTGCAAATGTATCACTATTTTGTATAAAAAGCCGTATTTTCGCCCAAGTTTATAGTAAAAGGAAGATGAATTGCGAAACTTGAATTACTCGAATTGTAAGAATAGAAGTAGCCCCAATCGTAAATAGTAAATCGTCAAATCGTAAATAACATCATGTTGAACGTACAAATCATCAATAAATCAAAGCATCCGCTTCCGGCTTATGCCACTGAGCTGTCTGCAGGAATGGATATCCGTGCAAACCTTAATGAACCTATTTCGCTGGCTCCGATGCAGCGGTGTCTGGTGCCTACTGGCCTTTATATCGCTCTTCCTGAAGGATTTGAGGCGCAAGTGCGTCCGCGTAGCGGATTGGCCATTAAGAAGGGGATTACCGTGCTGAACTCCCCTGGAACGATTGATGCCGATTACCGTGGTGAAGTTTGTATTATTCTCGTCAACCTTTCTGCAGAAACCTTCGTCATCGAAGATGGGGAGAGGATTGCACAAATGGTGATAGCGCGTCACGAACAAGCTCTTTGGCAGGAAGTGGAAGTGCTGGATGAGACGGAGCGCGGTGCCGGTGGCTTCGGGCATACGGGTAAAAAATGAATGGATATTGTTCCGTTTTACGGGTTAAGAATTTATAATTAAATAGATGAGAATCAGAGTAAAAATAATACTTGCGTTGTTGATAGGTACCTTCTGCTTTACTACGTACGGAGTGCAGGCTGCCAACGTTCAAGCTTCTAAGGAGAAAATGAGCGGGTATGGTCGGTCTGAAAAGGCACGGAAGGAATTGAAGAAACGGAAGAAGTCGAAGAAAGCCGACGTTTCGCCCGTAAAGGAGCTTACCCCCGAACAGCAGCGCCGTTACGACTACTTCTTTCTTGAAGCCGCCCGTCTGAAAGTCCAGAAAGACTATGATGCGGCTTTCGATGTCCTGCAACATTGCCTGACGATAAACCCGAACGCATCATCGGCTTTGTATGAGATGGCTCAGTATTATATGTACCTCAAGCAGGTGCCGTTGGGACAAGCCGCCTTGGAAAAGGCGGTGGAGAATGCTCCCCATAATTACTGGTATGCCCAGGGACTTGCCAATCTGTATATGCAGCAAAACGAAACGGAGAAAGCCGCTGCCTTGTTGGAAAATATGGCGGTACGTTTCTCGGATAAGCTGGACCCGCTATACAACTTGCTGGAGATTTACAACCGCCAGGAAGAGTATGACAAAGTTATCGGTATACTGAACAAGCTCGAGGAACGGATGGGCAAGAATGAACAGCTCAGTATGGAGAAGTTCCGCATCTATCTGCAAAAGAAGGACGACAAGAGCGCCTTTCATGAAATAGAAAGTCTGGTAGAAGAGTATCCCAACGATATGCGCTATCAGGTTGTGCTGGGGGATGTCTATATGCAGAACGGGAAAAAGCAGGAAGCTTATGAGATTTACAAGAAGGTGCTGGCTGAAGAGCCGGACAATGCAATGGCCATGTACTCATTGGCTTCTTACTACGAAGAGACCGGACAGAAGGAGCTGTATGAACAGCAATTGGACACGCTGTTGCTGAACAAGAAAGTGGCTTCGGACACCAAACTGAATGTGATGCGGCAGTTCATCGTGCAGAACGAGCAGGCAGGCAAGGACAGCACACGTGTCATTACGCTCTTCAACCGTATCATGGAGCAGGAGCCCGATGAGGCGCAATTACCTTTGCTGTATGCCCAATATCTTCTTTCCAAAGGAATGAACAAGGAGGCAGGACCGGTTCTGCGCCAGGTTCTGGCGATAGACCCTACCAACACAGCGGCTCGTATGACATTGCTGGGGGAAGCTGTGCGCCAGGAGGATTACAAGGAAATAATGAATTTGTGCGAAGCCGGTGTGGAGTCCAATCCCGATATGTTGGAGTTCTATTTCTATCTGGCCATTGCCTACAACCAGGCGGAACGGACGGATGATGCCCTTGCCATCTGTCAAAAGGCTTTGTCGCACGTCAAGGACGACAGCAAGAAGGAGGTCGTATCAGATTTTTATGCCATTATCGGTGATGCTTATCACACCAAGAATCTGCATGCGGAAGCTTATGCGGCTTATGATTCCGCTTTGGTGTACAATCCTTCAAACATCGGTGCCTTGAATAACTACGCATATTATCTTTCCGTGGAGCGCCGCGACTTGGACAAGGCGGAAGAGATGAGCTACAAGACAGTGAAAGCCGAGCCGAACAATTCCACCTATCTCGATACATATGCATGGATATTGTTTGTTAAAGGTAATTATGCCGAGGCGCGTCTCTACATAGATGAGGCGATAAAGAATGATAAAGATAGCAGTGACGTGGTCTTGGAACATTGCGGAGATATCTATTACATGACTGGCGATGCGGAAGGTGCCTTGAAATACTGGAAACAAGCCTGGGATAAGGGCAATCGCTCTGATACGTTGAAACAGAAAATACAAAAAAAGAAATATATATCAGATGAAACTAAACCTGCTGAATGATATGGCAAGGACGTGCCGCCTATTGTCCTTGCTGTTGTTGCTGGCTGTGGGGCTTGCCGGTTGCAAGACTTCGCGTCACTCAAGTCCTCTGTCCGGAGAATCTGCCTGCCTTTCCTCCAAAGTGCAGCTGACGGTACCCTATAAAGATGCCACCCTTACTGTGAACGGTACGATGAAGTTGAAGAAGGAAGAATGCATGCAGATTTCCTTTCTGATGCCGATACTTCGTACGGAGGTGGCACGTATGGAAGTCACCCCGGATGAGATTCTGTTGGTAGACCGTATGGGAAAACGTTATGTCCGTGCAACACGTAAGGAACTGAAGGATGTGCTGCCCAAGAAGGCGGATTTTGCCCATTTGGAGAAACTGCTTTATGCTGCTTCCAAACCCAATGGCAAGAAGGTGCTTACCGGCAAGGAACTCGGGATACCCTCTCTGGAAAAGGGAAAGATTGAACTTTCCAACTTCTCGGATAAGCCTTTTGCACTGACTCCTACCCAGCTCTCACAGAAATATAAAGAGGTGGAGCTGGAAGAACTGCTGGAAATGCTGATGGACCTTTGATTAGTTGATAATTGTCAGATAATCCCTCATAACTTATAACTCATAACTTATGAAGCTTCTCTTTCTCTTCTTTCTCCTCCTTTTGCCGGTTTCTCCGCTCCTTGCCCAGTCCAACAAGCTGATTAAGGAACTGGAAAGCAAGCGTGGTGCCTTGCAGAAACAGATAGCAGAGTCGGAAACGCTGTTGATAACCACCAAGAAGGATGTGGGAAGCCAGTTGAACGGTCTTGCTGCACTGACCGGACAGATAGAAGAGCGCAAACGCTATATTCTGACTATCAATAATGATGTGGAATCCATAGAGCGCGAGTTGTCTTCATTAGAACGTCAGTTGACCCGCCTGCAACGTGACCTAAGGGACAAGAAGAAGAAATACGAATCGTCCGTTCAATATTTGTATAAGAACCGTTCCATTGAAGAGAAGCTGATGTTCATTTTCTCTGCCAAGAGCCTGGCACAGACCTATCGACGCATGCGCTATGTACGTGAATATGCTACTTATCAGCGCCTGCAAGGCGAGGAAGTGTTGAAAAAGCAGGAGCAGGTGAACCGTAAGAAGACTGAGCTTCAGCAAGTGAAGGTTGCCAAGGAAGGATTGTTGAAAGAACGTGAAGAGGAGAAAGTCAAGCTGGAAGCGCAGGAGAAGGAACAAAAGTTGTTGGTAGCCAATCTGAAAAAGAAACAGCGGGGATTGCAGAACGAACTGAATAAGAAACGCCGTGAAGCCAATCAGCTCAATGCACGCATTGACCGTCTGATAGCGGAAGAAATAGAGAAAGCGTGTAAGCGTGCGGCAGAAGAAGCGCGCCGTGAGGCAGCCGCACGTAAAAAGGCTGGTGAGAAAACCGAAAAAACGGCAACTGCCTCTACGCCCGCAAAGCCGAAGGCACAGCCTTTGGAAACTTACTCCATGAGTAAGGCAGACCGTGAATTATCAGGGAACTTTGCTAATAATCGCGGTAAGTTGCCGATGCCCATCACCGGAGCGTATATCATTACCAGCCATTACGGCCAGTATTCTGTGGAAGGTTTGCGCAATGTCAAGCTGGACAATAAGGGCATTGATATACAAGGGAAACCGGGTGCCCAAGCCCGTGCCATCTTCAATGGTAAAGTGGCGGCTGTCTTTAAACTGAACGGACTGTTCAATATCCTTGTCCGTCACGGGAATTATATATCAGTCTATTGCAACTTGTCATCGGCCTCGGTGAAGCAGGGCGATGATGTTGCCACCAAACAGACTCTCGGACAAATCTTCTCGGATGGGGCCGACAATGGTCGTACGGTGCTACACTTCCAATTGAGGAAAGAGAAGGAAAAACTGAATCCGGAGCCGTGGCTGAACAGATAATGATAATTTAAATTTTTACTCCTTCCAGCAGCTCCAGATACATCCCTATCGCCTCCTCTATCTCCTTGACAAAGATAAATTCATCGGCAGTGTGTGAACGGGCACTTTTCCCCGGTCCCATCTTCAGAGAAGGGAATGGCATCAGTGCCTGGTCGGACAAGGTCGGTGAGCCGAAAGGAGTACGTTTCATGGCAATAGCCTTTTGCACTACCGGATGCTCCGGAGCTACGTGTGAAGAGCTTAGCCGGAAGGAGCGGGCTTTGGCTTCACACGTGATGTGTTTCTGTATTTCATCGAATAGCTCCTGATTGCTATAACACTCGTTGCTGCGAATGTCTACGACAAAAGTACAACGGTCGGGAATGACGTTATGCTGTGTACCGGCGTTTACCATGGTTACGCTCATCTTCACGGGACCCAGCAGGGAAGATTCTTTTGGGAAACGGTAATCACGAAACCAGGCAATATCATCCAATACCTTATATATAGCATTATCTCCCTCGTTTCGGGCAGCATGTCCCGATTTTCCGGTAGCAGTTACGTCCAGCACCATCAATCCTTTTTCTGCAATGGCAGGTTGCATCTCTGTCGGCTCGCCTACAATGGCAAACTGTATGGGAGGGAGTTCCGGCAATACGCATTCTATTCCCCCCTTGCCTGATACTTCCTCCTCACACGAGGCAAGATATATCAGATTGTAGGCCTGAGTGGTGCGGCACAATGTCAGGAATACTTGCAGCAGGCTGACTACACTGGCTCCGGCATCGTTGCTGCCCAGCCCGTAGAGCTTTCCATTACTTTCCAGCGTTGGTTTGAAAGGATCTTTCCGCCACCCGTTGACGGGTTTTACGGTGTCGATATGGGAATTCAGCAGCAAGGTCGGTTTCTTTAAGTCGAACATCGGGCTGAGGCACCATACATTGTTGCCTTTACGTCCTGTTGCCATGCCTTGCATTTCGATATAGTTCTGCAGATAATCTGCCGCCTTCTCCTCGTCGCGGCTCAAGGAAGGAATGGCTATCAGTGATTTGAGCAATCCGATTGCTTCGGAAGTTAAAGTCGGTATATCGTAAATCATATTCGGTAAATAAATAATCTGGCCGCAAACTTACGGATAAAAAATGAAAAGGACGCCAAACCGACGTCCTTTCTGTTTTTTCAATATTGTTTAGAAGAAGCAACTGAGTGATATCATCAAGTTGCGGTTTTTGTTGCCTGAATCTTTAATGTTCTCTACCAGTCCCCAGTCATAACCGATGGAAATCTGATATTTCTGACTGAATTCGACTCCGGCTTTTAATCCGAGACCGAAATCAAAACGCTTCATGGCATCATCCCCGAATACATTGGTGGAGTTATCATCAAACTCATATTCGTCAAGAATATCTCCTTCTGCCTTGGCTTTGCCAAAAAGACCGATGGCTAAATAAGGACCGGCATTGCCGAATATGGCAAAGTTCTCATTCACTGCATATTTATAGCCAATGTGTACAGGAATTTCCAGGTAGTAGGGATTGAACTTGATAGAAGCAGCAGAGCCTCCGTCTATTTTGGCTCCTTTCAGCGTAAGTAATGCACCCATATCGAGGTAGACTCCTTCTGAAATTTGAGGCAATCCTACTTCAGCCTTTACCCCAGCATGAAAGCCTATTTTACTGTCGAAACCGGTAATGGAGAAGTTACTGGAGTTCATGCCGACTGTTGCTCCCCATCTGAGGTTGTCTTGAGCATTGATGCTTGCTAAACCTATGGTCAGCATAGCCATTAAAAGCAATACTTTTTTCATGTTCATTGAATTTGATTTAGTTTGTATATCACCACAAATATATAGATATTTAATATGTTTCTATTGTTTTAATGGTAAAGAAAGTATCTTTTGTGGATAATTTGCTAACGGATGGTCGGATACTTTAAAGGTAAAGTTTGAATAATTACCCGCTAATATCAAATTAGTTTCAAATGAAACCACTACCTTTGTACCGTATTTACCAATATCAAAAGTTATGACTTATCATCATTTATCTGTCCTGGTGCATCGCCAGGCAGAGAAGTATGGAGACAAAATAGCCCTGAAATACAGGGACTATGAAACTGCACAATGGATACCCATCTCTTGGAAAGAGTTCTCACAGACTGTACGCCGGACTGCCAATGCAATGGTGGCTTTGGGAATAGAGCCACAAGAGAATATCGGTATCTTCTCGCAGAATAAACCCGAATGTCTCTTTACTGATTTCGGTGCATTCGCCAACCGGGCGGTGACTATACCTTTGTATGCTACCAGCTCACCGGCCCAGGCACAGTATATCATCAACGATGCACAGATACGTTATCTGTTTGTAGGCGAGCAGTTCCAGTACGATGCCGCTTTCAGCGTGTTCGGATTTTGCCAGTCTCTGCAGCAGCTCATCATCTTCGACCGTGCTGTGGTGAAAGATCCGCGCGACATGACTTCCATCTATTTTGATGAATTTATGGCAATGGATGAAGAGTTGCAGCACAATGCCATTGTAGAAGAACGTACAGCAGCTGCCTCAGATGATGACCTCGCCAATATCCTTTATACTTCCGGTACTACCGGTGAGCCGAAAGGTGTCATGCTCCATCATTTCAATTATAGAGAGGCTTTCCGCATTCATGATATCCGATTGCCTTTCATGACAGACCAGGATGTTTCCATGAACTTCCTTCCGCTGACCCATGTATTCGAAAAGGCATGGACCTACCTTTGTATACATCGGGGAGTGCAGGTCTGCATCAATCTCCGTCCACAAGATATCCAAACTACTATTAAAGAGATACGCCCTACACTGATGTGCAGTGTACCCCGTTTTTGGGAGAAAGTCTATGCCGGTGTGCAGGAGAAGATTTCCCAGGAAACCGGTCTGCGTAAGGCGATGATGTTGGATGCCATCAAGGTGGGCAGGACGCATAACATTGATTATTTGCGCCAAGGAAAGACTCCTCCGATGATGCTTCATCTGAAATACAAGTTCTACGAAAAGACCATTTATGCTCTGCTGAAGAAGACGATAGGTATTGAGAACGGTAATTTCTTTCCTACGGCAGGTGCTGCTGTGCCCGATGAAATCTGCGAGTTTGTGCATTCTGTAGGTATAAACATGGTGGTGGGCTATGGTCTGACGGAATCTACGGCTACCGTTTCCTGCTTCCTCAACGAAGGCTATGAGATTGGTTCCGTAGGTACGGTGATGCCTGATGTGGAGGTGAAGATTGGCGAGAACAACGAGATACTTCTTCGTGGTAAGACTATCACTACCGGCTACTACAAGAAACCGGAGGCAACGGCTGCTGCCATTGACCGTGACGGTTGGTTCCACACGGGTGATGCCGGTTATTTGAAGGATAGCCATCTGTATCTGACGGAGCGTATCAAAGACTTGTTCAAGACCTCCAACGGAAAATATATTTCGCCGCAGGCATTGGAAACGAAGCTGGCTATTGACCGTTACATTGACCAGATTGCTGTCATTGCTGATGAGCGTAAGTTTGTTTCCGCTTTGATAGTTCCCGTTTATGGCTTTGTGAAGGATTATGCCAAGGAGAAAGGCATTGCATACAGCAATATGGATGAGTTACTGCAACATCCCAAGATACAGGCGTTGTTCCGTGCCCGTATCGATACCTTGCAGCAGCAATTTGCCCATTATGAGCAAGTGAAGCGTTTCACGCTTCTGCCGGAACCATTCAGCATGGAGCGTGGGGAACTGACGAATACGCTGAAGCTGAAACGTTCTGTTGTGGCAAAGAACTACAAGGAGCTGATTGATAAGATGTACGAAGAATAAAACTTTGTTTTTTTGTTTATAACCGTCCGACCTGGGGTGAATCTTTTTCATTCCGGGCCGGACGGTCTGTTTTTTTATCTCCTTCTTCTGAACAGAAAGAAACTACCCCCTGCACTGCGAGAAACTAATCATCTGTATACTGCTGACTGGCAGTTTTTATGCTTCTTATTATTCTTACAACAGCTGTTGTAAGAAAAGAACACAGCTGTTATAAGAAAAGAATACAGCTGTTGTAAGAAACTAACATGACTGTGATAAGAATAATGAGATGCGAGAAAATAGTTAGTTTGTCGCAGTGGAGAGGTTAATTTGTCGCGGTGCCGGGGGAGAGTTCTCTTGTAGATAATGAAAGCCTCACTCTTAGGCGAGGGAGAGAAGGGTGATGCCGTAATCTGCTTAAAACCATGCAATAAAGCACCGGTTCTGCCAGCAGCTTTTCTTCATTAACTTTTATTAGCAAATAAATCATCCTTTTCCGATAGGGTTGCGGTTGTGCCCCCGGTTTTATATACGAGAGCTTGAAAGAAATCTGCAGAATAAAGACATTTGGATAAGCTTAAATATTAACCGTAACATACTAATAGCCTATGAAGCATACAAAGAAGAAATGAGAGGAACAGCCAATCAAACTGGCCGATCGGGATAACAGATTTCCGAGAATCTGTTTATTAACTTAACACATATTTAATCTAATATTTATTTTCCGAAAAACAGCTTATGAAAAAAAGAAT
>ERZ779645.606-NODE-606-length-20079-cov-3.250899_pt1 | contig 20079 bp, 20 predicted proteins | sample MGYA00511103_ERZ779645 | MGnify/ENA primary metagenome ERZ779645 (study PRJEB29588, sample SAMEA2158521) | human gut metagenome | biome: human gut; feature: human-associated habitat; material: faeces | place: Denmark | collected 2008/2010 ...
ATGAAAATCATCAGATCACGGCGGTGGATATGCACAGGGAAAATCTTGACGGGGAGACACTTGTGCATTACCCGGTTGTGAAAGGGGAACATATTTTGTGGCAGAATTAAAAGTGTGGGACATATGGAAAAAAGTTATGGATTAAGTCCCGGAGAAATATGGTAATGGGACACATGGTAAAAAAGTTATGAATTAAGTCCCGGAGAAATATGGCGGTGGGACATATAGAAAATTTCTTTGCGTTTATGTCCTGTTTAATAGAACAAATGGGACATAAGAAGGAAGTTTTACACCATATGTCCCAGAGCCAAAGGAAAGGGGGACATAAAAGGGATGTTTTATGCCATATGTTCCAGAGCCAAAGAGAAGAGGGACATAAGAAGAAAGTTTTACGCCATATGTCCCGGAGTCAAAAGAAAGAGGGACATGAGAAGGAAGATTTAAGTTATATGTCCTGAAGTCAAAGAGAAGAGGGACATAAGAATGGAGCTTTAAACTATATGTCCCAGAGCCAAAGAGAAGAGGGACATAACACAATATGTCCACACAAAAGAGGAGAAGGAAATTTTAAAATGAAATATATTCCATTAATCATCGTGTTACTTCTGATTCTGGCAATTCTGGTTTTGGTCTTTTACGGAGTGTCCCGTGTGAAACGATTTTCCAGACAATTGTTCGGCACAGATGATATTATACAGGGAGTGAAAAAAGCACAGGAGGATGCCGCGTCAACACCGCGTTCGGTTTCTGCGATGACAAGGATTGCCCTGCCTCAGATCGTTTCCGATTTCCCGGATTTTCAATACGATGAGATGAAGCAGCGCGCAGAAAATGCCCTGACACAGTATCTGCAGGCGGTGACGGCACAGAATGTGGAAATTCTGAGGGAGGGAAATGAGGACTTAAAAGAGCAGCTTTGTTCACAGATCAGCGCGTCTGTTTCCGAGGGCAGGAGGGAACATTTTACACAGGTAAAGATCCATCAGACGGAGATTGCCCGATACCGCAAGGAGGCAGGACGGTGCATCGTGACATTTCAGTCTGCAGTGGAAAGTTTCCACTATGTGACAGATGAGGCGAATGTTGTAGTTCGGGGATCGGATCATACTTTAGAGCAGAGCCGCTATAATACAGATCTTGTTTATATTCAAAACCGTGCGCTTGCAAAAGATGCCGCAGACAATGCAATTGGGATTACCTGTCCAAACTGTGGGGCACCTGTCACAAATCTCGGAGCAAAGTTCTGTGAGTATTGCGGAGCCGGAATTATAGAATTAAATGTACATGCATGGTCATTTGAAAATATTGAGGAAGCGTAAGTTTTTTATGAAGCAAAAATTTGATCTTATTATCTTGCGTTTCCTGTGATATTGTGTTAAAGTACATATTGTTCTGAATATGAGAACCACAGAGTGATGACAGAGGTCACACGAAGGGGTACACCACCGCGGGTGTAGCTTTCTTCGTGTGGCCTTTTTTGATTTCAGAAAATTTTCTACAACCGTATAAAAGGAGGTCTTACATGGTACATATCAACGGAAAAGACATGGATGTGGCAGGGCAGTCCCTGATGGCATACCTGGAAGCAAATGATTATGAGAAGGGAACCTTTGTTGTGGAATGCAACGAGGAGATCATCCATAAAGAGGATTACAAAACGTACATCCTAAAAGACGGAGACATTATAGAAATCGTCCAGTTTATGGGAGGTGGCTGCGGTACATCTCAGATGTATCGCTAAAGAGTACAGTGTCGGTCCATTTGCAAAGTAAATTTTTCCTGGGGAGATGTTCCCGTTGGTACATCTCAGATGTATCGCTAAAGAATACAGCATCGGTTCATTTGCGAAGCAAATATATCACACAGTCCAATTAATCATAAAACAGCTTGCAAAAGTGGGAATGAACAAAACCACAGCAGAAAAATATTACAGAAAATACAAAGGTAGTGTAAAACGAATTATGAAAAAATCGCCCCTCTTTTTCCTTGGCGTTGACCAATTATAGGTTACTTACAGAAAATCCCGTCAAGGCTGAATTTAACGGTCTAACGGTCTTTCAGTCCGGTCTTACCCAGTTTTCCAACGTAAAATTAAGGTCATTTCAGTCAAAGAGAAAGGGAGAGTAAATGCCTATATAGCCCAGAATCGTTGATTTTACTGGAGTTGAATCGTTTGTGGAAGTATGAAGTTGACACTACCAATACAAGAAAGAAGGAAGAAAAAATGAAGAATGACACATTTACATTAGGAGGGAAAGAATTCTCCTCGCGTTTTATTTTAGGATCAGGAAAATATTCCATGGAGCTGATCAAGGCTGCCGTTGAAAACGCCGGAGCACAGATTATTACATTAGCAGTGCGCCGCACCAACACAAAGAAAAAAGAAAACATTCTGGACTTTATCCCGGATAACGTAACATTGCTTCCAAACACTTCAGGTGCAAGAGATGCAAAAGAAGCAGTCCGCATTGCGCGCATGGCAAGAGAACTTGGATGCGGAGATTTCGTAAAGGTTGAGATTATGAAAGACAGTAAATATCTGCTGCCGGATAATGTGGAGACCGTAAAGGCAACCGAAATGCTGGCAAAAGAAGGATTTGTGGTGCTTCCATACATGTATCCGGATCTGTATACCGCACGTGATCTGGTCAATGCCGGAGCCGCAGCTGTTATGCCATTGGCGTCTCCGATCGGTTCTAATAAAGGTCTGGCAACGAAAGAATTTATCCAGATTCTGATTGATGAGATTGATCTGCCGGTAATTGTGGATGCCGGAATCGGAAGACCTTCCCAGGCATGCGAGGCAATGGAGATGGGAGCTGCCGCAGTTATGGCAAATACCGCAATTGCAACAGCCGGGGATGTCCCGGCCATGGCGGGTGCATTCAAGGCAGCCATTGAAGCTGGAAGAAGTGCATATCTGTCGGGACTGGGCCGTGTACTTGAGCGTGGTGCTTCCGCAAGTGATCCGCTGACCGGATTTTTAAGAGACTAGGGGGCGTAATCATGGCAGAAAATCAATTTTTTATCGACTCCGATAAGTTAAGCGAAGCTGCACTGGAGCGCAAACATAAACTGGAAACCGATCCGTCGAGCAGAACGAACCATATGGAATATATGCCGGGGATGGAACAGATCGATCCAACCATAAGAAATAAAGTCCTTTCCGAGATGGACAGTTACGATTACAACAAATATACGGCAAGAGATGTGCAGAATGCATTAGAGCATGAAACCTGTAGCGTTGAGGATTTTAAAGCATTGCTTTCGCCAGCCGCAGAGCCGTTTTTGGAGCGCATGGCACAGCGTGCAAAGATCGAGACAGGCAAGCATTTCGGAAATACGGTGTATCTGTTCACACCGCTTTATATTGCAAACTACTGCGAGAATTACTGTGTGTACTGCGGATTTAACTGCTACAACGACATTCATCGTAAGAAACTGACTTTTGAGGAAATCGAGCATGAGATGAAAGTCATTGCAGACTCCGGCATTGAGGAAATCCTGATGCTGACCGGAGAAAGCCGTGCGCAGAGTGATGTCGAGTATATCGGGGAAGCCTGCAGGCTGGCAAAAAAATATTTCCGCAATATCGGTCTGGAAATTTATCCGGTCAACAGCGATGAATACCGGTATCTGCACGAATGCGGCGCTGATTACGTGACGGTATTCCAGGAAACCTATGACAATGTCAAATACGAAACCCTGCATCTGATGGGGCATAAGCGTGTATTCCCATACCGTTTTGAGGCACAGGAGCGTGCGCTGATGGGAGGCATGCGCGGTGTCGGATTTTCCGCATTGCTTGGACTTTCTGATTTCCACAAAGATGCACTGGCTTCGGCACTGCACATTTATTATCTGCAGCGCAAGTATCCGTATGCGGAGTATTCCCTGTCCTGTCCGCGTCTGCGCCCGATCATTAACAACGACAAGATCAATCCGCTTGACGTGCACGAAAAGCAGTTGTGCCAGATTCTGTGTGCGTACCGTATTTTCCTGCCGTATGTCGGTATCACCGTTTCTTCCCGTGAGCAGAAACATTTCCGTGACGGCATCGTAAAGATTGCAGCGACAAAGGTATCTGCGGGAGTGTCTACCGGAATCGGAGATCATGAGAGCAAGTATACCGGAAAGGATACCGGAGAATCCGGAGATGAGCAGTTTGAAATCTCCGATGGAAGAAGCTTTGACCAGATGTATAACGATATGGAAAGCGAAGGTCTGCAGCCGGTATTAAATGACTATGTCTATGTATAGAAAAATCTGCGTGACCAACCGTGCGCTGGCAGAACGTCCTTTTTTAGAACAGTTAGCGTGCGTGCTTGCCACAAAACCGTATGCGATGATCCTGCGGGAAAAAGATCTCACGGAAGAGGCATACGAAGAACTTGCGGGAAAAGTAAAAAAGTTGTGTGAAAACACGGACACCAGGCTGATTCTGCACAGCTTCCCGGATGCTGCAATGCATCTGGGGGGTACGGCCATTCATATGCCGCTGCATCGGTTTATGGAGATGCCGGAAGAACAAAAGCAGAAATTTTCAGTGCGCGGTGTCTCCGTACATTCGGTGGAGGATGCGCGCCTGGCAGAACAATGTGGGGCAACCTATCTGACGGCAGGGCATGTGTTTGTGACCGATTGTAAAAAAGGACTGGCACCGAGAGGACTTGATTTTTTGCATGAGGTGTGCAGCTCTGTGAAAATTCCGGTATACGCAATTGGCGGGATTCATGAAGAAAATATGGAAAGCTGCATCCAGTCAGGTGCAGCAGGCGTGTGCATGATGTCGGAATATATGAAAATCTGATACAGGAAAACGGATAACAAAGAGGTGAAAACATCTTTCTTGCAATGGATTTTGTAAAGGAACATGCTGCAGCAGACGGAGGAGATCTGCGTATGTCTATTTTGACATCGGAGTGGAAAAAAACAGAATCAGATTTAGATAACAGAACAGGGAGATTGCAGCGAATGCTGCATTCTCCCTGTTTTTAGCTGATCATATCCAAAAACATCTGATGGATCTTCCGGTCGCTGTCGAGTTCCGGATGGAAAGCAATTGCGATCTGATTTCCATAGCGTACACCGACGATATGGTCATCGACTACTGAGAGAATCTCCACACCGTCCGATACACTCTCTACATAAGGGGCGCGGATAAAAGACATTGGAACCAGTCCGAGATCTTTAAATTCTGCCTTCGTATGGAAACTGCCGAGCTGGCGGCCGTAGGCATTTCTTTTTACCTGCATCGGGATTGTGCCAAAATGTTCCGGGGAGCCTAAAAGGATCAACCCGGCGCAGGTGCCAAGCACCGGCATTCCATCAGCGATCTGTTTTTTCAGGGGATCAAACATTTTAAGTTCCCGGAGAAGTTTTCCCTGTACAGTGCTTTCCCCGCCCGGCAGGATCAGTCCGTCATACGGCTGGTCTAAGTCTGCCGCCTGACGCAGTTCCACGGTCTTTACCCCAAGTTCTTCCAATACATGTTCATGTTCGATAAATGCACCCTGCAGGGCAAGTACTGCAACAGTCATGTTTATTTCCCTCTTTCTGCCATCAGTAAGGCGATTTCCTGTTCGTTGATTCCGACCATGGCTTCTCCAAGCCCGGCAGATAATTCTGCGATCAGTTTTGCATCGGTATAGTTTGTAACGGCTTTTACGATAGCAGCTGCGCGCTTGGCAGGATTGCCGGATTTAAAGATTCCGGAACCGACAAAGACACCTTCTGCTCCGAGCTGCATCATTAAAGCAGCATCTGCAGGGGTAGCGACACCGCCAGCAGCAAAGTTAACCACCGGAAGTTTTCCGTTATTATGGACATAGACAACCAGATCATACGGTACCTGTAATTCCTTTGCTGCTTCGAAAAGTTCATCTTCCCGCAGGCTGACAACTTTTGCAATCTGGCTGTTGATCTTTCGCATGTGGGGGACGGCCTGTACGACATCACCGGTACCAGGTTCTCCTTTGGTACGGATCATGGATGCACCTTCACTGATACGACGGAGTGCTTCACCGAGATCTTTGGCACCGCAGACAAACGGAACCTTGAACTGGTGCTTATCGATATGGTAGACGTCATCGGCAGGAGAGAGCACTTCACTCTCGTCGATGTAGTCGATCTCGATAGCCTCTAAAAGCTGTGCCTCTACAAAATGACCGATTCGGCACTTGGCCATAACCGGGATGGATACGGCTTCCTGAATGCCGCGGATCATCTGAGGATCGCTCATGCGGGAAACGCCGCCGGCTGCACGGATGTCGGCAGGAATCCGTTCGAGTGCCATGACGGCGCATGCGCCAGCTTCTTCTGCAATTTTTGCCTGTTCTGGTGTGGTGACGTCCATAATTACGCCACCTTTTAACATCTGTGCAAGGTTTTTATTTAATTCATACTGTTCTGCTGTGCTCATCGGTATTCTTCTCCTTTTTTGTTAAAATTTGTTTTATGCCGGTCATTATAGAACTTGATTGGATATATGAAAATAACCAAAATAAATATTTATTATAAGACCAGAACGACAAAACAACGTTTAATGATATAAAATCACATGATGTAGTAATAAAAACCACATAATATAGTAGACATGCGATGACAAATGGTGTAATATGATGTGTGACATAAAAGGAGTAGAAAACGGAGGCGGGATGAAGCTGAAACAGCGCACGATTTATTATCAGGATGAACTGCATGACGAGTTTGCCGGAGATCATATTAAAGCAAAACATATTGGACAGGATTACCGGTATATCCGGGTGCGTCCGTTGGAACGTATGCTGCACGGATTCTGGTATGGCATAGTTGCAATTCCGCTTGCACGTCTTTACATGAAACTGCATTTTTCACATAAAATAATAAACAAAGAAGTGTTAAAGCAGGCCGGAAACAGTGGATTTTATCTGTATGGGAATCATACACATTTTCTGGCGGATGCGCTGATACCAACGCTGGTAAATCATCCGCGGGAAACGGCGGTGATCGTGCATCCGAACAATGTTTCCATGCCGGTGCTGGGGCGGATTACACCATATCTTGGGGCACTTCCGCTGCCGGATGACAGAGGTGCCATGAAACATTTTCTGGAGGCATTGACCTGGCATACCGATTGTGGAGATTGTATTATGATCTATCCGGAAGCACATATCTGGCCGTTTTATACCGGAATACGGCCGTTTCCTGATACATCATTCCGCTATCCGGTGCAGCAGAAACTTCCGGTTTTCTGTCTGACCAATACTTATCAGCGCAGGGGAAAGTCTCACATTCCGCAGATCGTAACGTATCTGGATGGGCCATTTTATCCGGATGCAGAATTGCCTGCAAAACTGCAAAAAAGGCAGCTGAGGGATCAGGTGTATGAAGCCATGGGAAAACGGGCGCAAAACAGCAATATGGAAATGATCCGTTATATAAAAAAAGACACTGACAGGGAGAAATCATTCATATGAGAAATATTCTTTTTTGTGGAAACAGTAAAGTATTTGATGGTGTGCTTACATGCATGTTGTCTGTTTTAAAAAGAACACATGCAACAGATCCGTTCTGTTTTTATATTTTCACAATGGACATGACGCGGATCAGACCGGAATATACGCCGATCAGCGAAGATATGACAAATTTTCTGGAGCGCGTTGCAAAAAAATTTCATCCGCAGAACCGGGTGATTTCGGTGGATGTAACAGTATTATATGAGCGTTATTTCGGAGGATGTCCGAATGAAAGTGCTTATTGTTCGCCATATACACTTTTGCGCCTGCTGGCAGATCTGGTGCCGGGAATGCCGGATAAACTGTTGTATCTGGATGCGGATATTCTGTTTCAGAGAGATATCCGCCTGCTGTATGACAAGGATGTGTCACACGTGGAATATGCCGCGGCAAGGGATCATTATGGCAAGTATCTGATCTCCCCGGATTATATTAATGCGGGGGTATTGCTGCTTAATATGAAAAATATCAGAAGAACCGGTCTGTTTATGAAAGCACGAAAGCTGCTTCAGACCAAAAAACTCATTTTTGCGGACCAAAGCGCGATTATTCGCAGTACGCGTGCGAAAATGCTGCTCCCGCAGAAATTTAATGATCAGAAATTTTTACATAACCATCCCGTTGTGGGACTTTTTCCCAGGGGGCTGTTTTATCTGCCGTATCCGCATACGGACAACATCAAACAATGGGAGGTAGAACGGGTGCATACGGTATTTCATTACCATGCATTTGATGACATTTTAAAAGAGTATCTGTATTTAAAACATATTTACGAAAAAAGGAAACACATATAAATTGCTGCACCCGGATGAAGCGGATGCAGGGGAGGAGAAGGATCATGAAAGAGAAAATGAATAAAATACCGGTGTTTTACGCATGTGATGATAATTTTGTGAAATACACGATGGTTTCACTGCAGTCGATGATGGATCATGCATCCAAAGAGGTACAGTATGAAATTCATGTACTTCATACCAATATTTCGGAAGAAATGCAAAAGAAGATGTATGCTATGGAGAATGCAAATTTTTCTGTGCAGTTTGATCATGTGACGGAATATTTACATTCCGTACAGGAGAAACTTCCGCTTCGGGATTATTATTCCAAAACAACATATTTTCGCCTGTTTATCGCGGAAATGTTTCCAGAAATAGACAAAGCCATTTATATCGACAGCGATACGGTTGTGCTGGGGGATATTGCACAACTGTATGCTTATGATCTTGGAGATGCTTATGTGGGAGCGTGCAGGGAGCAGGTGATGATCCAGGAAGATGTATATGGCACTTATGTGGAGAAGGTGCTTGGGGTGGAACGCGACAATTATTTCAATGCGGGGATGCTGGTCATCAATTGTGAACAGTTTCGTAAAAATCACGTGTTAGAGCAGTTTATGGAACTTCTCCCGATGTACAATTTTGTGGTCACTCAGGATGAAGATTATCTGAATCTGATCTGTCACAACAAGGTGTGCTGGCTGCCCCAGAAGTGGAATGTGGAAGTGTTCGGCCAGATCCCGTGCAGGGAAGAAGAAATCTGTGTGCTGCATTATATTATGGTCTCGAAGCCGTGGCATTACAGTGACTGCCGCCTGCAGGAATATTTCTGGAAGAGCGCACAAAAGACCAGTGTGTATGCCGAGATCCGTCAGGTGCTTGAGAGTTATACGGATGAAGAAAGAAAGCGGGATGCCGTATCCTGTGACCGTCTGATGCAGATGGCAAAGGATGAGATCGCAAAGGAAAATAATTACCTGAATCTGGTGAAAGCAGGAAAATTAAAATCCAAAGACCGTCTGGAAGTTCTGGAAAAAATTGCTTTGTACGAAAGAGAAGGCCGTTTTGGGGAAGATGTGGAGGAAGATCCACCGACGCGGCAGCTTCAGCCGTCAGAGATTGATTATCTGCGTAAAAAATTAAAGAGCCGTATCAAGACAAGATTGACTTACAAAGTAGCGCGGACATTTTTAAACAAGATCATTGAAAATAAACAGCTGATCATCAAGGATGTCATTGGAACGGAACATATGGATGCACTGACTTCCGGGGCGGTGATCACCTGTAATCATTTTAATGCATTTGACAGCTTTGCCATGCAGATTGCCTATGAAAAATCAAAACAGTGCAAAAAACGCCGGCTTTACCGTGTGATCCGGGAAGGAAATTATACGAATTTTCCGGGCTTTTACGGAATGCTCATGCGAAACTGTTACACGTTTCCACTGAGTTCCAACCGCGATACGATGAAGAAATTTTTAAGTTCCATGGATACTGTGCTGCAGCACGGAGATTTCATGCTGGTCTACCCGGAGCAGAGTATGTGGTGGAATTACCGCAAGCCAAAACCGTTAAAGAAAGGCGCCTATACATTTGCCGCAAAAAACCATGTGCCGGTGCTTCCTTGCTTTATCACCATGGAAGACAGCGACATCCTCGGGGATGATGGCTTTTATGTGCAGGAATACACGATACACATTACAGAGCCGATTTATCCGGACCCACAGAAAACACAGGCAGAAAATGTGGATGCGATGCGCAGAAAAAATGCTGCTGTATGGAAACAGATTTACGAAGAGTTTTACGGAATTCCTTTAGTATACGATACTGCGGAAGCAGTGCAGTATGTGGGAAAACCGACCAATATCGCATAAGAACAGATACCAGACCGCCGGAGGATGCCTCCGGCGGTTTTTTCATAATGGGATTGACAGAAAAGCAGTGTGAGAGTACTATACTACTTAGCAATGCTAAATAGCACCGCTAAATAAAAAGAAAAGGGATGGGTATGGAAGAAAAGTATATACAGCAGTTTAAAAAGGGCGCATACGAAATGATCCTGCTTTCGCTGATCGCCCAAAAAGAAACATACGGTTATGAGATTCTGACGGAAATACAAAAACAGGGTGGTGAAATCTTTGCATTTGCCAAAGAGGGAACCATTTATCCGATCTTGTACCGTCTGACAAAGGCAGGACTTATCCAGTACCGCCTGGTGCCGGCGAAAGCAAACGGGGGCGAAAAAAAATATTATTCGCTTACCGGAGAGGGAAAAGATATGCTCGAAAAAATGAAAAATTTCTGGGAAAACTACAAGGATTGTGTGGATGGATTTATGAAAGGGGATGCGTAATATGAACAGAGAAACCTATATACGGAAAGTAAAAAAACAACTGGACTGTTCCGTGAAAGAAAAAGAGGAGATCGTGCGGGATCTTCAGGAGATTTTTGATTCTGGAAAAGAGCATGGAAAAAGCGAAAGCCAGATCATAAAACAGCTCGGAAAACCGCAGGCGTATGCACAGGCGCTCGGCTGTGGCAGACAGACCATGCCGCTGTCCGGAAAACGAAAAGTTGCTGTAGTGTTTTTGGCGGTGGGTGGACTGTTCTGTCTGTATGCACTGGGCGAAAGTCTGCGGTTTCGGATGCCGAAAAATGCCATTGGCGGTGGGGATGCGATGACGATGATCGTGCTGCAAAACTCGTCACCGGTAAACAGCAGCGAGATTTTTGGGGGATTGGCGGTCATTTGTATGGTTGCACTGGTTTTCCTTTTACGAAAGAAGAAAAAATAAGGAGAGGAATATTAAGAAATAATGGAACACATAAAGAAAAAACTAGCAGTAATTGTTGTGTTTTTCGCTGTTTTTATTGGAATTGTTACAATCTGGACAGTCCGAAAACAAAGCCAGCCAAAATTGACAGCGGTCACATGGAAATTGGAGGAAGAAGCGGATTTAGACGGCAACGAGCTTTCATCCTACGCAAAAGATCCTTCCAAAAGCAAGGTCGTTCTGACATTTAAAAAAGATCAGACCTATCGGTGCAAAAATCTTGAAAACAAAAAAATCTGGAAGGGAACATACACACTGTCGCGTACAAAATCGAAAGATACCTACATGCTGCATCTCGTTCCGGATCAGGGAACGGCATCGTACTATGGCGTGTACGGGACACGCGAGTATGAAGATGGTACCGGGCACATGTCGGTCATACTGACCACAAAAGACAAAATTTTATCATTCCTTGCAGAATAAGGAAAAGACAGCAATTCCGGCTGTTCCTTTTACTGTCTGCGGAACTGTGCGGGTGTCATGCCGGTAAGTTTTTTAAACATCACGATAAAATGGCTGGAATCCGTGTAACCGACATCGTGTGCGATCTCCTGAATTTTGCGGTCACGGCGCATAAGCAGCAGTTCTTTTGCCTTGGTGATCCGGTAGTTTGTTAAATATTCGTAGACGGAGCAGCCCAGGTAGCGCACAAACAGGCGGGACAGGTATTGCGGGGATACATAGACCTGCCGGCATAACTTTTCGGCGGTCAGGTCTTCCATATAGTGTGTTTCGATCAGCCGCAATACGGGCTCAACATATTTTTCCCACAGGGGATCGCTGGTATTTGCGTGGAAAAATCCATTGGAAAACGTTAGCAGCAGTGCATAACAGTCGCAGGAAAGCTGGTGTGTATTGACTGGTGCTGTTTTAAAACGTGCTACAGCACGGTCGATTACAGCTTTGATTTCCAGAGCATTTTCCTTTTCTGTAAAAATTATGCGGTTGTTGCCAAGAATCTGCGGCAGATGTGCTTCCATTGTACCGCCAAATGTTGCAAAACACGTAATCCATGCAGAGGTGTCTGCTGCACGGTAAGCATGTGGGACATGCGGTGTGATCAGAATGCCGTGATCTTCAGGCAAAAAATATTCTTTTCCGTCAATTGTGAAGATGCCACAGCCTTCTTCTGTCTGCAAATAGTGATAGATTGGGTAACCTTGTGGACGGCTGAGCGCTTCCTGCAGCCAGTGGTTTCCAACGGAATCAAACTGGAATGGTTCTTTGCTGAGCGTGTTGCTGAAATAGATTGCCATGAGATATCTCCACTTCTTTTTTCTATGGCATCATAGCATATTTCAACAGAAAAAGAAATAGTTTCAAAATGTTATATAAATTGGTTTATCATGTTATACAAATATAAAAGATTGTATCGTATAATAGGGAAAAATCAACGAAAACAAAAAATGAGACATAAATTCAGAATCGAAAAGAAAAGGAGAAAACTATGAGCACGCATTTTAAGAGAATCCTCTACGGAGGAGATTACAACCCGAATCAGTGGCCGAAGGATATCTGGCAGGGAGATATGCGCATTTTTAAGGATGCACACATCAATACCGCGACAATCAATGTATTTTCATGGGCAAAGATCCAGCCATCGGAGCATGAATATAATTTTGATGAGCTTGACGAGATCGTGGATATGCTTTCGAAAGAAAATTACGATATCGTATTTGCCACTTCCACGGCAGCCCTTCCGGGATGGATGGTGCGTAAATATCCGGAAGTGATGTTTACTGATTATGAAGGAAGACAGCACAAATTTGGCGGCCGTCACAATGCCTGCCCGAATTCTTTTGTGTTTAAACATTATGCGCGTGAACTGGCATATAAACTGGCAGAGCGCTATGCAGACAATCCACATGTGACCTGCTGGCATGTCAGCAACGAATATGGAAACGAGTGTTTCTGTGAGAACTGTCAGAAGGCATTCCGTGTGTGGCTGAAAGATAAGTATAAGACAATTGATGCATTAAACAGGGCCTGGAATATGGAATTCTGGGGACATACCGTTTACGACTGGGATGATGTGGTACCGCCAAATGCGTTAAGTGACGGAATCGGAAGTGAAAAGACTGCTTTTGCAGGTATTTCCATTGATTATCGCAGATTTTATTCGGACAGCCAGTTAGCATGCTTCAAGATGGAGCGCGACGCGATCCGGAGTGTCAAGCCGGATGCATTTGTTACCACAAACCTGATGGGAACATTCAAGGGGCTTGATTATTTCAAGTGGGCAAAAGAGATGGATGTTGTATCCTGGGATAATTATCCTTCCTATGATACTCCGTGGAGCAGCATTGCCATGACACACGATCTGATGCGCGGTTTAAAAGATGAGCCGTTTATGCTGATGGAGCAGACGCCAAGCCAGCAGAACTGGCAGAAATACAATTCCCTGAAACGTCCGGGGCAGATGCGGGCACAAAGTTATCAGACACTGGCACATGGGGCAGACACGATCCAGTTTTTCCAGCTTCGCAGAAGTGTGGGCGGATGTGAGAAATTCCATGGCGCTGTGATTGCACATGCAGGAAGTGAAAATACCCGTGTTTTTCGTGAGGTGGCTCAGCTTGGCGCGGAGCTGGAAAGCTTTGGAGACCGTACTTTGGGATCACGCAATGAAGCGGAAGTCGGACTGATTTTCGACTGGGATAATTACTGGGCACTGGAGTACACCAGCGGTCCGTCCGAGGATTTAAAATATGTGGATCAGATTCATCAGTACTATCAGTATTTTTACAAAAAGAATATCGGTGTGGATATGATTCCTGTGGATGCGGATTTTTCAAAATACAAGATTGTTGTGGCACCGGTGCTTTATATGGTAAAGGATGGAATGAAAGAAGCGCTGGAGAATTTTGTGAAAAATGGCGGTATTCTGATTACTACGTTTATGAGCGGAATTGTCGGACAGTCGGATAATGTATATCTGGGCGGTTATCCGGGACCGCTCCGCGAGATGGCGGGGGTATGGGTTGAGGAGATTGATGCCCTTGCACCGGAACAGAAAAATAAGGCAAAGTTTGCAGACGGCAGTACAGCAGCATGCGGTCTTTTGTGCGATCTGATGCATTTAGAGGGTGCGAAAGCACTTGCCTCTTATGAGGAAGATTTCTATGCAGGAATGCCGGCAGCATCGAAGAATACATACGGAAAAGGTACCACATATTATATTGCAACCCGGTTTGAGGAAGAAGGGCTTGCAAAGATTTTGGATCAGGCAGTCCAGGAGGCCGGAGTTTCATCCGTTATCCCGGAAGAAACCGGACTTGAAGTTGTCACACGCGTCAGTGATACCACGCGATTCTATTTTGTCATGAACTTTACGGATGAGGAGCAGATTCTGCCGGAGAGTCTGACCGGAAAGAAAGACATGATCAGCCAAAAGATGACAGAACACGGAATGAAATTGAAAAAATGGGATGTCCTTTTACTGGAAGAACATCTGTAAACAAAAGACAGCGCCGGAATCCGAGAAAGTGGATCCGGCGCTGAAGTTTATGTTGAACATATCGCTCGCGCGCGAAAGTGTGCGACAAGCGCACACTTTATTTTTTGTGATACGTGGATAAATACATTTTTTCAGGAACGGGCATAGGAAGTGCCCAGAGACAGAATCTGAAGGCGTTTCCTGAAATCTTCGGCATTTTCAAAATGTCCCTGTAAGATGTCTTCTTTTTTCACAATGATGTCCTGTACCGTTTTATCCGTCAGGTGGAAAAAGTTATCAGAAAAAATAACATCTGCATCGTCAAAATCCAAAGCGACAAACGGAGCAAAGCAGTCACTGGAAATGTGCAGGATAAAAGCATCATTCGTTTCTTTTGCTTCCGTGGATATAACCGGGTTTTTAAGATTTAAATATTTATACGGCACAAGTGTTTCCACATCCTTTAACACTTTTTGATCTTTTGTATGTATCACTGCTTCCAAAAATACATCGTCTTTTTGATCTTCCCAGGAACAGATATCGACAACTGCTGTTTCGATAGCGGAAAAGGCCGGGGAGTTCCCTTTGGTTTCGTATGTTTCCAGCACATTCCCTGACAGGTCACGAATGGACAGGGTGAGAGAATACTCTGTGGTTTCGAAGGATTCGTTGGAAAAATATACGTGGCACCTGTGATCTTCCAGCGTCATACTGACCGCGTGTGGGGCATAAAATTTCTGAGCCATGTAATGCAGGGCTTTCCATCTGCCAAAATAATCAATGCTGGACCAGGAAGGTGCCGGCCAGTCATCGTTGATCTGCCAGTAGAGGGTTCCCATACAGCGGCCGCGGTTTCGGCGCCAGTGGTCCACACCGTATTTGATGGCCATACCCTGTAATACCTGACTAGCATACAGGAGATGTGTCAGATCTTTTGGATAGCGCAGATTTTCGGACAGATAGTAGAGCATCTTACCGTTTGCTGCATCATTTTTCTGATGGCTTTCCATGACACGGGAGAAAATATTGCGGTCATCTTCCAAAGTAAAACTGTTGACGGTCTTTGCACATGGGAAAGACTGAAAACCGAATTCGGAGCAGAAACGGAAAAAATATTTGCGGTAGTCGGTAAATGGTTTCTGTCCATGCCAGACATCCCAGTAGTGGGTATCTCCGCGGTTTGCATCATCCGGATTGTCAAAACAGCCGCCGGATGACGGGGAAGAATGCCAGTAAAAGGTTTCACCGTCTGCCTCCTGTACGGCTTTCGGGAGGACTTCTTCAAACAATCTGATATAATCGGCACGAAGATAAGGAGTTTCTTTCTGGAAATCGCCCCAGTGATCCCAGGCAGATTCAATCTCGTTGTTGCCGCACCATAAACCAAGGCTGGCGTGGTGGCGCAGACGGCGCACATTATCATAGGTCTCCTGCCTGCAGTTTTCGGCAAACGCGTCCGTTACATCGTAGACATTGCAGGCATACATCAGATCCTGCCATACGATCAGCCCTTTTTCATCACAGAGATCATAAAAAGCATCGGAAGGGTAGTAACCGCCACCCCATACACGGACGCAGTTAAAGTGTGCCCTGCGGCAGCTTTCCAGAATATAATCCAGCTTCTTTTCGGTAATTCTTGTGTACAGACAGTCATCAGGAATATAGTTTCCCCCGCGGGTAAAAATTTTGACACCATTGACACAGAAGGCGAATTCATTTCCCCATTCGTCTTTTTCCTGGCTGATCGTTAATGTGCGCAGACCGATCCGTCTGGTGATAGATTCCAGGCTTGTTCCGTCCTCATCCAGTAAAGTGGTCCTGACGATATAAAGAGGCTGATCGCCATAGTCATTCGGCCACCAGAGTTTTGGATTTTCGATCACAAAATCCACCGCTGCCACACCGTCTGCATTTGTTTTACACAGTTTCGTCTGCAGCGGTTTGTCTGCACCGTCTTCTGAGAGTTCCACGCAAAGTTTTTGTCCCGGAACGGATTCGGAAAGTGTTATGGATGTCTGGACGGAAACGTTTTTGGCATGCTGCTGATGGATGCGGATGTCTTCGATTCTGGCATGGGAATATCCCTGTAAATAAATGTCCCGGAAAATTCCGGCATCGATGGTCTGTGGACCCCAGTCCCAGCCAAACATGGAGTGTGCTTTGCGCAAAAGCTGGTTTCCTTTCATGGAGCCGCACGGAATATAATTGATTTTTTTATGGGCTTCATAAGGATAATCTTCGATAAAACGCAGCACAGAACGAAAAACAATCTGAATTTCGTTTTTTCCGGGGTGCAGAAGTTTCTTTGCCTGGAATTTCCAGGTACGGTGCATATTATCTGTTTTTGCAAGGAATGTGCCGTTGATGCTGATTTCCGCAAGTGTGTCAAGTCCTTCACACACCAGAACAATATGTTGTTGGGCCAAGAGTTCTTCATCGACATCAAACGTCCGGGTGAAAACATAATCCTTCCAGAACAATGCGCGTGTAGCATCCTCATTGGTACGGTAAAATGGATCTTTTATTTTTCCGGCGGCAAGAAGCCCGGAAAGTACAGTGCCGGGAATCTGCATATCTACAGATTCTAAAGAACGGTGTCCGGCAGAAAGCTGCCAGGTTCCGTTTAAAGTACAGGTTTGCATGTTATATCTCCCCTCTTGGTAATCTTTTCATTATTTTCTTGATTTTATCACAGAACAGTTCATACAACATCTATCTATCTTGCAAATTGTTATGCATTCTTTTGATTTTGCAAAATCCTTAAAGTTTTCTTAACCAGGCATGAACAGTTGAAGGGACAGTGGAAATTTTATTCGGGATTGTGTATACTGAAACTATCCTGACAATTGCAGATTTTCAGAAAAGAGGGAAATACTATGAAGAAAAGATTATACAAGAGCAGTACAGATAAAAAGGTTTGTGGAGTATGTGGCGGAATCGCAAACTATTTTGACGTAGATCCGACCGTGATTCGTCTGATCTGGGTGATCTTTACACTTGTGGGTGGCAGTGGACTGATTGCATACATCATTGCGGCCATTATCATGCCGGATGAAATGTAACATAAAATGATAGAAAACCGAAAGGAGAATTAATAAATATATGTGGGCTTACGAAAGTGTTTTTTATCAGATTTATCCGCTTGGGTTCTGCGGAGCACCATTTGAAAATGACGGTGTGCTGGAACATAGAATTGAAAAAGTAAATGACTGGATTCCTCATATTAAAAAATTAGGGGCCGATGCCATTTATTTTTCTCCGGTATTTGAGTCGGACACACATGGATACAATACCAGAGATTATACAAAGATTGATACCCGCCTGGGTACAAATGAGGATTTCGCAAATGTATGCAACAATCTGCACAAAGAAGGAATCCGCGTGGTACTTGACGGTGTATTCAACCATGTGGGAAGAGGGTTCTGGGCATTTGAGGATGTCTTGAAAAACCGGGAGCAGTCCCCTTATGTGAACTGGTTCGGACGCATTGCCTTTGACGGAAATTCCAACTACAATGACGGCTTATGGTATGAGGGCTGGGAAGGAAACTATGATCTGGTCAAACTGAACCTGCGCAATGAAGAGGTGATCCAGCATATCTTTTCTGCCATCAAAGGATGGGTAGACGAATTTGATATTGACGGACTGCGGCTGGACGTGGCATATTGTCTGGATCATGATTTTGTGCGCAGACTGCGCAGTTTCTGTAATGAATTAAAACCAGACTTTTTCCTTGTCGGAGAGACACTGCATGGGGATTATAACCAGCTGATGAACGATGAAATGCTGCATTCGGTGACGAACTATGAGTGTTACAAGGGATTGTATTCCAGCTTTAACTGCATGAACATGTTTGAGATCAATCATTCCCTGCTTCGTCAGTTCGGACCGGAAAACTGGACGTTATATAAGGGAAAACACCTGTTGTCTTTCGTGGATAATCATGATGTGACCCGTGTGGCCTCCATTCTGACCAATAAAAATCATCTGCCGCTGATTTACGCGCTTGCTTTTGGGATGCCGGGAATCCCATGCGTATATTACGGAAGTGAGTGGGGCGCAGAAGGACGCAAAGAAGATGGAGATCCGGCACTTCGTCCATCGTTTGAGAAACCGGAGTGGAATGATCTGACAGAGTGGATTTCCAAACTGGCAGAGGCAAAGAAACAGTCCAAAGCACTGCAGTATGGAAACTTTATGTCTAAAGTTCTGACCAATGGACAGTGCGTGTTTGAAAGAGAATGGGAAGGGGAACGCGTCTACGTTGCGATCAATGCGGCAGACAGTCCGTTTTATGCAGGATTTGATGCCGGAGCAGCGGAAGCCACCGACCTGATCATCGGAGAAAAAATTGCATTGAATGGTGGATTTGAGATTCCGGGATATCGTGCGTTTTTCCTGCGGGTGTAATATGGTAGCGGATTTTGAATTAAAGAAGCTGGTAAAGCCATTGCAGGACTGGTTTGATGGGCATGCACGCGTACTCCCCTGGAGAGATGATCCGAAGGCATATAAAGTATGGATTTCTGAGATCATGTTACAGCAGACAAGGGTAGAAGCCGTTAAACCTTACTTTGCACGGTTTATGGAGGCACTTCCCGATGTGGAGGCGCTTGCCGCGTGTCCGGAGGATCGTTATCTGAAACTGTGGGAAGGACTTGGTTACTACAACCGTGTCCGGAATCTGCATGCCGCAGCGGAACAGATTATGGAGCAGTATGGCGGGACAATTCCGGATACGGTGGAAGAACTGCTTCGCCTGAAAGGCATCGGAAGCTATACGGCAGGAGCGATCGCTTCGATTGCCTATAACCGGCCGGTTCCGGCGGTGGACGGGAATGTGCTGCGGGTGATTTCCCGTGTGTGCGCAGATGATTCGGATATCATGAAGCAGTCGGTCCGCAGTGCGATGGAGCGCAGCCTGCAGGCGATGATGGAAACGGAAGTAACGAATGGTCTGATTCCGCGCAAATTTAACCAGGCACTGATGGAGTTAGGCGCAATGGTGTGTGTGCCGAATGGGGCACCGCATTGTCCGGAATGTCCATGGTATGGATTCTGTGAGGCACGTCTGCAGGATAAAATTGACACGATTCCGGTGAAAACCAGGGCAAAAGCGCGCAGAATCGAGGAGCGCACGGTGTTTGTCATCCGGGACGGAGAACATGTGGCATTGCGCAAGCGGCCGGCGAAGGGGCTTTTAGCAGGCCTGTATGAACTTCCGAATGTTTCGGGTATCTTAGAGCAGCAGGAGGCTTTGGAATATGTGAAAAACCAGGGGTTTTCACCGATACGGATACAGGCACTTGCACCGGCCAGACACATTTTTTCCCATGTGGAGTGGCATATGCATGCCTATGTGGTTCTCGTAGAAGAAACTACGGCACCAAAAGAAAATATTTTATTTACTGAGGCACAGAAAGCAGTGGAAAACTATGCAGTTCCCAGTGCTTTTTCCGCGTATTGGAATGCCATTAAGATGGAAATCAAAGAGTAAGCAAAAGAGCTGTCCGGACAGGACAGCTCTTTTTATGTGT
>ERZ779645.615-NODE-615-length-19836-cov-14.278146_pt1 | contig 19836 bp, 19 predicted proteins | sample MGYA00511103_ERZ779645 | MGnify/ENA primary metagenome ERZ779645 (study PRJEB29588, sample SAMEA2158521) | human gut metagenome | biome: human gut; feature: human-associated habitat; material: faeces | place: Denmark | collected 2008/2010 ...
CCTTTCAAGATCTTCACTGCTATACATAATTCTATAAATTTGGTTGGCAGCGAAGTTACCCATTTCAATCAATAGCCATTTTTTGACTGCTTACGATCTTCACTGCTATACATAATCCTATAAATTTGGTTGGCAGCGAAGGTACCCATTTCAATCAATAGCCATTTTTTGACTGCTTACATCACTTTATTGGCTTTGCATCAATATTCGAAAAATTTTTCGATGATGAAACGTGCGGGAAATAACAATGCCGCTTGCATATAACGCTTGCGAGTATGTGGCTCTTTATACATTCTATAAACAAACCTCAAATTCATCCGGTCCACCCATGCAGGATAATAGTCCATCTCATCCTTTGCCGTCTGATGGATAAAACCGCCGCAAGTGAATCCAATGCCCCGATAACCAGCGTCTTTCACTTTCAGCAGGAAACGTTCCTGCATCAAAGCCCCCATCCCTACAATCAGGAAATCAGGATTCACTTCGATAATGTGCCGCGCTTCCTCATCTTGTTCTTTCTCCGAAGCAAAGTAACCGTTCCGATAACCGGCAACCATCAATTCAGGGTAACGTTCTTTGAAAATCCCAACCGCCTTCTCCACCTGCTCCTGTTGTGAAGCGACAATGTAAACAGATCTGTTATTTGCTTCCGCGTATGATAGCAACTCGGGTGCAAGCGATGTCATGTCAAAACTCCGTCTGGTTACATCCTTTCCATAAACCAACTTGATTGCAGCAACAAGGATTGAACCGTCGGCGAATATACCGTCAAAGCGGGCAAACAGTTCCTTGTTATCCAAAGCTGTAAGATAAGAAACGGGATTTAGGAAAGTGTATATTTCCTCTTTCTTAGACAGAATATCGGTAAGAGTTATTTGTTCTGTAAAAACAATCTTACGTACAAGTATAGATTTCATATTGTTTATTTATATACAACCGTACCATATTGGTGTATTGAGTCACTTTTAATATTGGTGAACATTTGCCTATTCTTTCCATCTAACATCAATCCACCTATTTTAGAGTCTATCAAGGTAATATATGACTTGTTCGCGATTGAACTATTAGCAAAATAAAAAACAACAGGAGACAATCTGTCGTATGGTTCTTTCCACATTATTCTATTATGAAACACCCTGAATTGCGAAATGTGCAACTCTGAAGCACCTACGATATCAAAAGCACGGTCAAAAGTGTCTCCAAAACATTGCGACAAATAAGCTAAACCACCTCTGCTACGATAGAATGTACTCCCTTTAATATAATGGGCTGTCATCCATGCATGGATGCGGCAATAGAAATTACATCCAAGGTTGTCTATCGCTGTATGGCAATTTATCATTACACAATCCGAAAAATGACAATCGCTGGTGCGCATCATTATGCCCGTAGCATTATTTTGCCCACCATGAAAGTGTATATTGTCAACAAACACCTCATATCCTTTTCCCATATAAAAGCCAATCCCTCCGTTTTTAATACCGACAATCTCTCCTTCAGTAAAATGCATTTTGATGGCATTTTCACAACATATTCCCACATTGGCTTTATTATTCATGTCTAAGCGGAAATTGCGGATAGCTCCTGTCCAATACTCAGTTTTATCACAACGAACTGTCAACATAGTGATGGAGTCTGTTGCTACAATTGTAGCTCCACCAAAATCCGCATCTATAAATCCTGATACATTCAAGCCCTTATTGATATAATAAATGTGGCTTGCGGCAGAAGTCAGTTTGCTGCCATTCGATATACAATAATCTATTGCCTTTTGCAAGCCAACATAATTTTTCTCTGCTTGACTCTCATTATTGCTGACACATCCGAAGTCTTCAGGAGTCACATAGATGAGAGATTTGTTGTCTGCAAGAGTCAAAATACAAAAAGGTAAAAGACACAGTAAAGTTAGGAATTTAAACATGACACATAGTAGTTATTGTATCAACGCTGTTATATATTCAGAATAAGAATTATGCCTTAAAGCACTATCTAGTTTAAAAAATGCTTCAGGAGCTGTGCAACCTTTAAAATATCGTTTGTATATTTCTACTGTCTCGCAGAATACAGAGTACCAAACATCTTTACTGTTGATACTTAGCGTTTTGTTAAAGTTATATTTCACTTGATTCAAAAACTTCTCATAAGTTTTGTTTGTAAAATCAAGTCCCAGACTTACTCAATCTGCCATCATCTGCTTCGTTGCATATAAAGCATCTAAAGATTTAATGTTTCCAAAGGCCGTTGATGTTATACCCTTTTGATTTATCCTGTATCCATATATGACGCTATCAATTGACCACATATTTGTTGCTATATCATATATAATCATAAATATTACAATGTCTTCAAACCAATATCCAATAGGGAAACTAATATGCTCGAACAATTCCGCTTTAAATACTTTTCCCCAAGCAAAACCAGGCAAAATATCAGTTTCTCTTTTATAAGGCAATACATGAGTTGACAACAGTTTATCTTGAGAAAATTCGAACCATCCACCTTGTACTATATCAGCATGTTCCTTCATAGCACAATTCATCAAAAGCTCTACCGCATTATCTTGTAAATAATCATCACTATCCACAAACATCACGTAACGTCCTTTTATAAGTTTTAGACCTGTATTTCGTGCAGCAGAAAGCCCTTGGTTTTTCTGAGTTATAACTTCCATATTTTTCTCATTGAGATACTTACTCAACAACTCACTAGTACAGTCAGTAGAACCATCATTTATCACTGTCACAAAATACGAATAAGATGTCTTTTGATTTAATATTGACATCAAACACTTGTCTACATATTTTTCGACATTATAAACAGGAACTATGATATGTAAATCATATTGCTTATTTATTCTATTGATGCAAATACAAGATTTTCCTTTATCCAAAGAAACATTATTCAAATTGCAATATCCCCCCCCCCCTACTATAATTAACATTTTGACAATCGGAGACATAATTGAAGATAAAGAATATCTCTGAGCCAACTTCAAAAAAAGATAAGTTGGATTTTTTTTCATTAATCGTATTATAATCTTAAACTGCATATTTCTACATTTTATCTTTTATAACCTTAGCCAACTTAGGATATTTTGCAGAAAAGGGTACCCATACTCTTAATAAAGTTTTTTTCCACAAAGGAATCCAGGTAGCAGAAAAATGGTGTATAGCAATTGATTTGGAAGTCTTGTTTATTCTTTTTGTTGCATAATTCTTTGGACTAAAATACTCCCGAGGATAGATATGTACTCCTGCAATTTCTTGATATTTATCATTCAAAATCGCACCTTTTATTATTAGTTTCTCTGTTAAATAGTCAACATTGGGAATGATATTGTATGAGCCGTCTGAATTTACAAAATTCATTGATTTGTATTTGTCATAAAAATCCTTCCAAAATGGATTGTTTTTTACACTGCCTATTACCGCTGTTCCAATCATCAGTTGTCGAGACAATTCGAACCCTACAAAAGACTCATGTTTTAATAAATAGTCTGGAAATGCTTGCAATAGCTCAACATCAGTATCAAGGTATATTCCTCCTTCACAGAGTAGGGCATAAAGTCTTGCCACATCTGCTACAAATGCATATTTTTGTTCTTGATATGCTTGACTTACAAATGGCATTAAATCTAAATCGAAATTATCCTCATTCCATTCTTTAATTTCATAATCAGGATTCAAACGCCTCCAATTTTTTATATTCTCTAAAACATCTTTTGGCTTTTGTTTTCGCCCAAACCAACAATAATGTATTTTCTTTGGTATCATAACTATTCACTTAAAACTTTTTCCCATCGGGTTACAATTTTGTCTAATGTAAATCGTGTGCTTGACTCCACTGCTGCTTTCATCAATTCCATACGCCTGTTTTCATCCAGCATCACTTCACGCATCTTGTGGTAGAATTCCTCTTCATTCTTGTCGGTAATCAGAAATCCATTCTCACCATTGTTGATAATTTCGTGAAATGAAGCACACGTATCATATACAAATGGGACACAACCAAATTGCAAGGATTCATTTAACGTCATAGGCCACCCTTCAAATAGGGATGTCATCATAAATAACGAACTTTCTTTGTAGTATCTGATCGGATTTTGTCTTCCTTCTAAAAAGATGCGCTTCAAACTCCATTGTGAAATCAACCTACGGTATTCATGCTCGGATTCGCCAAAGCCGACAATTTTGAAATTCCAATCTTTCAAATCTGCGTCTTCTTCTATCCGTTTCCAAATTTTAATAGCCAATGAAATTCTCTTCTGAACTTCATCCAATCGAGTGACAATCAAGACTGTTTTCTGCTTGTTTCCCAATTCATCTATAGGGATAAATTCATCAAAAGAAACAGCATTAGGAATAGAAACGAATTTTGTTTTATCATTTATATCCCCAAACTTACAGTAGTCATCCACATATTCTGGAGATAAGAGTACCATTTTATCACACAATGAATAAGCCGTTTTATAAAGCTTGTGGAAAGAAGCATCCATATAGGGCTTGAATAATGGATATATCAAGACTTTCACAAACGCTTTCATTCTATTGGCCGTAGACTGAGCATACAGCATTTGTTTCCAGATAGAAGAGAAAGCGTTGAAGTAAGGTTCATATCCAGGCGCAAAGTGATGAACAAAAAGTATTTTTGGCTTATAAGAGGCTTTCAAACGTCCTTCCGAAACATTCTTCACCAAAATAAAAGCACCTTCTATGATAATTTTATCAATCTTTTGAGTTTCAATGATATTTTTAATTGCATTCGCCGAACAGTCTTTATATACGCCATCAAACTTTGTCATCTCAAACATATCACCGATAGGCTTAGCATACAGATTGAAGCATCTATGACCGCGACAACGCAACTCATTACTTATACGTGCCGTTGTACGTTCGGTTCCGCCTTTTTGTTCCGAGATTTGGAACATGGTAACAAACAATATATTCATAACCTCTATTCCTTACCGTAATACTCTTCAAGGGCTTCACGAAGCGCATTGATAAAACCGCGACCATGCGTTTTGTCGGGTTCCATATAATTACCTTCTCCCCATTCGTTCCAAGATTTCAATATCAAGACTTGCCCATCTTCGGGTTTATTCTTAATAGCGTTAAAAGCCATCAGGCAATGCTTCTTGAAGTACTCAGGTTCAGCGTGCCAATAAATAACACCGTTGGTACCGCTTCTTGGAGAATGGTCCCATTGAGGAAACAACTGAGGAATTACATCGTTTTCATAGTCTCGTTTACTAATAAATTCTTTGTAGTAATATCGGTAATCATACAAGAAAGCCGGCTGCTTTGTGAAGAAACTTTTTATAGGTTTCATTTTATAATCTACATAATGACCGATTTTGCCAAGCATTCCTAACAGTGTGTTATGCCGTGTGTAATTCAAACCTTGATAAACGACAGCGTCAAACCCTTTTTCTTTTAACATCGGTTTAATATAGTTACCCCTTGTTATATCACCGACTAAATATAAGTCCGGAAAACCAGCTTCTTTAGTCCACTTCCTGAAATTGTCAAGATATTCTTTTGGTATCGATACAGGGTCATAAATCAGAAAAAAAGGTTTTCCATTAATTTTTGTATAACGGCTGTCCTTAAAACTACGTAACAATAGTTCAAAGTGCATTTTTTCATCCTCTATGCCCGGATATTCTTGCCCGATGAGCAGCTTGTTGCTTGTCGTACCATCCTTGTTCCAAGTTTTAGAATACCATGAATGGTTTGCCCAGCCCAAGCAAAAGCCAAAATCAGGTTTGCCTGAGGCTAATACTTCATCATAAATGTCAGCCATTAACCGCCTTCCATTGCCAAACCAATAATGCCAATAGCAAAATGACGTTACCCCAGCAAGTTTCGCCAAATCAGCTTGCTTCTGCCGTATTTCCGGATCTCGCAAATCATAATAACCAAGTTCTGTCGGCACACGGGGTTGGTCGTGTCCCTTAAACAACGGTTTTGATTTTTTCACATTCGTCCATTCTGTAAAACCTTTACCCCACCATTCATCATTTTCAGGAATGGGATGAAATTGGGGTAAGTATAATGCTATGATTTCAGGTCTTTTCATTTTAATCAGTTATTATATTTCTTGAATACCAATGCTATTTGATTTACTATTTCGTCTGCTTGTTGCTTTGATATGTTATTAATCATGGCAGTTTGACCAAAAATTCCGTTATTTTCAAAAGCTCCTTTAAATTTATAACTATAAGCTAAGCCGAAAACAGGAACTTTTGTAAATATCGCCGCAAAATTGGCATGCATACGTGTGCCAATGAAGAAGGTCATTTGGGATATTACATATTTCGTTTGTGGTGAAGTCAAATCCTTATCTATTAAATACACTCCTTTCTTATTCTCCAATTTTGAATAAAAAGTACGCGCAGCTTCCATATCATCATTATCTTCCTCTATATTATTGTAATCGTAGCTATGAGCAATTAAGTAGACCGGACGACTAATATCTTGGAAATATCTGACAATTTTCTCACATAAATAATGATAATTATCAAACTGACCAGCCATTGTTCTAAAATGATTGCTATAAGCCAAGCCACTAACATTTAGTCCTACAGCCCCTTCTTTTATATCAATATCGAAAGGTTCCGGTTGCATGAAATAGGACAAATCATTGGTTAGCTCATACTTCACTCCCATTTTTTTCAGTTCATCTACAAAACGGTTATCTCTCACATAAACATACTTGGCAGCTTGGAGTATAAATTTAGCCAAATCATAGTTTTCTCTTTTTTCAAAAGGTCCCAATGTTTGCGGTAATTGTATAGTTGGAATTCCTGCCTTGATAGCCATCAATGTTTCAGGAAGTCTCCAATGGAATGTCTGTGTTCCATATATATCTGAGAAACCGTCCCCACCATTAATGGCAGCTACGTATTCCATATTGCGTATAGCTTTGCCAAATAAAGTAAATGGCAAAGTAAGGTGTAACTTTTCTAAAAGGATTTTTTCCAAAAAGAACACATTTAAGGTTTTTACTTTAAACTCTTTGTTGCCAATCTTTACCTTGTCAATTCGATTTATGCAATTCTCTCGTTTAAGTGGATTTTTTATAAATCTTAAACTTAAAACATTTGTATCAGGTGTCAAACCATAACGCATGGTCAAAAAGGATATACTACCGTATCCCAATGCCTGTGTTCCTCGGTTATTGTCATGAATATCAAACCCCGATATAACTATGTATCTCTGTTTACTTTTTCCCATTTATCTTCAATATTATTTCTTTTCTTTATAATTTGTGCTGGAATGCCTACAACCACAGAATGAGCCGGGATATCTTTTGTCACTACACTATTTGCACCAATCCATACATCATCGCCAATTTTTACCCCCCCAGAATCTTTGCGCCTGCATACACTTTACAATAATCGCCAATTGTAGGTAGACCGCTTTGTGACCAACCAATCGTTACTTGCTGGCTTATTACGCAATGCTTACCAATAGATTTGGCATTGATTATCGTTGAAAATCCATGCATGATACGCAATCCCGCACCAATATTTTCGTTACAGAAATATAGGTTAAGCGAAGTTGGTTTCATTATGCTAATTATTCGCTTTGCTATTTTCGTTAATAGAGATTTTCTATATTCAAAACGATAGTATATCAAACGTCTGTATTCAGGGTAATGCCGAATTAGCTTAATCATACCTCTAAAATTTTGAGGCACATTCAACCATTCAGCCCATTCACAAAAATCTGCTCTTATTTAAATAGAGTATTTCTCTAATTTCATTCATTTTTTACTAAAGGCTTGAACTTTTCCCATTTATCTGTTTTAAAATTATATTGTTTTACTATCCGTGCTGGATTGCCTGCAACAATGGAATAAGGAGGAACATCCTTTGTGACTACCGCCCTTGCTGCTACTATTGAATGTCGGCCTATATGTACACCCGACAATATCTCGCAATTAAACCCCAGCCAACAATCATCTTCAATGACAATAGGGCCTTTGCTAATTAATGGTTGTTCTGAAATTGGTTTATTAATATCTTCATATCCATGACTATGATCTGTAACATGAACATATCCTGCAAACAAAACATTCTTACCAATAGTTATTCCATGTATGGCTGCAAAGCTGTTGTGAGCACCAATCCATGTACCGTCTCCTACAACTATTTTAGGATTATACCTGTTCCCTAAATGCTCTATACACGGAATAAAACACGTATTTTTACCAATACCGACATTGTTACCAAAATAGATACACTTAGGATTTTGAATCAACACATTAGAACCTTTGTACCAATGTTTCCCTATTGCTCCTAACTTATTTTTCCAGTGCCGTCTTACCCCCCCCCATTTAATCTTATTAAATATCTTTTTAATTAATTTTGTTATTAAATCTTTTATGCTCATGCTTTTAGATTGACAATATATATGCAATATATGCAACACAAATCGACGGTGAATCTTCATGTTGCGTAAATTCTTTGTAGCCCAAATCGAATACCAATTAGTAGTCAGCAACTTCCACTGTAAATCATAAAATAATTTTTCATTCCCTACGTTTTTTTTCCTGACAACAGTTGGCCATTGCGATTTCTCAAACAACCGATAATCAACTTCTTTTACCGTAATGACTTTATTAAAGACTAAATCGTTTATAATGTCCTTTCCTTTTTGAGAATGAACAAGAAAAAGTGAGCTTCCAATAGTTTCTGTCTCCATATATTCCTTTAGCCATGGATCACCGACTGATATATCAGCCTCTTTGCACTCTACTTGTTTGCAATAAAAACATCTTTTTGGAGTGAAAAATCCAGATTCATGTATTGTAACCCAAGGCTCAGTGTAATTTGCCTTTTTTATATGAGAGCCATTCTCCAGCGTTATGTCTATGCCACTAGGCCAGCCATCTCCTCTGTATCGAACATTTTTTACATTTTCTTTTTTTATGCCTAAAAATTTATAATAGCAAAAAGTTCCGTCTAACGTTGTTTGGCCGGAGCAGAAATAATCGATTATAAAAGCGTTAATGTTTGCTGTTGTTAGTATATGTCGGACAGCTCGGACTAAACACGGTGAACAAACAATAAGTATGGTTCCTTTGATTTCTGAAATATGGTTCTTTAAATACCCTAAAATATCCATATCCTGATACACCGATCCGACCATTTCATACTCGTTAAAAGAATATATCAGTTTTGGCTCATAGCAACATTTATCCCGTATAAATTTACAAGCTAAAAACGTGTCTATTTGTCCTGATGAAAAAAGAAATTCTACGATAGAGCTAATAATTCCTCCTGAAGCGGCCTCATACCTTATTTCTTTATTATTTGCATAACCTATGTATGTTGTTACCATATCATCATTTATTTAATAATGCCTTGGAAAATTTTCATTCGGATAAGGAAACGTCTAATCGTATAATCTTCCGTACGGCATTTCATCTCATACTTATAAAAATAATTATAATCTGCCTTTGGATTTTTTTCAAATAACACATCCGTGCGGTGCATCTTTGCGCTATATATGTCCCAAGCTTTCGTAAAGTAATGGTTTATCAACATGGTAGCATTTTCTTGCTTGTGTTTGCCTCCTCCCCATGTTTCATCAACCGTACAGATATATCCGAATTGGTTGACTGCCGGCAATGTCAAGTTAATACCAAATATGGGGTATTTCATATAAGTATGATGATGAACATGCCATAAATCAAAACTTGCAATTTCATATCGGGTATTAATGATGCATTTTCCATGACTATATAGCTTATCAAAACAAGTAAAATATTGTTCAATAACATTCTTGTTATAATCGTGTTTAAGTTTTCCACCGGTACCAAACATTCTCCAATGGATATTTACTGCCGGATATTTATCAAAAGCCTTTAACCATTCTCCAATGGTATCTACATACTTTGGAACGAAAAACTCGTCAGCATCCAAAAATGAAATCCAGTTGGTTTCATCCCGATAATTATCGTAACAATGCTTATATGCCTTAAACTGGGAATGATTGTATGGCCATTCTATCAAAGTAACAAGCCCATGATCGATATAGGGCTTAATAACATCCATATAGTTATCGTCTGAATTGTTATTGTATAGATAGAAATGGCTTACCCCTATAGTTAGATGATAATCAAGCCACTCCTTTAGAAATGGTGCTTCATTCTTAAATATCAAGCATAGAGAAACCTGATATTTCATTTTGCGCTTATCATGCTTACCGAAAATATTTATATAGCTCTTGCAAATACTATTATAAAATAGCATTAAAATTTCTTTTTTCATTATTATGAATATTTTTCATTCCACTACTTAACTTGCCGGATCTCTTTACATCAACATAATTTTGTAGGTGTTAAACCAATTCGTAAAACACTACTTAAGTTGAATATTTGCGCATATGTTCTTTAATTACGTTTTTACTTGAAACTATATGTTTTCTTGAGCTCTCAAGCAGATGATCATCTATAGCCTTTGTCAATATTGACAACCAAAATATAGGGTAAACTTCATCTATATCAATAAAAGCAGATATAATCTTTCCTACTAATATTGCTATTGGGATAAACACAAGTACTCTATATCTACAATTTTTCCATAAATATAGAAGCATTTGGATGTTAAACAACCCATAAGCGACGAATCCAAACAAGCCTCTATCAATCATTATTATAAAAATACAACTTTCTGCTCCATATAACTGCGCATTCTTTTCCATGGCATCACCTACAGCACCTATGCCATTTCCGAACAAAGGACTTCTTGCAAAATATTTGTATGCTGCTTGGAATTGAGCCTTACGCAATTCCACACTACTACCTCCGGTTTCATCGCTATGAATAAAACTATCAACTATTTCATCAAACAGTTCTTGATTGTTTGTATATACAATTCCAATTATTACCAACAACAATAGGATATATTTGAATTTTGTCGCATAATTCATAATCAAAGGGATAAGTCCAATGCAAACAGCTACATATACAGATCGTGTGCCTGTTGAGATTACCCCTATGAATAAAAAAACGCATAGTATATATGAAAAAACAGGCAAGTGAAACCTTTTATAATAGGTACAAAAAAGTATAGTTATCATCATAAAACCACAAGCTACTCCATATGTACTGCACCAAGCTGTCAATGAACGACACCGATACATACCAAATCTTAAATAATCATCACTAACTTCAGAAAAGTTCATGACGTTGATTGATTCAAAATACAATGAGACTGGGTTAAATCCTATAACCAACTCTACCATTCCCACTGATAGAATGATGGAAGAGAACACTGCGAGGTTTATAAAAAGGAATCGCCAATAGTTCTTAATTCTATCTTTTGCAAGCCAGACTACATAAGGATACAAAAACATGCCAACCATTGCTCCTATCATACCAATTTTTAAGCTAAATCCTGCCAAGACAAATGAGAGAATCAATATGACATAGGATTTTACGAAAGGAAAATCTCCCAGCTTAATCTCTCCGCTTATCGCTTTATGGACAAATAATACTAATGTTATAAGTGCTGATAAACTCCATAGATTGTAATCATTGCCAACATTAACATGCATAAACACAAGCGACCATATCATTATGAATACACATGTCTTATAAAAGTGTTTATATAAGAAATATGTCAAAAGCAGAAGTAAAACATAGCCAATCATGACTTAGAAATATATTAATATAAAAATTATGAAACAGTTAATATTTTCACACTCAATACATTGATTGAGAAAACTTTGCTTTAATCTCACACTGAATGATATTCATACTAGTTGAGAGGCAAGACGTTGTGTTAGAATTTGACATTTGCACTTTCGAAATATTACCTTATACTGAAACCGTACTACCATAAGATGAATTCGTGCATCTTATACAACAAATTGGTTTAATTCAGTTCTGTAAATTTTCGACTAAATAATCTAATGACATTTTTCGAAGCGAATTGAGCCTGTCTTGTTCTTTATCAACATCATAAAAAGGAGAAAAATGCTTACTTTTTACTTCTGATTCCATAACAAGTATATCATTAGCAAGTCCTATATTATTAATAAGTGACGCTATTCTGTCATCTTCATTTTCTTTTGCAAGGGCTACTAAAGGTATGCCCATATTAAGAGCGAAAGCTGTACCGTGAAATGAAGAAGAAACCACAATAGAAGCATTTTGAATCAAATATAAAAATTCTGGAATTCCTACACCATAATTCTTGGGTAAGACAAATTGTTCACCTGTAAAATCACGAGGAGAATTCTTCAACATTATAACTGGCCATTTAAATTTCTCTTGCACTCTGGTTAAGAGTATATTCATTGGTTCATCCGCAGAAAAAGTATAAGCCAACATATAACACAGAATATATTTTGGAGGCAAAATGCATTTGCGCCTATTCATAGATAATTGTCTCCATTCATTACCTTCAAGTAACAACGATGGATCTAATACAACTTTGGCATCACGTCCTAACAATTCATGAATAATTAACTTCCCATTGTTTTCTCTGACAGAAATGGAAGCATAACGAGACAAAAGTCTTTGATACTGTGGCTTCATATATTCCGGTATATTACGACAAGAAAACGAAGAGGCATAAGAAATTATTTTTGCACCGGCTGGTGTAAAATCAAACATATAGCTATAATCCCCTAACATTGTATTAGGATTCCATATCTGATCACTTCCTGACACATAAATATCGTATATTGGGGGATTCTTATGTAATTCATTGTAGCTGATATATCTTTTTGATAGCTTCATGTTATTTTTGATAAACAAATCAAGAAGATGCATCAACGGACGTGCCTTAAGATTCATAACATACATGGCGGTATTTTTTATGCTACGAAGCATATTTCTTAAGGTTAAAGGTGGTTTCATGCCCCATTTTTTCCCTTTCTCCCAATGAAATTCATTAGGAAATCTATAGTCAATATTCTCTACATCAAACCCCAATCTTCCTATAACCTTTTGCAAGGCATAAGCCTGTAATACAGAGCCCCAATTCGGTAGGCAATGAACTGTTATTATTCCTACTTTTTTCATTTACTCAACAATTTCTTTTGCAAATAACTAATAATTTTATATGGGTGCTTTATATAACTCACAAGCTTTTTATTCCTATAATAACTGTCCAAGATAGAACAAGTTTTTTCCAATAATCCACCTTTACCTAAAGCAAACATTATTTTAGAATACAACTTACCTTTTACTGGTGCATGTTTCATCTGTCCTTCAGCCACAACCTCAAATGGATATTCAACCAATGTGCAATTACTTTGTTTCAGCACATCTTCACCTTTTTCCGTAAAAGCAATTGCGGCACTGACACCATCCTCGTTGTCCTGATACGTCTTTCCCCATAAATCTCCGATGCGAACGTCGGCCGATGACTTGTCATACTTGAATTTGCATTTGTCATAGCAGGCTTTACCAAGACAAGAATCACTCAAGAACAATCGGTAAAAAGCGTCACCTTGCGACAATCTAGAATTATAAAAACCTTTTTTTTCCCTTATTAACATATTGTAAGAGTCGTGCCAATCAACTTTTTCTCCTGTCTTTTCACCGTCCATCGACATTGCCCAAGAGTCATGCCAGCCAGTAAATTTATTTCGCCAAGAAGCGTAGGTGATTTTTCCCGTTACCTTTTCCACTTCCGCAGTATATTTCTGCCACAACCACATTGACGGTACCCCATGGCAGAAAAAGTCCATAAGGATGAAATTGTCTTCACAACGGAATTTACGAATGTATCTTCTGAAAGAGTCTATCTGGCAAGGTGTACCAGTCACAAGGTATTTTTCCTTACGATTAATGGCTTTGAAACCGTCAACCGTATAACTCTGTATGTACTTGCTTCCGATTGACGGAATCAGTTCCTCAACGGTAGTGGCAATGTAATGCTCTGCACGATTACTGTCCGGATTGTATTTTACTCCACAAACCTTATAACCATTATTTATCAGTGTTCTTCCAACTTCAAAGCCTATCCCACCGGAAGAGCATTTACGTCTTACTGCAGGTTCATTGCTCCATGCGGCGTAGCTTTTAACGAAAGAAGTTGCCAAAGATAAATCATTATGTGAGTAAGAGCAAACATCCATGCATAAACCGCAATCCGTACATTTTGCAACATCCGTGATGCGTGGCTCATAAAAACCTTCATCATTCAACACGATTTTTATTATCTGCTTGGAACACACCTTCGCACATACACCACATCCATAGCAGTTCTTTATATTCGATATATTCATTGTTTATACTTATTAAATCTATTCTTAACAACATCAGATACCTTTCTGCGAATCTTGACTCGTTCGTTTTTGCTAAAAGCTATATAAAATCCAAAAAAGACTGTTGATATTATTGAAATAATACATACCGAGAAAAACCTAATAACCTCGTTTCCTATAAAACTGTATGCCATAAGTGGGAATATCAGAGACAAAAGTGTAATTATAAAAACCATCAACGTTACATTCCTTAAATATTTTAGCATTGGAAATTCGATACTCCTTACGAGCATATAAAGACGTGCAATATGACAAATGAACTCAACGGCAAATGTGATTATCATCGCATAATATGGTTCAGCACCATATTTAAATGCGGCATATACAATTGGTAATGTGAGCAATGATATCGTACCGACTACTATTTGATAATCGCGGACTTTACCTGATGCGTGCATTGAAACAATCAGCGGATTTGACAATGTGTTCAGTAACGCTGTCAATATGGCAAGTCGTAAGAATATTACGGTATAGTCTGGAACTTCTTTTAACCAGACTCCAAGTATTAACGGCGCTTCGATGACAACCGGCAATGACAACATTAACAGTAGCAGATAAGAAAGTTTAGCCCCGCGGAATACTAGCTTACACATGGCTTCTCGTTCTTCTGCAGCATAGTTTTTTATTATTTGTGGATTCATAGCCATCTGGAAGTTGCTTACAAAGCCATTAAGTTTACTAAGCACTTGGTATGCTATTCCTCTGGCTGCATTAACAGCCGGACCGAAGAACATATTGAGAACGACATTTACTCCCTGTTCTTTTGCCACTCCGGATAAGGAGCCGATGAGATTCCACCCGACAAATGATACAATCTCTTTGCCATACTGTTGATTGAATTTACATGAGAAACGACATTCGGGGAATGTTCGTTTGCAATAAAAATAGTAAGTTAAAATTATAACGGTCTGTACTAAAGCCATCAAAACAGCGTAAACGACAAGACGGTCAAAAGGTGTCATTACTATAACATAACAAATCGCTAACTTTAATACAGCGTCAATTATGCTGAAGTAGGCGAATGCTGACATCTTTTCGTATGCTATTAATGCACCATTGTATGGTACGTTTATTACATTCAAGATAAATACAAGCAATGAAAACTGAAACACCCAATTGGCTGCTTCGTAACGATTGGACGGAAAATTCATATAATTATTGAGAAACCAAGTTCCGACCGTCTCGCCTACTAAAAGAATAATTACGCCAAGAAAAATGTGGATTATCAGCATTGTGCTGAATATATCTTTCACATTACCTTTATTTCCTTTACCAATTTCAAACGATAGGAAACGTTGTGTGGCTGTAGTCATCGCACCGCTTATGATACTAAACATTGTCACAAATCCACCAACAACATTATAAATACCGAAATCCACCTCACCTAGCTTATCCAAAATAACACGGCTAGTGTAAAGTCCTATTGCCATCATTAGTAGCATCCTGAAATATAGAAGCAATGTATTCTTTGCGATACGCTTGTTATTTGCGGAAGAATTCGACATAGATATAAGAATCCATTAAAAAAACGTTTTATACTATGGAATAACAAACTCTGAAAAGAAAATATGAATATGTTACACCATTAAGTTTATTTTTCGGCATACCATAGGGGGAGTACGAGTATTTCAACCTAATATAAATCTTAAATATTTTATACGAAGAATGAATTCAGTTATTCCCCATGACAGAAATAGAACCAAAACAAATAATATTAAGGGGGTAATAATAAAGTGATTTTCCATGAACAATATAAAATCGTTATATTGCAACAACCACATTATTAATATATGATGAAGTATATATATTCCCATTCCACATTTATCCATTCGGATAATTGTATTGTTTAATGCACTTGACAGTTCAACACATTTTATAATCTTTCCAATTAAATGAAATGACAATACTACTATAGCTAATCCTAACAGGTATGCAATAATATGTATATAACCACAATAACCTATTTTTACTTCAATCACTTGAGAAATAACTAATAGCACAATTAATATTAGTAAATATTTTTTACCCCCCCCCATTAGACATTATTTTCTCGCAACAAATTTTCAATTTATTTGTTAATGCATCATTATTTATCAAATTTTGTGTATATTGATAGAAGAATATGCCAATAAAAAATACTGGAAGGAAACGAATAGCAAAACTTAATGACAGAAAAGGAGTTACAATACTGAATTTCATTCCTACGATATAAAACAATATTAAGCCAAAAATCAAAAAGAATAACTTCCTTTGATCCCATTTATACCAAAGATTTCTAGTTAAATGTACTATACAAAATATATCGAATAGCATCAGTAAGAACCAAAGATGACTTATCCCATAAAAAAGCATCTTTGGAGTATACTGATTAGGTAACAAAACCAAAAGCAAAGTCCCCCATATAAAATAAGGAATTAACAATCTTTGTATCTTATTATTAAAAAACCTCGAAACACTTTCATATCTCCCTTTTGATAAAAGCATTGAATATAAATATCCTGACGCAAATACGAACATAGGCATATGAACGTAACTTATAGATTTATCCATCACTTTATAAAACATAACTTCTACAATGCTTCTGTTCCAAATAGAATAATAACAAAAACAATGATAAAATACAACCAAAATCATTGCAGAAAATCGAGTATAAACTATGCTTAAATTCCTCATGTAAAACACTAACTAAACATTAATTCATGTAAACGTACAATCTGAACTTTCCTCTTTGTTTTCAGGCTGTATGTGTAATATACCAGATTGGTATTTATCATTTTAGCACTTTTGTTAATGGTTAAAGGCATACGCTCATAGTCAATTGATTTTTATTAGTTGTCTTAATAAATTTGGAAGCTCTTCGTGTTTATCATACCAAATGACATTTAAACCAAGATTCCTAAAAATTTCGGTTTGCACATACTGAAAACATTTATCCTTCTTTTCTGTATCAAAATTTAGACGACGTGCAAGGAAAACATAATGACGTGTCTGATCTGCCGCTTCATTGTGGGATATTTCAAGAATTCTTCTAAGATTAGGGTCATTCATAGAAAGACCAATAAAGAAACATGTAGTACGGTTCAACGCGTGAAGCTGTTCTACATTTCCCCAATTATATGCATTGGCATATACTGCGTGATATTGTTCCTCGCTAAGTACTGGCATAGGCGTGGCAATGTTTCCTTTTTCCATGGGGATGAAACCATGAACGTGATAAATAGAAAGTCCTGCTTGAGGTGTATTATTATTGAAAACAGGATAGTATTTTATATTTTCTTTTTCCAGATAAGTTTCCAAAATATTGTCAAAATTATAAGTGATGATTTCAGTAATATTTCCTGTCTTTATTAATTCCGTCAATTGAATAATTAACGGAGACTTAAAATCATTGTTGAAATCTTTATATAATGCATCGTGGATAATATCAGTGAACTGTTTTTTTGAAAGTTCTTCTTGACAATGACTTTCATGATATGATTTAATAAATCGACCAAGCACAATGGATGATGAACCACAATTATCTGAAATCTTAGTTAAGTCATTTCCATTTAAATGATCTTGAAAGTTTTGGTCGTGCAACATTCTTTCAAGCAAGGTATTCCAACTTGGGAGTCCGACCGCCATACTTACTCCTGCTCCTAAAAAGAGACTTATATTATTCCCTTGGTTGAAATCCGTTTTTGCACTTTCCAGAATGTGTTGTCTTTTTACATTCCAATCTTGATTTTCTCTATCCTCTATTTCTTTATACCTTAATTGGGAAGATTCTTGCTGTGTATTACTAATTTCACCTTGCCTTAAGGCGTTGAGAAACCACTGGTAGTCATATACGTAAAAATTTAAATCAGATGGAAATTTGTCAGGTAAACTCTTTGAAAAATCATTTTCATTAAAATAAATCAGAATAAAACTCTGATATTTTTCGAATAGTTGTAGTTGTTTATGTAGCTTCAGGTAGTTGGAAACAGTGTCAAATTGCAATTGGCGTTTTAATTCAAAAACAATTGGACCATTGATCTTTGTTACACAGTTGTTTTCATGTAAAGAAATGGATTCTATATCCAAATATATATCTGCCCTATACAGACGGCTACCATCCATTTTAGGTAGTCGATACTCTGTGTGTATTTTCTCTTTATCAGCTAAGCCTTGACTTATTAAAATCTGCGTCAAATTTGTGATAAAATACGATTCTTCATCCTTATTGCAATAGTAGTAATAATAGTTCATGTTCTTTTTAGTCTACTTGTAAGCATCCAATTCCGACATTTCCCCTGTTTTTCAAGCGGTATGTCTAAAATAAGATTAAAATTCAATTGATATTTATAATTTGCCAGCACTTATGCCGATGGTTGAGGGCATAAGCATCCTGTTGTCGTGATTGCCTGCGATTATCTCAGTAAAGAAATTCTAACAAAATCGTTTACTATATGCTTTCTTCATCTGGATTGAAATCCTTATAAAACCGCTCTCTCCGGTTCTCTATGCCGTTTATTTCCTGATACATAAATTTACAGGCGTAATCATAGAGTGGCATGGCAGTTCCATGCTCATCAGAAGAACGGAAACCTAAGAAAGTCTCATAATAATTGATTAACAGCTCATCCGGAGTTAAATCGGCAGCGAATAGAAAAAGATATTGACAGCCAATTATCTTTTTTGCTTCACAAATCTTAGGCACAATGAAATGCCAGAAGATGACAGCACCCATTTTCTGTTTGAATTGGAATCCATTCCAAAGCGTACGGCAAGCGTCATTGGCACAAAAATGTACGATTTCGATGCCGGCAAAAGTTTTTCCTACACGTTTCAGATGGTCGGTCGGCTCTTTTTTCAAATCTTCCAGCAACTGATTCTTTTATCCGTTTTTGTTCCTCAGTGATTTGCATAATTGTCTGTCTGATAGATAAAAGGGGCTACCTTATTATAAAGGAAACGGCGTTGTTTAACCCTTTCAGCATCTTTGCGTATATCGTCCGTCTGCATCAGTTCATGGCTTTTTCCGTCTATGTCAACCTTTTGCCGGGCTCGACGCCAGGCATATTCACCATGCGTGATGCTGCTCAAGCTCCAAGAATCTTTGCGTGCGTACGTATCAAACACTTTGTCGAATACAGGCTTGTATTGCGCTTCTGCCGAATCCGGCAACGGCTCATGCAAAGCGTCTTCTTTGTAAAGCTGCCTGATAGAGAGCAATACCGGACCATGCTTCCATGCTTCGAAACGCTCTTCGAAAATAGGTTTCCCGGTTTGGATAATGGATTCACGTTGAGTGAAATAAAGCAACTTATGCAGCTTCATTTCATCAATTCGTTTGCCAAACTGCCGCTGATAGCGTTGGCAAATATAAGATGCAATTTTCACAACGCTTTCCATAATCTATCTATTTGAGTGTTTTACAAAAGTAGTCATTTCTTTTGTTTATCACAAATTCTAAAACGTAAATTTAAAAATGAGGACATTCGTACTGCTTTTTTAAAGGATATATACTGCATCGGCGGTTGCAGTATATATTCATCAGCAGTTGCAGTATATATTCAACTGC
>ERZ779645.622-NODE-622-length-19732-cov-16.037099_pt1 | contig 19732 bp, 19 predicted proteins | sample MGYA00511103_ERZ779645 | MGnify/ENA primary metagenome ERZ779645 (study PRJEB29588, sample SAMEA2158521) | human gut metagenome | biome: human gut; feature: human-associated habitat; material: faeces | place: Denmark | collected 2008/2010 ...
AAATGCCTCAAAACCTCATCCTAAATCATCGCACGATAAATTCAAAACAGCTTCTAAAAGACTCTGTATGCCTCTGTGTCCTCTGTGGTGAGATGTCTTTATATAAAAAACAACTGAAAACCTTAATACACTTAGGCGCGAAAGAAGAAAAACCAATCCCTTTTATCCTTCTCACAAGCCTTTATAACCGCATTTCATTAAAAAATTATCGTTTTTCGATAAATTTTTCTCGAAAACCTTTGGTAGTATAAAAATAATGCCTACATTTGCATATCGAAAAACGATAAATAATTATCGAATAGAGAACAAAACAAGATTAATAAAAACATTAAAGACATACGATTATGAAAAAGACATTTGTTACCAAAGCTATCGCCGCTATCTTCGCAACCGCTATGATGAGTTTCACAACCGCTACCGAAGCCGGTGCACAGAACACCTTTGTTTACGGACAAGACGGAAACACAATGACCGTTTCTACGCTGAATGCCGATGGCATCTCGATTACGCCGAAGCTGAAATACGAATACCAATACGATGCCAACGGAAACCTGGCGGAAAAGAAGGCTTACCGCTGGAATGCCGATAACCGTTCGTGGCAACCGGCTTATCTGCTGAACTATCTTCCGGGCGAGGGCATCTACCTGATTGACTATGCCGAATACGACAAGGCTTCGGGCGCGTTTACGCAAAACATCCAGACCAGCATCTATTACCAGCAAGCCGAAAACGGTATGTTATTGACCGACATTCAGAGATAATCCACTTGATTCATTCACCTATTAATATATAAGGAGATACAACTATGGGACGCGTTATCAAACTTTTCATCTATTACCTGCTTTATACGTTCGCATTCACCGGCATCTTTTCCGGAGGCTATATGATAGCCAACCACACGTTGGAGTTTCCCCAATCCGATGCTACGGTTTTCCAGCTCACCATGTGGGCGCAAGTGCTCTCCACTTTGGCGGTAGGTGTTCACCTGCTGGTCTGGAAATATGTAAAGCGTGACCAGTTATCCCTAAGCTTCCCCAATGCCGGCAAGGTGATGCTTGCTTCTATTATCCTCATCGTGGGGATGGGATGCTGGACGAACTACCTGACCGAACTCACCGGATTGCCCGATACAATGGAAGAGATTTTCACCAAGGCAATGTACAACCCGTTGGGCGTTATCTCCATCGTCGTAATGGCTCCCATTGTGGAAGAACTTTTGTTCCGCGGAGGAATGCAAGGACATCTCTTGCGCAAATGGAAGAATCCCCAATGGGCGATTTTGGTATCTGCCCTCATCTTCGGCATCGTACACGGTAATCCCGTACAAATGTTTTTCGCTTCCATCCTGGGATTGGTGCTCGGCTGGGTATATTACCGCACCGGAAGCCTGTTGCCCTGCATGTTGATGCACTTTATCAACAACGGTACCTCGGTATTGCTCTTCCACCTTTCGGGAGGGAAAGACGAAACCATGACCGAAGCCTTGGGCACGACCGGAGCCGTCTGCCTTGCCCTTGTGGGTGTAGCATTGACCGTATGGAGCATCTGGTACATCAAGAACCGCCTGATTCCGAATCAGATAGCATGGAAAGAAACGCCCGCTCCGGCAGAAGAAGTGATTGCATCAGAGAATAAAGAACAAGCCTAATTCATCACGCTTATGAAAACCGTACGCATTTTAGGAATTATCGTGATACTGGCACTGATAGGAGGTGCTCTTAAAGATGCCATTCCCGGATTTATAGACGGGTGGAACGATGCCGAAGCCGATTCCCAACTAGTCTTGCCTGCCGACTTTAATTCGGTGTCTTTATCGGTAGAAGGATATAAAGACGGGGTTCCCGATAGCCTGTTCAACCGGGCTATGCAAGCCAATGTGCCCTGCGAAGTGAATGGGGTGAACACCTACGTGAAGCATAATTCATGGGTGCATGCCATGGGCTTTGTGATTCTACCTGTTATATTGCTCGTCTTTTATGGAGTTTATTGTCTGATACGCTTGTTGGTATCGGTGAGCCGGGGAGAAATATTGATTCGGAAGAACATACGCCGCCTGCGTTTCTTCATTTATCCGATAATGGCATTCTCTGCCTTGTACGAACTTCAGAACTATATCCTTTATCGGATTGCCACCAGCGAGCTGGTATCTTCCGGGTATGTGTTCGATGAGTTCCATTTGAAATATTCGTGGACTTTCATGTTGGTGATTGCCCTCTTGACCGAGATTTTCGCCCAAGCGGTACGCATCAAAGAAGAGAACGATTTAACCATATAAATAAACACTTCCGTTCGGCCTGTTTGCTTGCCTTGAAAAGTAATATATACTTCATCGCCAGTTTCAGTACTACTGAAACTTCCATAGAAGATATATTCAATGGCAAACGCAGATATATTCGTTTGCGGAGGCATGTAAATAGGCTATAACGGGAATTTGAACAGCATTAAATAGTATTCTTATGAAATACATCAGCCTTTTAGGAATCATCACCATTATCGCCCTTTGCGCGGAGTTCGTTTTACAGATGTCTGGCGGAGATGCAATAGAAAGCTTTAATGCCGGACGTGAAACCGGAGCACAACAAGCGGAAAGCGGTGCAAGTTATGTCCATTCTTTCCTTCTTCCTGTAAAAGCCAAAGTCGTTCCCGAAGGAATGGAGGGGGAAGCCACCTTGCAACTTGCGGATGGGACAAAGACCGTACCCTATAGTATTGCCGAAGTAAAATGCGAGGTGCGCCCAAGCTGGTTCATTGCGATAGCTCTTACCTTCGGCTCTTTCTTTGTTGCCCTTATCGGCATCTATTCCATTTATTGCCTGATCCGCTTGCTGATACGTGTGGCGAAACGTGATATTTTTTCCCGTCGCAACGTATACTGGATACGCTGGTTCGCCTACGTCAATGCCGGAATTTACCTGGGATTGATGCTCTTCGAATGGTTGTTGGAGCGCGATGCGGTAAGCCAGCTCCGTATTCCGGGCTATCAGGTCATCGGCATCGAACATACCGTTTACGATTTCAGTTCCTTCTTTGTCATCGTCTTACTGGCAGAGGTCTATGCCGTAGCGGTAAAGATTAAGGAAGAACAGGATTTAACCATCTAAATTACACATTGCAAATTATTACGCCTTATGAAAAAAAGACTAAACCTCATCTGCTTGGGAATTGTGCTCGCCGTTCTTGTCTCCATGTCCTTCTTGTTCAGCACATTCTATTACGGTTTCAAGGCAGGGATTGACGCTTACGAACAAGGAGCGGCGGGAGTGGAAAAGCTTGACGTGACTTACAAAATGATTGGCACGATGCCGACCGATGTCATCACCAGCGAAACCGCTACGGCTATCAATGAGAAAGACGGTTCCACCGTGTCTATTCTTCCTTTTATCAGCATGATAGGAATTCCGAACGAAAAAGCGGATGCTACCGATTCCATATTCCTTTCATTGCTGGACTGGATGGTGATAATATGTTGCATTTATGCCATAGTCCAATTCGTCAAAATGATTCGGAACATCCACCGCAACATCATTTTCGATTGGGCGAATGTGAAACGCCTGCGCCGGCTGGGCCTCTCGCTTATCCTCTGCTTCTGTTGCTCGTTGGTGACGTTCGCCATCAATAATCATTTGGTTTCTCAAGTGATAAGCTTGAAGGATTGTGACTTTTCCATTGCTTTCCAGTTTTCAGACCCGACATTGCTCATCGGCTTCACCTCCCTGCTGTTCGCCGAGATTTTTGCAATCGGGTTAAGACTGAAAGAAGAGAATGATTTAACCATCTAAAAAAACGGACCGCTTATGAAAACAAAACCCGATAAACAATTGGTGCAATATTGCGAAGCGCTGATGGTGCTTTCTGTCTTTAGCGCAACATGCTTTGGCGTATCGAACATTTTCCCAATCTGCTACGAGTTGGGCAAAGACGCAAGTGACACATTCATCTGGTTTGCCTTGGTGCAAGGCATAAAGGCATACGCGATGTTCTTCATCGCCGTTTTGACCTACTTCCTGGCACGCAACGTACGGAACGGATCGGTCTTTACTTCCGCCAACCAGCGCATCCTGCTTGCCATTGGCGGCTCGACCGTTATTTCCGGCGCGCTTATCAATGCTATTATCAACTGTTCTCCTCTTGAGATGCCGACCGATACCAGCCTGTTGCTCATCATCATCGGATTGTTCATCGTCCTTGTCTCGCTGATGTTCAAGATAGGCATCCGCATGCAGGAAGAACAGGACCTCACCATTTAAACCCATTATGCCTATGAAACCGAAAAGCAACTATACCCGAGTAATGGCAGGATTCTACATCTTCCTGTGCCTTATCGCCTCGATGATTGTAGGCGAACTCATCTATTTTTTAGTGATAGTCCCATTGGTGCCCAAGCAGACTTGGCTTCCGCTCATGAATGTGGCTTGGGTTTATCTTGTGGTTGCTATCTATTACAAACTGACCCGCCGTTATACCAAATGGTGGAAGAAACTGGAAAATAAACAATAATGCCTATGCCGATAATAGTAAATCTTGATGTGATGATGGCGAAACGGAAGATTTCGCTGGGAGAGCTTGCCGAACGGATTGACCTGACACCGGCAAACCTTTCTATCCTGAAGACAGGAAAAGCCAAAGCGGTGCGCTTCTCTACGCTGGAAGCCATCTGCAAGGAACTGAATTGCCAGCCCGGCGACATACTGGAATACCAAGCGGAAGAATAACCGATATTCACCACAGAGGTCACAGAGTATCACGGAGGAATAAAAAATGAAAACCCTGTGTGCCTCTGTATCCCTCTGTGGTGAAATAGCAACAGCAAGACACTTTCCTTCCTTTTTGTCAGCAAAAAAACGGGCAAACATACGTATATATCGTTAATTCTCTGTATCTTTGCAGCCGAATTAGACAGTTATAGATAAATGAAGACATTTGAAGAACTTGGCGTAGCTCCCGAAATACGCAAAGCGATTGAAGAAATGGGTTACGAGAACCCGATGCCCGTACAAGAAGAAGTAATCCCTTACCTGTTGGGAAACGGGAACGATGTAGTGGCTCTGGCACAGACCGGAACCGGAAAAACAGCCGCATTTGGTTTGCCGCTGATACAGAAAATTGACGTTAGCAACCGCGTGCCTCAGGCATTGATACTCTGCCCTACACGCGAACTCTGCCTGCAGATAGCAGGTGACCTGAATGACTATTCGAAGTATATCACCGACCTGAAGATAATACCCGTTTACGGAGGTTCGTCTATCGAGAGCCAAATCAAGAGCCTGAAGAAAGGCGTACATATCATTGTTGCCACTCCGGGACGTCTTATTGACCTGATAGAACGTAAAGTGGCGAAACTGGAAACCATCCGTGACGTAGTGATGGATGAAGCCGACGAAATGTTGAACATGGGCTTTACCGACAGCATCAACGCTATCTTGGAAAAGGTGCCCGAAGACCGCAATACCTTGATGTTCTCGGCTACGATGAGTCCGGAAATCTCACGCATTGCCAAGACCTACCTGCGTGACGCAAAGGAAATCACCATCGGCACGAAGAACGAAGGTACGAAGAACGTGCATCACGTGGCTTACATCGTGCATGCCAAAGACAAATACCTTGCCCTGAAACGTGTAGTAGACTTCTATCCGATGATTTACGGCATTATCTTCTGCCGTACCCGGTTGGAAACGCAGGAGATTGCCGACAAGCTGATACAAGACGGCTATAACGCCGACTCGTTGCACGGTGAACTGAGCCAGGCGCAACGTGACCTGGTGATGCAGAAGTTCCGCCAGCGTCATTTGCAATTGCTGGTTGCTACGGATGTGGCTGCCCGCGGACTGGACGTGAACGACCTGACCCACGTCATCAACTATGGCTTGCCCGATGATGTGGAAAGCTATACCCACCGAAGCGGACGTACGGGACGTGCCGGCAAGACGGGTATCTCTATCGCCATCATGAACCTGCGCGAAAAAGGTAAGATGAAGCAGATAGAACGCATCCTGAACAAGAAGTTCAGTGTTGAGACCTTGCCTACGGGACAAGCCATCTGCGAACAGCAGCTGATTAAGCTGGTAGACGATATCGAAAAGGTAAAGGTGGACGAAGAAGAAATCGAAGCATTCTTGCCGGGCATCTACCGCAAACTGGAATGGCTGAGCAAGGAAGACCTTATCAAACGCGTTGTTTCGATGGAGTTCAACCGCTTCCTGGACTATTACAAGAATGCACCGGAAATAGACCAGCCCAGTGCCAACGAAAAAGGAAAAGACAAGAAAGAGAAGAAAAAAGGAGAACGTCCGGAGCGCAGAGAGCGTTCGCGCAAAGCCGAAAAGGGTTATACGCGCTTGTTCATCAACTTAGGCAAGACCGACGGTTTCTTTCCCAATCAGGTTATCGAACTCATCAACCGTAACCTAAAGAAAGAGCGTATCGAAGTAGGACGCATCGACCTGATGCAGAATTTCTCGTTCTTCGAAGTAATTGAGGCACAAGCACCGAAAGTGGTAAGAGCCTTGAACAAGACGACTTACAACGGACGTAAAGTCGTAGTAGAAGTGGCAGAAGAAAACGAAGGCAAAAGCGATAAGAGTGGAAAGAAACGCTCCAAGGAAACAAAAAAAGTAAAAGCCGACCGTAACGGGGAGCGGACTGCACGCGCACCGAAACAGGAAGACGACTGGCGTCAGTTTTTCCAAGAAGACGGATTCTCGGATGTAGACTTTAGCGGAATGCCTGAGTGGGTAAAAAAGAAAAAGAAACGGAAATAACTTGATAACAAATCCTAACGAATAAAGGATGTGCTCAACAGTACATCCTTTATTCGTTAGGATTTATTTGATTTGAGAAGTTGGAAACTGTTTTGAATTTCTCCAAAAAGTTTTTCTCGTCTTGAGATTCGTTTTCGTGTGTGCCTTTGGGCGATTTTGGGGGGCCTTTCCATTTCTGTCCTTCGCCAGATAGCCCGCTATCTGTTGATGCTTATAACACAGCATGCACAAATCTATACCGTACAGATATAGCCTGATGACGGTTGGGCAAAAACAGGAAGAAATAACTGCTTATCTTAGAAGCTGTTTTGAATTTCTCCAAAAAGTTTTTCTTGGCTTGATGTATTCGTTTTCGTGTGTGCTTTGGGCGATTTTTTGGTCCTTTTCGCTCCTGTTCTTCGTCAGATAGCCCGCTATCTTCCTCATCACAGAAGCGAAAATGCCTCAAAAACTCATCCCAAATCAGCGCACGATAAATTCAAAACAGCTTCTTAATTTTTTATTCTCAACCCCTTCAACAAGTCTTTTTTTACGATATAACCCGCAAAGCACAGCAACAAAAGGGTATGAAACACCAGTCGCCAGATAATGTTTGTAATTGTCATTTCCCGCGCAATAATGTACAATACAGCGGCAAAAACCAGATAAACCGTCATGTCTTTCAACGGATAAACTACGGGGTATTTCTTCTGTCCTATCACATAGGAAAGCAGGGTGATAAGCCCGTATCCGGCTACCGAAGCCCAGGCGGAAGCCACATAGCCGTATCGCGGAACCAGCCAGATGTTTAATATCAGGATAACGGCACAACCGATGATGGAGAAATAAGCCCCCCACTTTGTCTCATCGGTCAACTTGTACCAGAACGACAGGTTGAAATAAATGCCTTTCAAGATTTCCGCTCCCATCACAATTGCCACGACACCCAGTCCTTCCCAATAGTCGGGTGCAATGAGATAGCGCAAAATGTCCATGTAGAACATTACCGCAAGAAAAGCCAGAAGCGAGAAGATAAAGAAGTATTTCATTGCCTTGGCGTACATTTCCCGGTTATCTCCTTCCTTGTTCTTGCCAAAGACAAAAGGCTCGTAAGCATAGCGGAAGGCTTGTGTAAACATCGCCATGACCATCGCCACCTTACTTGTCGCACTATAGATGCCCAGCTGCACCAAACCTTCTTGCCGGTCATCGAACAAGAATGGATAAATCATCTTGTCTACCGTTTGGTTTAAAATACCTACTAACCCGAATATCAGGATAGGGAATGAATAACTCACCATTTGCTTCATCAACGGGCGGTCCAACCGATAGGAAAAGCCTCTGAGTTCGGGGATAAAGAAGAACATCTGCACCGCCGACATGATAAGGTTGGATACGAAAATGTAACCCACCAGATAATCGGGCCGGTAGAACCAGTTGATTGTTTCGGGCGACACCTTATATATATAGGGGCACAACAAGAGGAAGAAAAGGTTCAGCACGATATTCCCGATGATGTTGAACAACTTGATGGCAGCAAACTTCATCGGTTTCTTCTGATAGCGCAAATAGGCGAAAGGGATGCACTGGAACGAATCGAGTGCCACTACAATCACCATCATGGCGATATAGTCAGGATGGTCGGGATATTCCAGAAAGGCAGATAACGGATGGATGAACGCAAGGCAAAGCGCGACAAACAACAGAGATAATCCGCCCACAAACAACAGCGCATTGGCATACACATGTTTCGGGTCGGCATCGGTCTTGTTGGCAAAGCGGAAGAACCCTGTTTCCATGCCGAAAGTCAGCAATACCAATATCAGTGCCGTATAGGCATATACGTTCGACACTACGCCATAACCGCCCGATACAGCCGGGATGACCGCCGTATAGAGAGGCACCAGCAAATAATTCAAAAACCGTCCGACAATGCTGCTCAGTCCGTAGATTGCCGTATCTTTAGCCAATGATTTCAGTCCAGCCATAGATGTCAATTAGTTTGTAATCATGCGCTTGGTTTATATTCACCACAGAGGACACGGAGAGATATTTTATTTCCTCTGTGGTGAAATCAAACACGCTCAATCGAATAATGTTTTTTGTTCATTCCACCGGCTTCTGCCCAGATGCTGGTATGCCAGTTCGGTCACTTCCCGTCCGCGGGGTGTACGCTTCAAGAAGCCTTCCTTGATAAGAAAGGGTTCGTATACTTCTTCTATCGTGCCGGGGTCTTCTCCCAATGCCGTGGCAATGGTGGTCAATCCTACGGGACCGCCCCGGAACTTGTCGATGATGGTGCAAAGCAACTTGTTGTCTATCTGGTCCAAGCCGTAACGGTCTATGTTCAATGCCTCCAATGCGAACTGGGCAATCTTCAAGTCAATGCGTCCGGAGCCTTTCACTTGCGCGAAATCACGCACCCGCCGGAGCAAAGCGTTGGCGATACGGGGCGTTCCGCGGCTTCGCGAGGCAATCTCTCCAGCCGCTTCCGTATCACAAGGCACCCCCAGAATCTTAGCCGAGCGCAAGATGATTTTGGTCAGCGTACTGTCTTCGTAGTATTCCAAGTGCAAGTTGATGCCGAAGCGTGCCCGCAACGGTGCGGTCAGCAAGCCGCTTCGGGTCGTTGCTCCTACCAGGGTGAACGGGTTTAAGTCAAGCTGGATGCTGCGTGCCGACGGGCCTTTGTCTATCATGATGTCTATCCGGTAGTCTTCCATTGCCGAATACAGGTATTCTTCCACGACCGGACTCAAGCGGTGTATTTCATCGATAAACAATACATCGTTCGGTTCCAGGCTGGTCAGGACTCCCGCCAGGTCGCCGGGCTTGTCCAGTACCGGACCGGATGTGACACGGAACCCTACGCCCAGTTCATTGGCAATGATGTTGCTCAGCGTAGTCTTCCCCAGTCCGGGAGGGCCGTGCAGCAATACATGGTCAAGTGCCTCGGCACGAAGCCGTGCCGCCTTTACAAAAATACGCAGGTTATCCACCACCTTATCTTGCCCGCTAAAGTCTTCAAACTGAAGCGGACGCAGCGCGTTCTCGAAATCACGCTCCTTTCCGGTAGGCTTATAATCGCGTATGTCGAACTGTTCTTCCATAATTTTCTTTCTGAATCTCATGCAAAGGTAATGAATAATCTGAGTTATTTTATTACTTTTGTATTATTTCAGGTGACAAGTTAACTAATCAATTAACAATATGACTACATTTCAAACCACACACATTGTTTATTTCTCGCCGACACATACCACAGAGAAAATAGCCCGTGCCATTGCCGAAGGCATCGGAATGGAAAGACGCATCGAAACCGACCTTACATTGGATGAATCTGTCTCTGCCATCGAAATCAATCATTCGCTGACCATACTTGCCACACCTGTCTACAAAGGACGTGTGGCACCTGTCGCCTTGCAACGCATGAAACGTCTGAAGGCCAGCGGCTCACCGGTAATATTGGTCGTCGTTTATGGCAACCGTGACTATGAAGACGCACTGGTAGAATTGCGGGATATGGCTATCGAATTGGGATTTACGCCTCTGTCCGCAGGTGCTTTTATCGGAGAGCACAGCTACAGCACGCCACAACGGCCGATAGCAGCAGGCAGACCCGATGCCGATGATTTGTACCAGGCAATGCAGTTCGGCAAAGACAGTTTGTCGAAGCTGGAACGAACAAATCTGCCGGTCCCTGCGTTTTATATCAAGGGAAATGTTCCATATAAACCTTTTATTACAGGAACACCTTCGGCTCCGGTCTGTAACGAAAACTGTTTTGTATGCGGAGAATGTGTGGAAGTATGTCCTACTCATGCTATCCGTATCAGTCCGGACGGTACCAGCATCGAGACTGATGTGAATCGCTGCATCCGTTGTTGTGCTTGCGTAAAAGTTTGCCCGAACGGAGCACGTGTTTACGATAACCCCTTTGCTGCATTCCTGCATGAAAACTTCAGCGCAAGGCGTGAACCGGAATTGTTCCTATAAGCAGACGCCTGTGCAGATAGGTGCGATGACAGGTGGAAATAGTTGGAACGTCCGTTGCATATATAATCAAAAAACATCCGCTTCCGGCTTCTGACGGAGAGAAGCGGGGTATAACTCCTTAACTCCTTTAACTTCTAAAAAAGAACAAAATATGACAAAAGACAAACGGGTATTGGTGGGAATGAGCGGAGGCATAGACAGCTCTGCTACCTGCATCATGTTGCAAGAGCAAGGATATGAAGTGGTAGGTGTTACCATGCGCACATGGGACATCCCCTCACATTTTTCTTCCCCCGATCAGGAACAACCCAATGAAATAATCGAAGCGCAACACGTGGCTGCCCGTTTGGGTATCGAGCATCATGTCGCAGACGTGCGGGAAGAATTTCGAAAAGTCATCGTACAATACTTTATAGATGAATACATGAAAGGACGTACGCCCAATCCTTGTGTGCTTTGCAATCCATTATTCAAAGAACGCATCTTGTGCGAATGGGCCGACCGTACCGGTTGTCAATGGATTGCTACAGGTCACTATTGCCGGTTGGAAGACCGGAATGGATTGCGTTACATCATTACAGGAGACGATCCGGTGAAAGACCAGTCGTATTTCCTTTGGAAGTTGCCGCAATCGATTTTAAAACGTATGCTGGTTCCTTTGGGTGGGATGACTAAGGAAGAAGTGCGCAATTATCTTGCCGGCAAAGGATTCGAAGCTAAGGCACTTGGTGGGGAAAGTATGGAGATTTGTTTTATCGACAGAGATTACCGGGAGTTTCTGCGCGAGCATTGTCCCGATATTGACGAAAAGATAGGGCCAGGATGGTTTGTCGATAGCAAAGGAATGAAATTAGGACAGCACCAAGGGTTTGCTTATTATACAATCGGCCAGCGTAGGGGATTAGGAATCGCACTGGGCGAACCTGCATATGTATTGAAGATCAATCCGGAAAAAAATACGGTAATGCTGGGACACGTTGAACAGCTAAAGACGGAATACATGCTGGTAGAATCGCCCGAAACTCCCGATTTAGACGAATTGCTTGCCTGCCCGAATTTATCTGTACGTATCCGTTACCGGAGTCGTCCGATACCTTGCCAGGTAATCCTGTTGGATAACGGTTGCCTGTTGGTAAAATTCAATACCGAAGCCTCAGCTATCACGCCGGGACAATCTGCTGTGTTTTATGATGCCAACCGGGTATTAGGCGGAGGGTTCATCGCATCGCAACAAGGAATCCGAAAGATTTCGGCAGAAAATAGTTATAAATTTGATAAAAAGAACGGACAGATATGAAACAAAAGAAACTTTCTGTTTGTTTCCTATGTTAAAGAAAGACGATTAAATTTATAAAAAGCACCCCAAAAAAGTGCAAGCTATGCTTTTTTTTTATATCTTTACTTTCGGTAAGCAATATCTGTATAACACAAAAATAAAAAGATTATGAAACTAAGAAGAAACCTTACCGCACTCGTACTTGGATTAAGCACGATTGCAGCGTTTGCCCAAAGCGGCAACACAGAGACACGCCAGATTAAAGAAGAAGGCAAAACCGTATTTAACCCGCACTGGTTTATGCAGGTTCAGGCCGGAGCCTCACACACCGTAGGAGAAGCCAAATTCGGAGATCTGATTTCTCCGGCAGCTGCACTGAATGTCGGATATCAGTTTACCCCCTTATGGGGATTGCGTGCCGGTCTGAGTGGCTGGGAAGCTAAAGGTGCGTGGGTAAGCCCTGAAACTATTTACAAGTATAATTATTTGCAGGGAAATGTAGATGCTACACTTGACTTAAGTAATCTGTTCTGCGGTTACAATCCGACACGTTTCTTCAACGCGTATTTGTTCGGCGGTATTGGTGTGAACGGAGCATTCAACAACGATGAAGCCGTAGCAATCAACGATGCCGGACATCGGTTGGAATATCTGTGGCGCGACAGCAAAGTAAATGTCGTAGGCCGTTTCGGCTTGGGCACGAACTTACGCATCAGCGACCATGTATTCTTCAACATCGAAGTGAATGCCAACACGATGTCTGATAAATACAATTCGAAGAAGGCAGGTAATTCCGACTGGCAGTTCAATGCTTTAGCTGGATTTACATTCAAATTCGGAAAAACTTATACAAAGACAGAACCTGTTTACTACGAGCCGACTCCTGTTCCTCCAACCCCAGAACCTGTAGTAGAAGAAAAGAAAGAAGAACCGGCTCCCGAACCTGTCGTTGTTCAACCGATGAAACAGAATATTTATTTTGTTATCAATTCATCCGAAATCCGCAATTCAGAACAGAGCAAAGTCAGTGCTCTTGCCGCTTACCTGAAAGAACACACTGACGCAAAAGTTTCATTGTGCGGATACGCTGACAAGAATACTGGAAATGCACGTATCAACAAGAAGTTATCAAAAGAACGTGCAGAAGCTGTAGCAGAAGCATTGAAAGCGCAAGGCATTTCGGCAGACCGTATTACCGTTGATTATAAAGGTGATACCGTACAGCCGTTCTCTACTATGGAAGAAAACCGTGTGACGGTTTGTATTGCCGAATAAAAACTATTCATTTTCTTAATTAGACTGTATCCTGTAGAAGTTATTACCTTTCTACAGGATACAGTTTTTTTATACTTGCAGTAAGTCATGGGAATCTTATTGTGTAAAAGAAAACTGAAAAATGGGCGCATTTCGCTCTATTTGGACTGTAATGTTGAAGGAAAACGTTATAAAGAGAACCTGGGCATCACCCTAGAAGCACCTGTAAGCAAGGAAATACGTCAGGCAAATTGTGCCAAATTGCAATTGGCTAAACTTTTACGTGCACAACGTGAAATCGATTATCTCCACAATCACTATTGGTCGAAACTGCCTCCATTATTTCACTCTCAGGTTAGAGAAGATGAAACGGCAGGCGAACCTTTACCCGACTTTTTCCTTGTATCGATAGGATACCTTAATATTTATCAGCCCAAAGATAGCCGTATGGTACAGGCTGCATTTTCATACCTCCGTCAGTTTCATCCTGCTTCTTTGCCTGTGAACCATATTACACATAGCTTTTGTACACGGTTCTTTCGCTTTTTACAAGAAAGATTGCATGGCAATACACCTGTCAATTACTTCAAGAAATTCAAAATGTGTCTGGATTATTGCGTAGAAGAAAACCTTCTGCCCTCTAATCCGGCAAAAGGCATCCGGCTACCTCAATATAACGATGTGACTAAACAGATTTTGTCGCCTAAAGAACTGGTAAAACTTACTCTCACACCTTGTCGCAATCCGGAAGTGAAACGGGCTTTCCTGTTTTCGTGCCAAAGCGGATTGCGTTGGTGCGATATACAAGAATTGTGTTATAAGAATATAGACTTTGCACAACGCCATCTGATGTTGGTTCAAAAAAAAGTTGCAGGTCATTCACAAAAGCCTGTCTTGCATATCTATCTGAATGAAAATGCCATGAAACTGTTGCAGGAATCACAAGGTACTCCCGATGATTTCATTTTTCATCTTCCTTCCCATTCATATAGCTTGCGTATCATCAATGAATGGACCAGGCGTGCCGGATTGCGCAAACATATTTCTTTCCATTGTGCCCGCCATACCTTTATTACTTCCATTATGGCCAGGGGAGCAAGCATCAAGACAGCAGCTTCTTTGGCTGGACATTCCAGTACCAGGCATACAGAAAAATATATACATATCATCGATCAGCAGAAACAACAAGCGGTAGAAAGTCTTCCAGATCTTCCACTTTAAAACAGATTAGGTTTTCAGTGCTATCGAAGCTTTTTCTTTGGGCAACTTTAACACCATGATAGGTAAGCCTTGTTAGAAAGTGAAGAATTTTGAAAAAAAGACATCAATTTCTCGGGAAATCAATCTTTTTTATATACATTTGTGCCATGTAATAAATAAATTTAATACGAGTTTATGAATGAACTGAAAGTAAGCCTTAAAAGAATAGCCGAAGATGGCTTTACCCGCAACGACGAAATATTGGCAGACGAATCAAAAACATTGATTCCTCAGATGGGATTCGAGTTGCTTTCTGATATTAATAAAAACATGTTGACCATTGTAGCGCATGTCGGTTATGTTACTCCTGCAAAGGAAGTTGGAGCAGCGTTACGCTTCCGATTCTCGCTAGAAGTGGACAGTTTGAGTAATCTGGAATATGTTACCAATCCGCAAAAGGGTACCCATCAATATAAGTTCCCTAATGGTTTCATCGAAGCAGTCCTTACCGATGTGTATGCTACTGCCCGTATACTGATAGCACAAAAACTGAGAGGCACACGTCTTGAAAACATTTACTTACCTTTTGGAGGTGCGGGCAGTTTGGTTCGCATGATGCAGAAGAAATAAGATAAATCTTTTTCTATAAGACAATAGCAGGAGACATAAACATTCGAATACTGTTATGCCTCCTGCTTTTTTAGCGCGCCCATACTTGTCAAATTCTTTTGATAAGATATCTTTTTTCTCCGACTCAACTATCCGACTATTCAATCGGCACATATTCGGCACATTTTGTTATCAACTCCGCATGTGTAAATATCTAAACTTTTATTTATCAATTAATTAGCTCATTCCGCACATGTAGCCGGCGCGGCTACTGACGGGGCTTTCCGCCCGTTCTCTCCAGAATATGGCTGTACTTGTAAAGGCTTGAGTTAGAACAATTTGAGTTTTTTAATTTATAAATTAAAGTTATTTTCTTATGAGAAAAAAGTATTTAAGTGCACTTCTGTTCGGAGCGCTTTTGTTCGCTTCGGCAGGAACGTTCCAGTCTTGTAAAGACTATGACGATGACATCAAGAATCTGGAAGAGCAGCTGAATCAAAAGGCTTCGCTTGAAGATTTGAATGCCAAAGTCGAACAGCTGAATACGGCTGTAAGCGAAGCAAAAACTACTGCGCAGGAAGCTTTGGATAAGGCACAGGAAGCTTTAGACAAGGCTAATCAAGGTGGTACCGAAGGCGTGAGCGAAGACGAAATGAACGCAGCCATCGAAGCGGCTAAAGCTGAGATTGAAAAAGAAATGGAGAAATTGGCTAAGCTGGAAGATGTAGAGGCTAAAATCAAAGCAATGCAAGAAACTTTGGACGCTGCCGTAGGCGCAACCGAGGAGCAAATGCAAAAACTGCAAACACAGGTCGAAGCGTTGACCGTACAAGTGATGAACGTAATCGGTTCACGTCTGACCAGCGTCACACTGATTCCGGAAATGCATATCAACGGCATTCCCGCTATCACATTCACTACGTTGCAATATACTCCGCAAACCTACAAAGTTAATACACACGAAGGTGTAGTGGAAGGCGACCATAGCAAAAACCCGTGGCTGGATCATGAAGCTGCAGGCAAGCCTTTGTATATCTCTACTGAAAAGAACGAGGTGAATTACCAGTTGAATCCGAATATCGGCATCACGAACGAGGATGTAAATACACCGTCATTTGACTGCATTACATCTACAAACATCACAAGAGCCACCGAAATCTTGAACAACAAACCGATTGAGGTAACCGGTTACGACGTGAAAGACGGTGTTATGACTGTTACCTTCAAGAAGAACAGCGAATATTTAGGCGAAACATTGGGCACAACCGGCGAAGCTCACACTGGTGACAAGAAAGAAAGCTTCTATATGGCATCACTGAAGACTCCTATCGCTGAAAAGAACCTGACCGATGCTGAAAAAGAAGCTGGCGAAGACGTTTACGTAAATTCTGAATACAGCCGCATTGAAGAAATCGTTGCAGAACCGTATCTTGCTAACTCAAGAACTGACTTTGAGAAGGCTAAGAATAATGCGTTCGCCAACGAGACACAAACCGATGCACAAGGCGAATTCTACGTTCACTATCACGACTCAATCTGCCTGTACAACTCTGGCAACAACGAAATGGTGGACGTATTGGCTCCATACGATGAACCGCTGGATTTGAGCAAACTCGTTACCGTATGTGCAACAGATGTGGATGACCACAAGACTCATTACGAACTGGACAACTACGCCGATTACGGTTTGGAATTCCGTTTCGCATTGGCTGAAGGAAAATACCTGCAGGGTGATTTGGAAACAAACGAACAGGAATTCGGTAAGATTCTGAACGGTCACTTCCTGAAATCTGAAGTCTACGATGTAGAATTGGGCGATAATGAATACTCGAAGACTTCTATCGGCCGTGAACCTATCGTACGTGTATCATTGGTGGATGCCAAGAATAACAATAACTTGGTAGCACAACGCTACATCAAAGTACGTTGGAGCGGAGAAAAGAGCCAAACTATTCCGGCTGTAGACTTGGGAACCAACGATGTGACTTGCCACGATATGTGGAAGCAACTCTTCTCTCAAGACATGAACGAGAAGATTTACCATCAAGTGAAGTTCGATGGCGACCAAAGCATCAGCAAGACTCAATTCCATACCATCTATACCGATATGAAGATTACAGGCTTGAGAAAAGATGGTCAGAATATCGACCTCTCTACTTTGAACTATACAACCGATGCTAATGATTGGAATGAAGGTACAGACAGAGTGGAAGTAGACGGAGGTGAAGCAATCAAGAACGACAAGGACTTGGTATTTGCAATGTTGCATGATGCAAATGACAACACTTCCTACAACTTGGTATGGGCAATGAATCCGGAAACTGTAGGCAAGCTGGCTGAAAACAACGGCAAGTATGCTTCTACTTATGAAATCGATGTAGAATACATTGACCCGGCAGGTTTGAACGGAAACATCAAACAAACCTTCAAGCAGACCATTGAAGCTCCGACACAAACCTTCTCTTACCAAGGTACTTACTGGGCTGACGGTAAGGGAGAAGGCGTATTCAACGTGAACCCGATCGTATTCAATACGAAAAATGACGGATGGACAGTCGCTGAAAAACCTCACGCATATCCGGGTGCCGCTAACGGTTGTAAACTGCAAGACTACAGCCACATCGAAGCTGACTTGGTTAATGGTTACATCTATGAACCTACGAAAGAAAAACCGACCAGCTTAGCACAATTCATCCAGAAGATTCGCAACTGCGCCGATGTCAAGTTCGTATTCGACAAAGATAAGTTCGCTAACTACGACTATCTGGCAGGCTACACAACCGATGCTGAAGGCACACAATTGTGGAAAGGTAGCGTAGGCACAGCCGTAGACAACGACCGGACTCCGAACGACAACATCAACGAATTGGATATGGGCATCTTCGACTACGTACAAAATGATAACTTGGCTGCAACCATCAACAACTTCATGGGTGCTACAGAAATTCAGAACAAGAAGAATCTGCCATGGGATTTGGACGAAATTTTGGGTACTGGCGAAGATGAATGTAAAGCAATCATCCGTCTGCACGAAAAAGACGACTTGAATGGTACTTCAGCAGCCAATGCATTGGTAGGCAAGAAAGTTCCGGTGAAATTGGTAGTTGCATACAACGACTACAACGTAGTACCTGTTCAGGAATTTGAAGTAATGTTCATCACTCCGTTGGCTATCGACGGTACTATCGGCGACAACTTCGTAGACGCTATGGTAGACGGTAGCTTCTTGAGCGTAGCCGAGAACTTTACGTTCACCGACTGGAACGGTTACAAGGTAGCCCGTGTTACTCCGACTACTCCGGCAAGTGAAAAAGAAAGCTACGCTCACCAGTTGTACGACTATTATGCAGTGAATGAAGTAACCTTCTTGACTGACCAGACTACAACCAGCTTGGCATACGATGCCGCTACGAACACTTACATCCACAAAGATGGTGTAACTGATGGTAAACTGCCTACAGGACGTTCGTTGAAGCAAATGAACTGGGATGAAAGCCAACCGAAGTCTGCAGCTACGGTAACATCTGCCGACCCGACTCACTTGGCATACTTCAACAACTCTGGTACTCCGGTCAACGTTGACTACGAAATGTTCATCGACGTAACCGTTAAGTACAAGTGGGGTAACCTGCCGAAGAACGACATCAAGGTTAAGGTTTCTAAGGCTGAAGGTATCGAATAATCGAAAGCTTTCAAGCTAATGAAATAATCTGAAAAAGGAGGGTAGCCCAGCTGGCTGCCCTCCTTTGTTCTAATTTAAACGAAGGAAAACAATGAAGAAAATTATTTTTGCAACCGGAATCATTGCCTTTATGGCTATTTCATGCGTCAACAAAGCCAAAAACCATCCGTATGCCGGCAAGTTCATCACCGAAACAGGCACCATATTCGAGCTCCGAGAAGATTCCACCACCTGCATCCAATTTGCAGATTCACTTCAATATGAAGGGAAATGGTCATCCCACCGTTCCGGAGATACGCTGGAATACGCCAACATCGAGTTTGCAGGCTATCCTACTTATTATTATCTGAAAGACGGAAAACTATACCGCAGCAAACGGGAAATGATTTCCGGCAAATTAGGTGAAAAAATCAACTATATGAACTAACAGTTATCTCTTCAAAGCTGTCGCATAAAGCAATCTGTAGTTAAAAAGGAGAGGGAAGTCCTATACAACATTACTACTTTAGCTACTGATTCGCATAAGTAATATATACTTCATCGGCGGATGAAGTATATATTACTTTTTTCACAGGCATTTCTACACCCGCAGGTTGATATTCTCAAAATAAAATCGTTTCTTTGTATCTGTATTCAAAAAAACATGCGCCATGATGAAGTACCCGATAGGAATCCAGAGCTTTGACCAGATTATAGAAGACGGTTATGTCTATATTGATAAAACTGATTTGATTTACCAGTTAGTAAAAGGCGGGAAAATCTATTTCCTGAGCCGCCCGCGTCGGTTCGGCAAGAGCCTGTTGGTCTCTACCCTGAAATGCTATTTCCAAGGGCGGAAAGAACTGTTCAAGGGGCTTGCTATTGACAGGTTGGAGACGGAGTGGGCGGAATACCCCGTGTTCCATATCGACTTTAACGGAACGGACTTTACAAGATCGGGCAAACTGGATGATATCATAGGAGGTACGGTCGGCACAT
>ERZ779645.629-NODE-629-length-19675-cov-2.958104_pt1 | contig 19675 bp, 14 predicted proteins | sample MGYA00511103_ERZ779645 | MGnify/ENA primary metagenome ERZ779645 (study PRJEB29588, sample SAMEA2158521) | human gut metagenome | biome: human gut; feature: human-associated habitat; material: faeces | place: Denmark | collected 2008/2010 ...
AAAAGGAATGCGTATTTTTGTCTCGGGAAAATGACAAATTTAAAGGAACGTTTTTTTTAGTCATTTTTTGACCCACCAATCACTTGATTTACAATAAATTATTTTCCCAATTACCAAGTCTTAAATTTCATCAGTCCCGTTTTGGTTCAAAAATCGGTCTTTTTCAAGGAAATCCTTGATGCTTACTACGTTTCAGAGGGATACTTATCCGTTTTTGATCCGATGCCTATTTGTTTGTTTTTCGGTGATTGCCCGATTTTCCTCCCCCAAACGGCCATTATTACTGCATCGGCACAAACCCTTCGTAGCGGACCGTCCAGCTCCCGTCTTTGGGGAAACCGGGAGCCTCACCCTCCGAGCCGTCCCCACCGCCACACATCATGGCGACTGCCGTCAGCAACGCTCCGTTGGAAGGGAAATAGGGAAACGGACCGCCTGTCGCCAAACCATGTTCGTCGAACTGGAATCCGGCGGAAGGGTGCATCAGCATGTCAATAGCCAGTGTCCCGTACGGGCGGCAGCCATGGCCAACATCGGGAAATCCCAGCCCCATATGCGATTGAATTGCCATTCTTTGCTGACTTTCTCCAACGTGCGCTTGAAAGTCGGCTGGTCTACCCCATCACCAGGCAACATGCCGTAGACACCGGTCAGGGCCGGATGCTCGTAGGTATATTTTGTCCACATATCGGGGATGCCCTCGTAGGTAGTATAGACGCCGTCGGCAACGGGAAGGGGAGCCATCTTCGAAAGTACTTCCTTCCATTTCTTCGTTCTTTTTTCCGACAGGCCCAGCCGGTCCGCCCATTCCAACGCCGTGCGCAAGCCGTAGCGGAAATAGCCTAACTCGAAAATCGGATTGATGGTCTGCAACGGGTCCGTATTCTCGGAAACGACAACGACAGGAGGACCCAGGACATATTGTTTCGTCTTTTTGTCGTAGAAAAGGTAATCTGCCATATAATCGGCCGTGTTCAGCACGACGTCTTTCCATTTCTCCAATGTTTCGGGAGCAGGTTTCTGACGGTATTGCATCTCGGCGAAGTAGATCGGATGGGGTTCGTGCCAGATCAGATAGGCATGGGCGCTACCCGGCCATTCGCGGTTGAAGTTTCCGGTGCACTTCGGCCAACGTGCACCGCTACGACCTTCGCTCTTGGCGCGTTCAAGGGCCTTCGGCATAAAGTCCTTATAGACGTTCAGATAGTTATCAAAACATTCCATCCGGTTCCACAACCCGTAGTGCACACCATGCCACCAAATCATCTCGAAGTGGAAACGGCCGAACCAGCCGTTATTCACCAAACCGGATTCCTGAGGTGGGAACAGTCCGCTTTCATTTGCACGCATCAAGTACTGCGAGAGGACAATACGCCGCTCCAGTTCCAGCCAGCGGGGATCTTTGCTTCCGGAGAGGTCGACGGCAGCTCCCGAACGCCAGTATTTCTCCCAACTGGCAGCACTCTTCCGTTCGATAGAGGCAACCGACTCGGTCACATCGGCGACCGGTTCAGGAGAGAAGCAGCAGGTAAAGGAAAAGGTGGAAGTATGCCGGGGCTGGAGGAGGAAGGTATGCTCCTTTTCAGATTCACGGCTGAAAGTGGCAGGGCCGGTCCAGTCAAGGGTGGCGTAGTAGTGCGTGTCATCCATCGTACGGGCGATACGGACCGAGTTCGGAGCCAACTTCTCGAAGGTGGAAGTATGGCCAGAGATCGTGTCGTAGCGTCCTATGTAATGTTTGAAATAGCGTCCGTCGGGATAAGGAAAGTCGAGATAGATGCTCATATTACCATCGTTCAACAGTTCGGACTCGATACTGACTCCGATCATATCTTTATCGGGATGACAGACGGTACGCACTTTCACCTCTTTGCGGTTCAGTTCGAAACGGCTATAGACGACACCTGTCCACAGATCGATTTCCTGCCGGGCATTGCCCAGGTCAATTTCCCGCGCTTCCGTACCGTCTTCACGCAGTAGACGGAAACCGATACGGCCCAGGTTATAGCGATGAGGGTTCTTGGTCAGCCATTCGGACAGCTCGGGCTGGTCGGGATTGCGGAGTTCATAAGCAATCTTTTTGCCGTGCGTCTCCACGACAACCGGACGGTAATCTTCGGCTCTCATCCCTTCGGGGAGGGGGAAACTGTGCCAGCTCCAGTCGGACAGGGTGTTGAAGGGGACGAAAGTCTGCAATCCGGTTATATCCATCCCGAAGGCAAACTTGCCGTTACCTACTTGTGCCGGACTTTTCAGAAGCGTCCCGGTCGTACACACGCGATGCCGCTTGACAACGGCCTCCCGGTCAATGGGCTCTCCCATAACAGACAAAGGTAAAAAGACCGACAGGCAAAAGAGGCTGACTAAACTTATCAGTTTTTTCATGGTAGTTATCCTTTTATATGTTTCTGTGGATAAAGATAAGAGATTGCCGCCAAGCCTCAGTTTACAGTTCTGACATTTTTCCTTCGATTTCTGGTAAATAATGGTTTACTTGTTACTTTTGGCTTGATCCAAAAGTAACCCAAAAATCAAGGCTTAACCGTCCGGTCTACTCCGGGCAAAGGAGCAGGCTGCATCGGCCATCCTTGAGTACCAGAGAAGACCGGTCCTACTATATTATATATTGCCGGTCTTCTTCTTCCAAACCAGGAAGAAGGCTAAAACAACGATTGTTATGGCAAAGCCGATAATCTGTGAAATGCCGTTTTCCATGCCTAAGCCTTCAGGAGCGACAAAGATGTATGTCGAGCAGACAGCCGTCATAAACAAAGCCGGAATCAGCGTAACGATATAGGGCTTCTTCGAGATCACCAAGTAGACAGTCAATGCCCATAAGGTAAACACCGCGAGTGTCTGGTTACTCCAAGCAAAATAGCGCCAAATCATATCGAAACCATCCTTGTCTTTCTGGCTGTAAAGCAAAAGAGCGATAGCCACCAAGAACAAAGGAATGCAAATCACGAGCCGCTTGGAGACACTGCGCTGTTCAAGATGCAGAAAGTCCGCCACAATCAGGCGGGCCGAACGAAACGCCGTATCACCGGAGGTAATTGGGGCGGCGATCACACCTAAGACTGCCAATATACCACCTACCGTACCGAGCCATTCTTTCGTAATACTGTCGACGACAACGGCAGCATTGTTTTCACCCATACCGTTGTTATGATAGAAATAAGTAGCAGCAGCAGCCCAGATCAACGCAACGATACCTTCCGTAATCATGGAGCCGAAGAAAATAGGACGTCCGTACTTCTCATTCTTGATGCAACGGGCCATCAACGGACTTTGTGTCGCGTGAAAACCGGAAATGGCACCGCAGGCAATGCTGACGAACATAATCGGGAAGATAGGCAGATGACCGGGATAGGTGTTCGGCATCCCGTCCGTGATTTCAGGCAACGGCGGATGATTGACGAACAACATCACCAGAATGCCGATCGCCATAAACAACAAAGCGGCAGCAAACAAAGGATAGATTTTTCCGATAATCTTATCGACCGGCAACAAGGTCGCCAGGATGTAATACAAGAACACGACAATGATCCAGAAAGTAGTATCCAGATGTTCCGGTGTCAGCTTTGCCAGCAAGCCGGCAGGCCCGGCCACAAACACGGAGCCGACCAGCACCATCAGGATTACCGTAAAACCACGCATGAACTGCTTGAAGTTCACGCCCAGGTAACGGCCGATAATCTCAGGCAAGCTCTCCCCGTTATGACGCAGGGACAACATCCCGGACAGGTAATCGTGTACTGAACCGGCAAAGATACTTCCCAACACGATCCACAGGAAAGAAGCGGTTCCGAACTTCGCTCCCATAATGGCGCCGAAGATCGGTCCCAGTCCGGCGATGTTCAGAAACTGGATCATAAAGACTTTCCAAGTTGGCATCGGAATATAATCCACGCCGTCCTGGTGCGTATAGGCAGGAGTCTGCCGTTTGGCATCTATGCCGAAAATACGTTCGATGAATTTACCGTAGACGAAATAACCTACGATGAGTGCAATAAGGCAACAAACAAAAGTAATCATAATCGGTAATTGAAAATGGAAAATTGAGAATTGAAAATTAGATTGATAAGGATACAACAAGAGAGAGAAAATGGAAAATGGAAAACTGAAAAATAAAACAATTCTTCTTTATCTTTCAATTTTCCATTTCCAATCTTCAATTCAGAAGTTTTTTAACGACTTCCGAGATCATACGTCCTTCGGCTTTTCCGGCTAATGCCTTGGAGGCAATGCCCATTACCTTACCCATGTCCTTCGGACCGGTAGCCCCGACCTGTGCAATGATTGCCTTCAGCTCGACTTCCAGCTCTTCGGCAGACATCTGTTTCGGCAGGTACTTTTCGATAACGGCTACCTGTGCCAGTTCGACATCGGCCAAATCCTGACGTCCCTGCTGCACGTAGATAGCGGCGGAATCCTTACCCTGTTTGACGAGCTTTTGCATGATCTTCAATGCATCGGCATCTGTCAATGTATCGTTGGCTCCCGGAGCGGTCTTCGCTTCGAGGAAAAACTTCTTCACGTTTCTCAGTGTTTCAAGGGCGACTTTATCTTTCGCCTTCATTGCGTTTTTAATGTCTTCGCTGACTCTTTCGAACAAATCCATAGTTTTGCAAATTAAAGAATTAAGAATGAATAATTAAACCTTCGCGTATCCAACTACTCATCATTAATTTTTCATTATTAATTATCAATTAGTCATTATTCATTACCTAAAACTAATAACTGTGCCGCCAGATTTAGGCTTCTTGTTTTGGTTAGCGGCAGGCGAGGTGAACGACATGCCTTGGGTACGTACCGGTTCCTCACCCTTCCGGCGTATCTGCTGCACGTCTTTGGCAGTCCGCTTGTAGGCAGGTTTGTCTTCCATGAAAGAGATCAGAGCGTCATCGTCCAATTCGTCGACGGCAAATACAACGATTTCGGCATTCGGACGCGAGTCGATATATTCACCGTAATAACGTCCCATCAAGGCATCTTCTTCCGCTCGTCTTTTTCTTTCCGCTTCTTCCTTCTCTGCCATTTCGCGCAGTTGTTCTTCTGTGACAAGCTCCTGCTGTTCCGTCTTGGTCAGGATATCTTCCAACCCGAAACCGGTCACCAAGATCGTAATCTTGATCTTATGCCCTAAACTGTCATCATAACCATGTCCCCACTTCACCTCGTATTCAGTCTTGAATTGCGACATGAAATCATGTATATCGTCCATTTCACTGATACGAAGTTCGTCTTCATGGCTATAATAAATGACAAACGCTACCCGTTTAGCATTGAAAATATTGTTCACATCGTTGACCAACGTACTCTCCAAAGCTTCCGTAATCGCTTGTCGCAAACGTCCTTCTCCTTCTCCGAAACCGATACTGATCAAAGCTACGCCACTGTTACGCATCGTCGTGTCGACATCGGCAAAGTCGACATTCTGTTCCAAATCGGTCGTCACGATTTCGGCTATGCTCTTGGCCGCGATTGTCAATGTTTCATCCGCTTTACGATTCGCCTGTGGAACCGGCATGTCGGCAAAATTTCTCAATCGCTCATTGTTAATCACTAAAAGCGAATCGACATTCTGCGCCATATTTCTGACACCACGGAGCGCTTTCACGATTTTCGGCCGTCCTTCAAAGACAAAAGGTATCGTAACGATACCGACAGTCAGAATCCCCATATCTTTAGAGATCTTAGCGACTACCGGCCCGGCTCCTGTTCCCGTACCACCCCCCATTCCGGCCGTAACAAAGGCCATACGAGTACCGTCATCCAACATCCGGTAGATGTCTTCTTCACTTTCCAAGGCGGCTTTTTCTCCCACTTCCGGAACATTCCCCGAACCAAGTCCATGCGTCGTATTCTGTCCGATCAGCAATTTATTAGGAACCTCCGACTTCTGCAACGCCTGATTATCGGTATTGCATAACACGAAAGATACATCCCGGATACCTTCGCGATACATATTGCTGACCGCATTACCACCACCGCCACCGACACCGATCACTTTGATGATTGTCTGAGGCGCTTTTGCCAAATCAAAATCGTATGTATTATCGTCCATTGTCGTCTGTCTTTTATTGTTACCGATTATTGCTCATCTTTCAAGGCCTTGTCAATGCCTTCTCCCACCTTATCCACCGCATTTTTGAAAAGGTCGCCGATACCCCAGCCCTTACGGTTCTTTTTCTCTTCCTCCTTCTTTGTTCCGGAATTGCGGTTCTTAGTCGTAGCCGCTGACTGCTTTTCAACAGGCGGTTCTTCCTGCTTTTCTTCTATTTCAGCGATCACGGGTTCTTCTTTCGGCTCGATCTTCGGTTCTACCACTTTCGGTCTCTCCGGTTCGGGAGCGATATAAAGGGCGCAGTTCTCCGTTCCTTTCAGCAACAGGGCGGCTGCGGTCGTATATTCGGGATTATTGGCAATCATCTCGCCGTCGGCAATCAGATCTTTCCGGACGGAAGCATAACGAACATCCATCTTGAAACGTTCGCTGAGGGCTTCACGCATGTTCTTCAGAGCGGCTCCGTTGCCGGCAATCACGATACTGTAACCGGGATCTTTCGCCACTCCCGCATCTTCCATGCGGGCGTATATGTTTTCGATGATCTCACGGCTGCGGACTTCCACCACCATATTGATATCCGAAAGTTTGATCTCGCTCGAATGCTGTCCGTCGGCCAAGTCTACCGTGACCATCTGCTGTTCGTTATCTTTTTCCCAGATAGCGTTGCCGTAGGTGCGCTTGACACGTTCCGCTTCCTTCTCCGGCATACCCAAGGACATCAAGTCGCGAGTGATCAGATGGCTGCCCAACGGAATAACGTAGAGACCGGCCAGACTGCCATCCTTGTACATCGTGACAGAGGTGACGCCTGCACCGAAGTCGATCAACGCACACCCTTTCAATTTCTCCTGTTCCGTCAGGATCAGGTCTGCCAACGCCAGCGGCGCAACAACAACACCTGCCACATCGAGCTTGATCTGCTCCGCCATGTTCGTGGTTACGGCATGACGAAGAGACGGACGGCCAACGAGCAACTTATAGTGGGCTTCAATACGCGAACACCCCAAACCTATCGGATGGGTTTCCGGCTGGTTGTCGAGATAATAAACGGGAGCGGCTATATCCAGCACGTCCAGCATATCGGGACGATACTGCCGGCATTCCTGATCCAGTTCCTTCAGCACCTCTTCAGTCACCGTACCGCTACCGAGCACTTTCGACACGGCATGGTTAATCGAACGAAGCGACTGACCTCCCACCCCGACATATATCTTACCGATACGGGAACCACCCAATTTGTTTTCCAGCTTGCGGATCAACCGCACGATCTTGCCGGCTGCATCTTTTATATTATATACACATCCTCTTCGTATACAGGTATCGGAGTTCTCCACTTCGTAGGCAATGATGGAAAGTGTCCCGGCAGGGCCTTTCGCGCCTACCATGCCGACCATGTGAGAAGAGCCAAGGTCGATGGCCGCTATAAAGTCTGTGTATGCCATATTCTCTATCTTTTAGTACAAACAATCTGATCCTTATATTTTAAACTGATAATGCTGTACTTCTCCCACCCCACCTTCGGGATCGCTTTCTCGTAGAAGAGCCGGAGATTGTCCAGCTTCTCCTCGAAATCAGCAAAGGAGCCCAGTACGATACGATGGTTACCGACCCGCGGAATCAGCTCCACCTCGTTATCAGGATGAACGTAAATCTGTTCTATCTGATTATTCCAGAAATCATTCTCCTGCAAAAATAATGCAAATTTGTATAAGTCGGTTACCGCCAGCTCTTTTTCCACATATCCGCTCACAACCGGAACGTGCGCCACATAACGGCGGCTGACAGGCATCGTGCTTCCCAGATTATCCACATAATAGTTGCCTCTCGGACTTATCACACGCAAGATAGGAATTTTTTGCTCCACTTCCAATTTAATCATGCCGGAAGGAGTCTTGTAAGCTTCCACACGGGCAATCATTTCGTTTTTCAGCAATTCGTTTTCAATCCGGTCGGTGTTGATCTCGTCCATCGGCCTCTTGATCGGGTTCAAGTCAGCCTTCTTGAGGATATGCACCAAATCGCTCTCGCTCACAAAATGCTTGTCAAGGCTGTCCACGACCACTACTTGCAGGTCACGGCACAACTCCTTCTGCCTGCTTTCCCGAAAGAAGAAGGAGACAAACACGATGTAGCAGAACAACAGTGTTGCAACGATTATGGATACGATACGGATCACGATTTATTCTTTTTTATCCAATATTTGTTTTACCGGATCTACCAACAGTTCAATATTGCCGGCTCCGACCATCAGGACGACTTCGAGATTACCGGCTTCGGCAGCCACCACGTCCAACAGTTCCTCCTTGCGGATCAACCGCTTGTCGGCAATGGTCACGGCATCGAAGATAATCTGTGAAGTGACACCCGGTATCGGCTCCTCACGTGCCGGGTAGATATCCAGCAGTATCAGTTCATCCAGGAGCGAGAGGCTGGCGGCAAAGTCGGCGGCAAAGTCACGCGTACGGGTGTAAAGGTGCGGCTGGAAAATACCGGTCACCTTGCGTCCGGCATACAGCTCCTTCACGGAAAGGATGCTTGCCTTCAGCTCGGCAGGATGATGGGCATAGTCGTCGATCAGGACGATATTTTCTTTCTTGAGATGGAAGTCGAAACGACGGCGCGGACCGGCAAAGGTCGCCATACCATGCTTGATCTCCTCCGGTGTCACACCGTTCAGCCAGGCAAGGGCGATAGCGGCAACTCCGTTCTCGATGTTTACTTTCACGGGCACGCCCAGCTGTATGTCGGGGATGCGGACATCAGGACCGACAAAGTCGAAGAAGATTTCGCCACCTCCGATGCGGACGTTCTCCGCATAAAAGTCGGGACTTCCAGTTGAGAGTTGAGAGTTGAAAGTTGAAAGTTCTTTTGCGTCGAGAGCGCCGGTATAAGTATAAAACTTCACGCCTTCCTGCAGGCGGGGAGTGACGTTGATGCTTTGTTTCATAAGCAGGCAACCGTCCGGGCGGATCAACGAGGTAAAATGTTCGAAACTTTCACGATAGGCTTCCGGAGTCCCGTAGATATCCAGATGATCGGGATCGGCCGCGGTAATAACGGCCATATAAGGTTTCCACCAATGGAACGAACGGTCGAACTCGTCCGCTTCTATCACGGTCAGGTCACTCTTGTCGGAAAGCATCAGGTTGCTGTCATAGTTCTTCAGGATACCGCCTAAGAAAGCATTGCAATCCACATGAGACTGTTTCAACAGGTGGGCGACCATCGAAGAGGTCGTTGTCTTGCCGTGCGTACCAGCCACACACAATCCCCGGTTGCAACCAGTGATCTCGCCTAACACACGTGCACGCTTCATCACCTCGAAACCATTCCCCCGGAAATAGCAAAGCTCCGAATGGTCTTCGGGAACGGCAGGAGTATAGACGACCAGTGTCTTTACCGGATCGGTAAAGTCGTCGGGGATCAGGTCGACATTGTCTTCATAGTGAATGGCGGCTCCTTCATAATTCAACTGCTCCGTCAGACCGGAAGGAGTCTTGTCGTAACCGCCCACCTTCTTTCCCTTCGAAAGGAAATAGCGGATCAAGGCACTCATTCCGATCCCGCCGGCCCCGACAAAATAGACAGCCGTTATGTTGTTTATATCCATATTTTCTTACTCGTTACTATTCTTTGTTACAAAGATACGATCTTCCCACCGTATTTGCCATAAAAGAACGGCATCTTCTTCAGAAAAGGCTATAGCTTTTCTTGTAAAAGACTATAACTTTTTTCACCAGAGGCCATAGCTTCTCCGGCAAAAAGTCATAGGTTTTTCTTTTCGATAATCTTGACGATCTCGTCCACTATGCGTTCCGCGCTCTGGTGCTGGGCCAATGTCGCGATGTTGCGGCCCAAGACACGGAGACGTTCGTCGTCGTGGATGATTTCGAGAGCCTTCGACACCAATTGCTGTTCGGCATCTTTGTCGGCCACCATGACAGCAGCATCTTTACCCACCAATGCCAAAGCATTCTTCGTCTGATGGTCTTCCGCCACATTGGGAGAAGGGACCAGGATCACCGGTTTCTTCAGCAGGCAAAGTTCGGAAATAGAACTGGCGCCTGCACGGGAGATAATCAGATCGGCCGCCGCATAGGCATAGTCCATACGGGTGATGAAGTCCGAGCACCAGATCGGCATTCCCCTGTAAGCCTTCAGATGTTTCAAGGCTTCTTCATGGTAATAGCGTCCGGTTTGCCAGATTACCTGTACGTCGACATCCGAAGCGAAAAGTTTATCCAGATCTCCCTGTATGCTGCGGTTGATCGTCCGTGCACCCAGACTGCCGCCGACCACCAGAATCGTCTTCTTATCCGGGGAGAGGCCGAAGAACTTCAAGGCTTCCTCACGCTTGTCCGACGCCTCTTCCAGATCCTGACGGACCGGATTGCCGGTCACGACGATACGGTCGGCCGGGAAGAACTTCTCCATGCCTTCGTAGGCGACGCATATTTTGCCGGCTTTCTTTGCCAGGAGCTTATTCGTGACACCTGCATAGGAATTCTGCTCCTGTATCAAGGTAGGGATTCCTAAGGAAGCAGCCATCCAGAGCGTCGGTCCGCTGGCATAACCGCCTACCCCCACGGCAATATCGGGTTTGAACTCCCGTATCGTCTTTTTGGCAAGCTTGAGGCTTTTGAGCAAACGACCTGCGACACGGATGTTATTGGCCAAGTGGGCACGGTCGAAGCCGCTAACCGGCAACCCCACGATGCGATAACCGGCGGCAGGCACTTTCTCCATTTCCATCCGGTCATCAGCTCCCACAAACAGTATTTCCGCCTCCGGAAAACGTTTCCTGAAGGTATTTGCAATGGAGATAGCCGGGAAGATATGCCCTCCGGTTCCACCGCCGCTTATGATGATTCGGTACTGTTTCATATTTTAGTTTCTGTTGTTGTTTCTTCTATTGTCCGCACGGCCTCCAATGGATTCTCTTCACCCACGGGAGCTTTCGCGGTCGCTTCGAACGGTTTATCCGAAACGGTATCAAGGATTGCATCCGCGATCCTTTCGCTTTCCGGAAGCGTACCACCTTCGGCAATAGCAGCAGTCCCTTCTTCTTCCGGTATTTCTTCCTCATTTCCCATATTGGCTCCGAAACGGCTAACGCTCAAGATGATGCCGATATAGGCGCAACTGATTACAGTCGACGTACCTCCCCGGCTGACCAACGGCAAAGGTTGTCCGGTCACCGGTATCAGATCTACCGCCACCGCCATATTCGTCAAGGCCTGGACGACAACCAACAATCCGCAGCCCAGCACCAGGAATTTAGGAAAGAGCTTATCACATCTACGAGCAATCATCCCCACCCTGACAAGCAAGATGATATACAGGAGCAGGACAAAGACACCCCCGACGATTCCCATCTCTTCTATAATAATGGCATAGATAAAGTCCGAGTAAGCCTGCGGCAGAAAGTCGCGTTGCTGCCCATGTCCGGGGAACTTCCCGAACAGACCGCCACGTGCTAGTGCAATCTTGGCATGCACCACCTGATAGTCGTCACCGTCAATGCTGACAGCTCTTCCCGGTTCAAACTTGACGGCATCCGCCGGATCGGAAAAACGCTCGATACGTGCTTTCCAAGTGTGCACACGATCCGGCATCAAGTCGATCACCTTGTCCGGGGCAAACCGTATAAAACCCACTAACATCAAGACGCCGATGATACCCGCACCGCCCAATCTCAGCAAACGTCCGATGGATATCTGCCCGATGAACATCATCATGAAAGTCACGGCGAACAGCAGGATAGCGGTCGACCCGTTATTGAAGAAGATCAGAAAACAAACACCCCCAACGCCTCCCAAGATGTACCAGAACATCTGTTTATCCGTGAACCAATTCCGCTTGCTCAGGATAAACGCCGTATAACCGATAGCGGCTATCTTGGCTATTTCCGAGGGCTGGAAACGGATTCCGAGAATTTCCAGCCAACGAGGTTCCCCATTTACCACGACACCAACAAAGGGCGTAATGGCCAACAGAACCATCGAGACCGGCAAAAGCAAACTCAACAAGGAATAGAACCTGCACGGTATGTTGTGCATCAACAGTACAAGCACGAAACCTCCCAACAGGAAAGTCGCATGACGTACAATAGGAGCCCAATGATTCGCATTCTTATAAGCAATCGTACTGGTTGCACTGAAGACCTCGATCACCGAGACCAAACACAGGAACATGAAGATCACCCATATCACCCGGTCGCCCTTGAACAGTTTACTTGCTAAATCCATTTCTTCGTCTTTCTTTACAGGTTACGCACACAAGCCTTGAACTGGTCGCCACGATCCTCATAGCTCTTGAAGAGGTCGAAGCTGGCACAGCAGGGTGACAACAGGACGGTATCTCCCTTTTCGGCCAGCTTATACGCTTTCGATACGGCTTCTTCCATCGAACGGGCATCCTCGATAACAGGAACCTTCCCGTCGAAGAAACCATGCAGCTTGGCATTGTCCACACCGAGGAATACAAGGGCGTGCACCTTTTTCTTCACCAGCTCTTCGATTTCGGAATAATCATTTCCCTTATCCGTTCCACCCAGTATCAAGACCAGCGGAGTGGTCATGCTCTGCAAGGCATACCAGCAGGAGTTTACATTCGTAGCTTTCGAGTCGTTGATAAAATCGACTCCGCGCACACGTGCCACTTTCTCCAGGCGATGTTCCACCCCGGTAAAGTCGCTCAGCGAAGCCCGTAAATTCTCATCGTGGATATCCACCAATTTGGATGCGATACCAGAAGCCAGCGAATTATACAGATTATGCGTTCCCGATAATGCCAATAAATCTTCTTCCATTGTAAACGTTCCGTTTGAGGTTTCAATTATTATCTTTTTGTCTTCCGTATAGCCCTTTACGCCGGCTTCGTGAGTTTCGGCGAACGGGTAGAGAGTTGCCTGCGGATGGCGTTTGGCGATTTCGCGGGCAATAATGGGATCGTCGTTCCAGAATATGAAAGCATCTTCAGCCGTCTGGTTCCGGATAATGCGGAATTTGGCATCCACATAGTTCTGCATCTCGTAGTTATAACGATCCAGATGGTCAGGCGTTATATTCAGCAAGATGGCTATGTCCGCCTTGAATTCGTACATGTTGTCGAGCTGGAAACTACTCAGTTCGATCACGTAGACGGCGTGAGGATCTTCAGCCACCTGGAGGGCAAGGCTGTTCCCGACGGTCCCGGCAAGCCCCGCATCCACTCCCGCCTGCCGGAGGATGTGGTAAGTCAGCATGGTCGTCGTCGTCTTGCCATTGCTCCCGGTGATACAGATCATCTTGGCATCCGTGTACCGTCCGGCAAATTCTATCTCGGAGATGATAGGCGTACCTTTCTCCTTCAGTTTCTTTATGATAGGAGCCTTGTCGGGAATCCCCGGACTCTTGATGATTTCGTCGGCATTCAGGATGTCGGCTTCGGTATGCCGGCCCTCTTCCCAACAGATACCGTGGGCATCCAGCATATCCTTATACTTGGGTTTGATGGACGAGAAATCGGAAACGAACACATCGAATCCTTTCGCCTTTGCCAGCACGGCGGCACCTGCGCCACTTTCACCGGCCCCTAAGATAACAATCCTTTTCTTCATTTGATTTATGATTTCTTTATTCATTTATGATTTATGATTTATGATTTATGCGTCGATAATAAATCACAAATTATAAATCATAAATCACTTTACCTCATCTTTAACGTCACAATCGTTATAACTGCCAGGATGATACCGATCAACCAAAACCGGACCACGATCTTCGATTCGGGCACCACGTTAAAAGGTTTCTGTATCAAAGCCTGTATTCCCGCATTACCGGGCTTCTGGAAATGGTGATGAAGGGGAGCCATCTTGAAAATGCGCCGTCCCTCACCGTATTTTTTCTTCGTATATTTGAAATAGAACGTCTGCATAAGGACGGAGAGATTCTCTACCAGGAAGATGCCGCACAAGATCGGGATCAGTAATTCCTTCCGGATAATGATTGCGAATACAGCGATGATACCGCCTAACGTCAAGCTACCCGTATCCCCCATAAACACCTGTGCCGGATAAGCGTTGTACCACAAGAATCCGACCGTTGCCCCGATAAAGGCAGCCGCAAACACCACCAGTTCTTCCGCTCCGGGGATGAACATGATATTCAGGAAAGAGGCGAACTCGAAGTGCGACGACATATACGCAAGTATTCCGAGTGCCACCCCGATAATCGCCGAGCTTCCCGCTGCCAGACCGTCCAAGCCGTCTGTCAGGTTCGCCCCGTTCGACACGGCCGTTACCACGAAGAACACCATCAGGACGAAGACCAGCCAGGCTGCCTCTTCCTTATATTCGCCTGCCCAGTTGACCAACTGCGCATAATCGAAATTGTTGTTCTTCACAAACGGGATCGTCGTCTTGGTCGACTTCTTTTCAACCGCATGGTAGCGGACTTCCTCGATCACATTGTCATGCCGCACTTCCATATTCTCCTTGATTACCACATCCGGACTCATAAAAAGCACCAGGCCGACGATCAGCCCCAGACCGATCTGTCCGATAATCTTGAACTTGCCGTGCATGCCTTCCTTGTTCTTCCGGAACACCTTGATATAGTCGTCAGCAAATCCCAACGCCCCTAACCAGATGGTCGTCACCAGCATCAGGATCACATAGATATTGGTCAGCTTCGCACAAAGCAAGGTCGGCACCACAATCGCAATGATAATGATGATACCTCCCATCGTCGGCGTCCCTTTCTTACTCATCTGCCCTTCCAGGCCGAGGTTACGCACCGTCTCGCCGATCTGCAACAGTTGCAGCTTGTCGATGATACGGCGTCCGATAGCCGTCGAGATGAACAAGGACAGGATCAATGCCAGGGCGGAACGGAATGATACATACTTGAACATACCGGCACCCGGAAAATCGAGCTGATCCAAATAATTAAACAAATAATACAACATAAAAAACTTCGTTTTTCAGTTGAAAGTCGAGAGTTGAAAGTTGAAAGTTAAATACTGCTGAATATAACTTTCACCTTTCACCTTTCATCTTTCAACTCTTAAATATTTCTTTTAACTGTTCCCGGTCGTCAAAATGATGCTTCACGCCTTTTACTTCCTGGTAATCTTCATGGCCCTTGCCTGCAACCAGGATCACGTCACCTTTCCTGGCGAGCATGGTAGCTGTTTTGATCGCCTGCGCACGGTCCGTAATGCAGAGCGTATGTTCCATATCGGCAGCATTCAGGCCGGCAACCATATCTTTAATGATCTCATCCGGTTCCTCGAAACGGGGATTGTCGGAGGTCAGGATCAGCTGATCGCTCAACTTGGCTGCCTCCTTCGCCATGATCGGGCGCTTTCCTTTGTCGCGGTTTCCGCCCCAGCCAACGACCGTAATCACATGGCCGTTGCCGTTCAACACCTCATGGATGCTGTTGAGCACGTTCGTCAATGCGTCAGGCGTATGGGCATAATCCACGATTGCCGTATATCCCAACGGAGACTGGATCGTCTGGAAACGACCGGAAACCGAATGCAGATCGCTCAACACCACCAACACTTCTTCCGGATCTTTGCCTAACGAAACAGCAGTTCCATACACTGCCAACAGGTTATAGGCATTGAAACGGCCGACAAAGCGTGTCATCACCTCACGCCCGTTAACCAGCATTTCAGTCCCTTCGAAATGGGATTCCAATATCCTTCCTTTGAAATCGGCCAATGTGCGGAGCGAATAGGTCAGCTTCCTGGCAGCCGTATTCTGCAACATGACAAGACCGGCTTTGTCGTCCGCATTCGTAAGTGCGAAAGCCGAAGCAGGCAGATCATCGAAGAATTTCTTCTTGGCTTTCAAGTAATTCTCGACTGTCTTATGATAATCCAAGTGATCACGCGTCAGATTGGTAAAGATACCTCCGTTGAACGACAGGCCGCTGATACGCTTTTGGTCGATCGAATGCGAACTGACTTCCATAAAAGCATACTCGCAACCGGCTTCCACCATCCGAGCCATCAGATTATGAAGGGTGACAGGGTCAGGTGTCGTATGATCAGTCGGGATTGCTTCGCCATCGATATAATTGCAAACGGTAGAGAGTAATCCTACTTTATGCCCCATCTTCCGGAACATCTCGTACAGGAGTGTCGCAATTGTCGTCTTTCCGTTCGTGCCGGTCACTCCAACCAATATCAGATTGTCCGAAGGATTCTCATACCAGGCAGAAAGTGATTTGCCTAAAGCATCCGCCGAATCTTTCACCCGGATAAAAACCGGTTTGCTTTCGGATACCTGTATGTCTTCATCCGAAAGAGCAGGAATTTCCTCGCAAACGATTGCGGCAGCCCCTTTCCCGATCGCGCTTTGGATATAATCATGGCCATCTACGGTCGTACCCCGAACCGCCACAAACAAAAAGCCTTTTTCCACTTTACGGGAATCAGACTGAATACCGGAGATCTCCACGTCGGTGTTTCCTACGACCTCAAGCACTTCCAACGGATGAATAAGTTCTTTTAGTTCCATAGCCTATTTTAATGTTAATGAAACGGTTTGTCCTTTCGAAACCCGTGAACCGGGAGATACGGATTGAGAAGATACCCGCCCCATACCATTCAACGAAGCCCGTAATCCAACGCTTTCCAACAGGTAAACGGCGTCTTTCGCTCCCATGCCAACCACATTCGGCACCAATCCTTCGCGGATAGGGATATCTTTCAGTTCCACATCTTCCCTGCCGTCCTCACGCTTAGCCGTCACCCATTGGGTTTCGATACTGTCGTTATCGGCCTCTATATCGAGTTTGTCCAAAACATATTCCAACGCTCCCCGTTCACCGGCTTTCGGCTGCGGCAACGTCACTGCCAATGAATCCTTTTCCATGTCGCGGATATCGAATGACATATGGCTGGCATAGACCTTCTCGGCTATCGCCTTCACTACGCCGCCTGACATCGTGCCCCCCGAAGGATAGCCGTTGCGCGGCTGACGGATCACGACGATGCAGGAATATTTCGGTTCGTCGGCCGGGAAATAGCCGCAGAAGGCGACCTGGTGGCCTGCCTGGCGGTAAACACCTCCCGAAGCGATCTGGGCCGTACCGGTTTTACCGGCAATACGGACAAAGTCGGAATGGACGGCCTTGCCGGTTCCTTTTTCCACTACGCCTAACAACATATCCTTTATCATATTCAGCGTACGCTCCGAGCAGATGGATTCCCGCACCACTTCGGTAGAGAAGCTCTGCACGGTCTTGCCGTTGTGCAAGATTTCTTTCGTAAAGATCGGACGCACCATCTTACCGTTGTTGGCAATCGCATTATAGAAAGCAAGCGTATAGATCGGCGGGATCTGAGTCTCATACCCGAAAGACATCCACGGCAGAGCAGTCTTCGACCAGTAGCGCACAGTGTCGTCCGGCCGGCGGATTTTAGCACGGCCCGCTCCAGGGATTTCCAGACGGAGGTCTTCGTTCAAACCGATACGGTAAAGCCCTTCCACATACTTAGTCGGATTCTTTTCATATCCTTTCAGGATCGTCTTGGCCACCCCGATATTGGAGGAATACCAAATCGCCTGCTCCACCGAGATCCGACCGTATCCGCCTTTATTCATATTATGGTCCGTCATGCGGGCACCCTTATACATATATATACCATTGCCTACATCGACCGTATCTCCCGGATTGCATAAACCATCCTCCAAGGCCACCATGATAGAGGCCACCTTGAAAGTAGAGCCCGGCTCGATCTCGTCCGCTACGGCATGATTCTTCGTCTCGCCATATACGCCCTCACGGATACGCCCCATATTCGTGATCGCCTTGATCTCTCCGGTCTCGACCTCCATCACGACAGCCGTACCAGACTCGGCATCGATCGCCTTCAATTTATCGACCAGCGATTTCTCGGTTATATCCTGTATATTGATATCGATCGTGGTGCGAATATCCATGCCATCCCCCGGATCCACCTCGATCACGTTCGTCCAGCCTCCACCGACACGGCGAACGGAACTCAACCCGGCCTGCCCCCGCAGGAGCGAATCGTATTGCAACTCCAATCCATTCTTCCCCTTTGTAGTTCCACCCTCCTCGATCTCTCCGTAGATATCACCGATCGTACGAGACGCCAAGGTCCCGAAAGGTTTCTGGCGCTGCACCATCTCCTTCGTATAAAAACCGCTCTTATAACGTCCCAGACGAAGGAACGGGAACTTACGGATCTCCTTCAAATCCGAATACGAGACCTTCCCCGCGTAAATCGGGAACTGGCGGCTTTTACCGCTCAGCCCTTTCAGCAGATAAGCCTTATAGCCCGCCGGCGTACGATCCTTCAATTTACGGGAAAGATAAAACGCCAACGAGTCCACCCCATCCTTCTTGGACGTCTTGAACGTATCCAGCCAATTATACTTGGCACCCTTAGCCGGAGTATACGCATCCGCCTTAAAGTCGATATACATATAATAACGAGGCACGCTGGTAGCCATCAACTTACCGTCCGACGAATAGATATTGCCACGTCCGGGCAACACCAAACGGTTCGGTCGTTTCTGGCTCTCGGCCACCTTCATCCATTTATCCCTCTCCACGAAGGCCGTATCAAAGGCACGGAACAGGATTCCTACGGCCACAAGCCCCAGCAACAGCACGACCACGAAGTAACAGAATAAAATCCGGCTACCTTTAGGCTCTATTTCTTTCGGTTCGTTTTCTTCAGACATACCTATTTACACCTTATCTCACTTATATAACTCATAAGGAGGGGTTTTCGCACCCTCCAGATCAATACCTTGCTCCTCGATCAGCAACTCGATTTGCGATTGGCGGCTATTGCCGGTCAACTCGGATGAGATCGACAACGCCTCGAAACGCACATCCCTCAATTGCTGTTGCAACCGGTCGATCTCACGCAGCTTTTGCATACAAGTATACCGGTTACCGATAAAGAAAAACGCCAACACGACAAGTAACACGATCATGCGCGTATGCCTCAAGATAAAATCCTCTTTTAGCACGCCGCCACCGAGTATATACCAGAACGAAAGACGCTTCTCCTTCTTCCTCGTTTTCTTATGTTGTCCGTTTTCTTCCATATCTATTTCTCCTTATACCTTCTCAGCGATTCTCAACTTGGCGCTCCGGGAACGGGGATTCCGCTCCACCTCCTCGTCGGTCGGGACGATTACCTTATTATTGACCAAGCGGAAAGGCGATCGTACGTTCCCGAAGAAATCCTGCTCGCATTTCCCCTCGAAGTTTCCGGTCTTCAAAAAGTTCTTTACCAGACGGTCTTCCAAGGAGTGATACGTGATAACCACCAATCGTCCTCCCGGTCTCAACACCCGCAAGGTACTCCGCAGCATCTCTTTCAGCGCCCTCATCTCATCGTTCACCTCGATACGAAGCGCTTGAAAGACTTGCGCCAAGAATTTCTTCTCTTTGTCCTTTCCCGTAAACGGCTTGATCACCTCCAAGAAGTCTCCGATCGTCTCTATCTTCTTTGTCTCACGAGCTTTCACCAGCACAGAGGCTAATTTCCGAGACACCTTCAGCTCGCCATATAGATAAAACACATCGGCCAACGCCTCCGCCGTATAATTATTCACGATATCGG
>ERZ779645.633-NODE-633-length-19639-cov-2.320874_pt1 | contig 19639 bp, 19 predicted proteins | sample MGYA00511103_ERZ779645 | MGnify/ENA primary metagenome ERZ779645 (study PRJEB29588, sample SAMEA2158521) | human gut metagenome | biome: human gut; feature: human-associated habitat; material: faeces | place: Denmark | collected 2008/2010 ...
ATTTTTCTGAGGAATATACTGTATGCTATGCCGGTAACTTCGATAAACTGAATGTGGGAAGTTTCACATACTAAATTTAAAGCCTATTTTAACGCGTGTATTATAATTGAAAATCCCCACGCTGTCAAGGATTTGACCGATTTCAATTTCGAAGCTTCTACTTATACAAATTATACAAAAGCTCCTCAAGCTGTTCTAAGCTCTCCACCGTATTCACTGCCGCGCGCAGTCTTGATGAATGCGGATATCCTGCCGTATACCACGCTGTGTGCTTTCTCATCTCGTGTATCCCCGTGTACTCGCCCTTGAACTCTATCATCATGCGCGCATGGCGCAGTATCATCCGGCGTACTTCCTCAAAGGATGGCTTTTCCTGATGCTCGCCGGTCTCAAAGTAATGCAGTATCTGTGAGAAAATCCATGGATTGCCCTGCGCTCCCCTGGCTATCATAAAGCCGTCGCAGCCTGTCTGCTCCTGCATTCTTATGACATCCTCTGCGCAAAGCAGGTCTCCGTTTCCTATGACCGGTATTGAGACAGCCTCTTTTACCTGCCTTATGATGTCCCAGTCGGCTTTACCGGAGTAGTACTGCTCTCTGGTCCTGCCATGCACTGCGACTGCGCTTGCGCCGCTTTCTTCAGCCACATGTGCCAGCTCTACTGCGTTGACATGCTCATCATCGAAGCCCTTTCGTATTTTTACGGTGACCGGCTTATCTATCGCTTTTACTATACTCTCTATAATCTGACCTGCAAGAATCGGATTTTTCATGAGTGCTGAGCCCTCACCGTTGTTTACGATTTTGGGCACCGGACAACCCATGTTGATATCCAGTATGTCAAACGGTCTTTCCTCTATCTGCTTTGCTATCTGAGCCATTATCTGCGGGTCTGAGCCAAACATCTGGAGTGAAACAGGCTTTTCTCTTTCATCTATCGAAAGAAGCGACTCTGTATTTTTGTTTTTGTATAAAATCGCCTTGGCGCTGACCATCTCCATACATAAAAGGCCGGCTCCCTGCTCCTTGCACAATAAGCGAAATGGCAGGTCTGTCACGCCTGCCATAGGTCCCAGTATCAGGTTGTTTGGGAGTGTCACACTTCCTATCTGAAGCTTTCGTATCTGATGAATATCCATACTATTACTTCACTCCCTTGCGGTTCTGCTTGCGATACACGAGGTTTATGCCCTTTAATGTCAGATCCGGATCGTATACATCCACGTTTTCTGTCTCATTGGATATTATTCTGCCGAGTCCGCCGGTCACTACAACCTTTGCATCGTACATGCCTGTTTCTTCCTTTACCTTGTTGATGATGTACTCTGTCTGTCCTATCTGTCCATACACAAGTCCCGCCTGCATGCTGGTGATGGTGTCCTTTCCGAGGATATTATCAGGCTTTTTAATCTCTATCTCAGGAAGCTTTGCCGCATCCTCCCAGAGTGCCTTGGCTGAGATACGTATGCCCGGTGCTGTGATTCCTCCCATGAAGGTACCGTTTTCATCGACCATATCGTAGGTGGTTGCTGTGCCAAAATCTATGACCAAAACAGGTCCTCCATATAATTCATATGCAGCTACGGCGTCTACTATACGGTCTGCGCCAATTTGCTGCGGATTTGGTGTGGCGATACGGATGCCTGTTTTGATGCCCGCCTCCACGATTATCGGCCTGATATTGAAGTATTTTATAAGGCCATTCTGCAGTGAATGCATGATATTCGGTACGACGGAGCAGATGATTGCATCATGTATGTCGTCCATGCCTACCTGATTTCTTTCAAGCAGAGTGCTCAGAAGCATGCCGTATTCATCTGATGTACGTGGCATTTTGGTTGTAATTCTAAAGCTTGCTTTTATCCTGTCACCATCAAACACGCCGCATGTTATGTTTGTATTTCCTACGTCCAGTGCTAAGATCATCTGTTATTCCTCCTCGAGTCCTTCTCCCAAAAATACTATGCGATAATACGTCTCTATCGACTCGAGCAGCTCTCTTCGCTCGTTGCGGTACTGCTTTATCTTTAGCACGCTTCCTATCTCGTCATAGAAAAAGTCGTTTTCCTTGCAGGATGTTCTGAAATCGAGGTTTCCGTCCTCATCAAACACCAGCTCCAGTATGCCTCCCACATCCTCTGTATACAGGACGCACATGATTTTGAGCTCGTCCCTTATTGTCTGTGGAAGTCCGTTAAAATTCTCGTTCAGATAATATTTTTTCTGATATGCGTTTGACACGCAAAGTACTACCTCTTTAGACATATCCGTATATTCCTCTCACTGATACTTCTCCGCTTGAAACCAGCTTGCGCGATTCCCATGTGTCCACGATCAGCTCGCCCTTAGGCGTGATGCCCATCGCTTTTCCGTCAAACGGCTCCTTCGGATCCAGTACCCTTACTGATTTGTTCCTGTTGACCAACAGCTCATCATACTCCCTGACGAGGGCTGAAAGGTCCTGCGTCTTTAAAAATGTGTCATAATACTGCTCAAAGTATGACATGGTCTCTGCGATTATCTGCGCACGGTGAAATCTTTTGCCACCTGCTTCTATCATGAGTGAGCTCGCCATCTGACTGATTTCCTCCGGAAAGCTCTCATTATGCACGTTGATACCGATACCTACAACAATATGGTTGATATAGTCAAACTGCGCATTCATCTCTGTGAGTATGCCGCACACCTTTTTGCCGTTTACCACAATGTCGTTTGGCCACTTTATCATGGCTTTCTCGCCGGTAACGCTTGTTATTGCCTTTGCGACAGCAAGCGCTGCCACAAGCGTGAGCATGGATGCATTGTTTGGATTGATATCAGGCTTTATCATAAGTGTCATGAAAATACCTGTGCCGGACGGCGATACCCAGCTGCGGCCGCGGCGCCCCTTGCCTGACTCCTGCTTGTCCGCTACGACTAAGGTGCCGCTCGGATAGCCTTTTTCGGCAAGCTCCTGAGCCTTGATGTTGGTGGAGTCTATTGTATCAAAATACAGCACTTCCTTTGCCACCCAGTCTGTGTGCATGAGGCTTTTTATCTCCGCCTCTGTCATCAGATCCGGCGCTGCCATGAGCTTGTAGCCCTTATTCTGTTGTGCCTCTATCTCATATCCGGCTTCCTTTAGCTGGTTTATGGCCTTCCACACGGCTGTGCGCGATACTCCGAACCGGTTGCATAGCTCCTGCCCTGAAATATAGCCGTCAGCGCTGCGTAGAAGTCTAAGTATTTCTTCCTTCATACTTTATTCCTTAGCTTTCCGTCAATCTTTTGTTGCGGTCATTGCTTGCCGTACTAGTCCGCAAGTGTTGCACGCATGATAGCCTTGATTGAGTGCATACGGTTCTCTGCCTCATCAAATACCACTGAACGCTCTGACTCAAATACCTCGTCTGTCACCTCAAGCTCGCTCAGTCCAAACTTCTCATAGACCTGCTTGCCGATTGTGGTCTTTAAATCATGGAATGCAGGCAGACAGTGCATAAAGATTGCGCTATCCTTTGCATTTTCAAATGCTTTTGCATTTACCTGATATGGCTTTAAGTCGTTAATTCGCTCTGCCCATACCTCTTCCGGCTCGCCCATTGATACCCACACATCTGTGTAGATGACATCTGCGTCCTTTGTGCCCTCTGCCACATCCTCTGTGAGTGTGATTGATGCGCCGGTTGTTTCTGCAACGTCCTTACAGTATTTTACAAGCTCATCATTTGGGAAATATTTCTTGTTTGTGCATGCCACGAAGTCCATACCAAGCTTTGCACATGTGACCATGAGTGAATTACCCATGTTGTATCTTGCATCGCCCATGTATACAAATTTCACGCCCTTGAGTCTGCCGAGGTGCTCACGGATTGTAAGCATATCTGCTAACATCTGTGTTGGATGATATTCGTTTGTCAGACCGTTCCAAACCGGAACTCCTGCATATTTTGCAAGTTCTTCAACTATGTCCTGTCCATATCCTCTGTACTCGATTCCGTCAAACATTCTGCCGAGCACGCGCGCTGTATCGGCGATACTCTCCTTTTTGCCTATCTGTGAACCGCTCGGGTCAAGGTATGTGACATGCATTCCAAGGTCATGTGCCGCTACCTCAAAAGAGCAGCGAGTTCTGGTACTGGTCTTTTCAAAAATCAGCGCTATATTCTTGCCTGTGAGTTCATCATGTCTTATGCCTTTTTTCTTCTTTTCCTTTTTCAGCTCCTGTGAGAGGTCAATCAGATAAGTAATCTCTTCCGGAGTGTAATCCATAAGTTTTAAAAAGTTTCGTCCCTTTAACTGCATTGCTCTTGCCTCCTGGGTTTTATTTGCATCGTTTATAGATGCAGGTTACTATAATTAATATCTGTAGGTTGCTATAATGATGTCATTTTACTCTATTTTGTGGTATGTTGCAAGAGGTTTGAAGCATTGACGCTCTGACTGTAAAACCACGCCGTACAAATAATTAAAGAGGCAGCAAACCAACAAGCTTTGTTGATTTGCAGCCTCTTTGTTATTTCTTTGTATTGGCTGTATATTATCTGAACTTCATATTTCCGATTGATATTCCTGAGCCATGGTCATTGAAGGATGTACATCCTCCTGTGTTGTCCACTCCGGACATTGCCTCCTGTGCTGCACTGTAGCATGAAGAAGAAATGCGTCCGCTAAGCTTTCTTGCGAGCTTTCCTGATGATGCCGGACCAAACTGGCCTTTCTGGTAAATAACACCTGAGATGCTGTTTGGATATGAGCCGCTCTTTACTCTGTTGATGAATGCCGCACCTACTGCGAGCTGACATTCATAGCTCTCTCCGCCTGCCTCACACTCGATGATTGCTGCAAGCAGTGTCAGGTCATCTGCTCCTGCACTTACCGCCTCGCCCTGTGTGGTCTCTGTTTTCTTTGATTCCTTTGCAGCTTTTGCAGCTTCTTTTGCTGCCTTTTCTTCTGCGGCCTTTCTCTCAGCCTCTTTCTGTGCAGCTATCTGAGCCTGTTCCTCTTCAATTGTGATACCCACTCTTGTGTTGAGGGAACGTGTCGCATAATCTGCTGCGATATATCCTGTCTGTGAATCACAGACTACTGCGATCCAGCCATCCTGTGCCTGTGCTGCGCGGTCCACCTGATAGGTCTTGCCCTGGTCAGCTACCTCTAAGGCCTTGCTGTTTGTATCTGCTGCCTCTCTCACACGAAGTCCGTCTGTATTTACTGTAGCAATTTCTCCGCATCTGTCGTAAGCATAGCTTAGTGCGTCAGTTCCGGTCACACAGTAAGAAACATTAACGTATCCGTCTACATTTCCTGACTTGATGTGAGCCCATGTGCCATCGTTTTCTACGATGTCTGCCACACTTCCTTTATATAGTTTTCCAACAATATCTGACTGTTCATCGGCCTGTGCTCTTACGTTGAGTGATTCTTCAACTTTTGGCATAAGCTTTGTCTGCCATTCCTGCTGCTCCTGTGTGAGCTGTGGCTGTGCCTCCTGCTGTGCATCCTGTGCTGCTGCCACCATCTCAACATTTTCTTTTTCTACTGTAACAGCATTCTCTGCTGTGAGACCCTTCTCATAATCAAAAAGAGTCGCTGCCACGCCAGCATAACTATTATAACCAGTATGCTCTAAACCAGTGTTTGCTAGCACCTTATCCTCTGCTTTGACCTCAGAGCGTCCGCTGTTAGTAACCGCGGTAACCGTCAGCATGGCGCACAGTCCACAGACCGTAATGCTATCGATTACTTTTTTGTTTAGCTTCATATAATCCTCCATATGGTGTAGTATATGTTGTTTTTGTTACGTTTATTACACCTATGTTGCATTTGTTACAACTTTGTTACAGTCGGTATAATATCACAGTAATAGCATTTTGTCAAATTTCATGGAAAAATCTCCTGAAGCACCGATGAAATCACCCCATTCTGATGTGCCTTATGCTCTATCTCCAGCTTGTCGCTTTCGCTTCTCGACAGCTCGTCTATGTAGTCGCTCACCTGTTTTTCTATTTTATAAATCTCGTTGCTCAAAAGTCTTATCCTGTGTGAGAGTGCGAACAAGGTCACAATGACTGTCAGCATGAAAAGTGCAAGCATTATCGCAAGTATGCCTCCTGCCACGATGTCCATATTGTCCATTGATAATTCCATATTAATGTGTCCTCCCTACTATTCTTTTTCCGATACATCATTCAAAATTTAACTTAACCTATAACGCAGGATGATGTACTATTGATTATTATAACCAATTCACTTAAACTTAACAGTTCCTATCGGTCGCAAGTTTCGACATTTGTTTGGTATTGCAGGGCAAACTTTCACCGGTAACTTGGTATTGACTTTTATTGTGTTGAGTATAATATAAATATGAGACAAACAGGAATGCAAGAAAGGATACATATATATGAAGAAAATAGTTATGACAGGTGGCGGTACTGCAGGTCATGTCACTCCAAATATCGCTCTTATGCCGGCACTTAAGGAAGCCGGATACGATATCGAATACATTGGCTCAGTAAACGGAATGGAGAAGGGACTGATCGAAGCCCAAAAGATTCCTTACCACGGCATTTCATCAGGAAAGCTGCGCCGATACTTTGACTGGAAGAACTTTACAGACCCGTTCCGCGTGTTAAAGGGCTACGGTCAGGCTGTAAGCCTCATGAAAAAACTCAAGCCTGATGTAGTATTTTCTAAGGGTGGCTTCGTTTCCGTACCTGTCGTGCTTGCCGCAAAGCACTGCCATGTACCTGCCATCATCCACGAGTCGGATATCACCCCGGGACTTGCCAACAAAATCGCCATAAAGGGTGCCAAAAAGGTCTGCTGCAATTTCCCTGAGACCATGAAATATCTGCCTGCTGACAAGGCTGTGCTCACCGGATCACCTATCAGACGCGAGCTTTTTAGCGGCGTTGCGGAAAATGCCATAAAGCTTTGTAATTTCCCTGACCACAATAAGCCTGTCATCCTTATCATCGGAGGAAGCCTCGGCTCTAAAAAGGTTAATGAAGCTGTCCGTGAGATTCTTCCTGAACTACTAAAGGATTTCTATGTGATTCACCTCTGCGGAAAGGGCAATCTGGACAACAAGCTTGCCGGAATCACAGGCTATGCACAGTTTGAGTACGCCAATGCTGAGCTCACCGACATGTTTGCTCTGGCTGACATGGCTATTTCAAGAGCCGGAGCCAACTCCATCTGCGAACTGCTTGCTCTGCACAAGCCAAACATCCTGATTCCTCTTTCTGCTGCTGCCAGCCGCGGAGACCAGGTATTAAATGCAAAATCCTTCAAAAAGCAGGGCTTTTCATATGTCATCGAGGAGGAGGAGCTCACAAAGGATTCTTTGCTTAGCGCAGTAAAAGAGGTATACGGCAACAGGGATAAATATAAGGATGCCATGGCAAAAAGCGGTCAGATGGATTCCATCGCTACTATCATTGATTTGATTAACTCTCAGGTGAAGAAATCGTCATAGGGTCAGAGTCTGTTTAAAGCATCATTGCATATCATAAAAAAGAAAAAGCCCGGATATGAACTACATTTGCATATCTGGGCTTTTGGTTTTTTAATAATGTGTAATTAATAATGTGTAACTATTAGAAGCTATTACATGCTCATCTCATCGCAGATTTTCTTCATCTCATCATCAGTGAACTCCTTGTGGTTCCACTCTATGACATTTTTGTTGTCATCTGACTCATATCTTGGAATCAGGTGCATATGGAAATGGAATACCGTCTGGCCGGCCACCTCTCCATTGTTCTGTACCAGGTTGTAGCCTTCACAGCCAAGCACATCTTTCTCGTGTGTCATAATCTTCTTTGCAAGCTTTGCTGCCTTGGCAAGTGTCTCATCCTCAATCTCAAAAATATTTGCATAATGCTGCTTTGGAAGGATAAGTGCATGTCCCTTTGTAGCAGGACTTGCATCGAGTATTACCTTGAAATCATCATCCTCGTAGATTGAATTGGCCGGGATATCCCCATTTGCCAGTTTACAGAAAATACAGTTGTCATCTTTCATCTTTGTCACCTCATATATATAATTATTTTGTAACTGTTAAGAATCAAAAATCCCATTAAAACGGAAATATCTGATCAAGCATGCGCAGTGTCTTGAAATTGCCTTTTGCTGTCATTTCTCCGGTCATAAATGCTCTCTGGAAGGTCATGTGACCATCTATTATAGACTCCATGATACTCTTCGAAAATTTGGCGTATACATCCACTATATCCTCTTCGCCATAGTGTATATCCAGCTTATCCTCATCCACCTTTATATATAATGGATTTTTAATGCCCTCTATATTAAATGAATAGCAGGCTTTGAATTCACGAAGCGGAATAAAATGTGCTTCAAGCTCCTTTATATATGGCATGTCATCTGTAGATGCCTGCTGCCCGAGCATGTCCTTGAACATGGTTGCAAGCTCCTCGATATCCTCCTTCTGCTGCTTTACATATGTATCATCAGACACATACTTCGACAGCTGCTCGCTCTCCTGTGGGGTGAGATTGAGCTGCTGTGTCCTGAGTACACTTTGCTTCACTGCCTGATTGCTTGTAGGCAGGCTCTTAATCTTCTGAGATATCGTGCGATACAGATTCTCCGCTCGTTTTTCTATTATGAGATTATACTCCTTATTGAGCTGAAACGTGGTAATATCCTCTACATATCCGCATAACCCTGAGCACGGCAGACCGCCAAGTATCTCCCATGCATTGCAAAGTGTGGTCTCTGCCTCGCGCTCTCCATATGTGGTAGACATAACAATAGGCTGCATATATGTATTGCTTATCTTTTCCTTATCACCGTATAGCCAGCATGCATCAAGGAACTGCTGCATATATCCACCTATACCAAGCCACTCAACCGTCGTTGCGAGAATGATTCCATCTACATCCTTAAAGGTCTGTGGCAATGTAGCTATTTCATTCTTGTGCTCATAGATATTGTATCTCTCCACCTTTACGCGGAGCTCCTTTAACACATTTTCTATCCTGCTTATCACATACAGTGTCGGGTCGTCCAGTAAACCTCTTCCACCATAATAAATATTTATCTTCATGTAGCTTCTCCTACCATTAATTTTTAGTTGATATTATATTTATTATATCTCTTTTTGCGATATAAAACAATTGAAATAACAAATCCGCCTACGAGCCCGCCTCCATGAGCCCAATTGTCCACTCCCTGCGTTGAAACTCCGTAGTATATCATCAGTATAACCATAAATACAGCCTGCTTCCTGCTGATTCCTTCATAAAAGCCTCTGTTTGCTATAACTATCCACACAAGTGCTCCCACCAGACCAAATATCGCCCCGGAGGCGCCTGCCGATACCGCAAAATCATTATTATAAAGCATAACGATGTACGATAATACACTTCCACACATACCTGACACAAGAAATGTGATCAGAAGCTTCACATGCCCCATAGCCTTCTCGACTATCTGACCGACAGCGCCTAAAACCACCATATTGTTAAGTATATGCATCAATCCAAAATGCATAAACATAGAAGTGAGCAGCCTCCAATACTGGCCATCCTTTATATACTCAGGGTACATGGCTCCGTGGGCAGCCATATACTGTGCATCAAGTGTGCTGCCTGATATACTCATCAGCACAAAAACTATTATATTTACCACTATTATGCCAATTGTCATATATGGTTTATCATCAAATCTTTTTATATTCTGCAAATCTGTGGAGTCTCCTTAATTTTCCTGTTAAATACTTTTTTCTTATTATAAATTTTAAGGAGCTTATTTGCAACAATTATACAAACCGGTACTTAACATCGGCAAATCTGATGATATCATTTGACTTGAGCTGCTTCTTCTGCTTGTACGCAAGCACCTCATTATTCACAAAGGTTCCATTTGTAGAGTTTAAATCCTCCAGATAAAATTCCTGGTTTTCCCTATTTATAACTGCATGAAAATGACTTATTGTATCCTTGCCTATTACCGCATCGGCCTCATCACCCTGACCAATACGCGTACAATCTTTGTCTATTATTATATTACTGCGGTTTTCCATGCCCTCATACAAAAGCATGCCCTGTGGGTGCTCCCTGTAATCGCTCAGACATACTGTGGGGTGTATCTGACGCGGTACAGGCTCCGGTGCAGCCTCTGAGCTTGGGTGTATAAGCATGGTGTCATCTACCTTTTCACGATTTTCTTTTCGTTTTTCTTTTTTAAACCATTTTCTGTTTATGTCCGGTTTTTTAGGCTTTTCTATCACTGACGCCTGCTTCTTTCGCTCCGGCAGCCTGATATCCAGCTGCTCCAGCAGATACACCCGAAGCTTATCGTACAGTGTAGGCTTTATCTGCTCCTTAGGCTCCTCTACTCTGACCTGTGGCTGTGAAATCGGCGCAACCACCTCCTCCACCGGCTTTTCTGCCACCTTTTTCTGTCGCTCCTCGATTATGGCATTTCTAATATCAGCGATACTGTAATTGCCATTTATGGTTTTCTCGTATATGCCATATGCTATATGTATCGCTTCAGCATCACTGTGATCAAGCTTTGTGAGCATATACTCCATCAAATGCTGGAATGTATTGCAAATGGTTTTCATCTGTGCCGGGTATGCTGTAAAATATATTTCCTCATCCTGATTTACCCCTTTTATGTGTATTAGCTGAGGATCAAGCACCAGAGATTCTGTGCTAACAAGATGATTCTCCAAAAGCTCCATCTTGTTACAGATACTCACCACAAGCTTTTCAAGAAACTCAAGCTTTATATCATTATACTGGCAGCGCATTTCCAAAGACTGGACTCCGGATATATCATACCAGTACTGCCCTTCATTATTCACATAACACTTCTCCATCTTCAGAAAGCCCGGAATATTGTTTTTCAACAATATCTTTTCATCTAACGGCTTCACCTCGTCACAACGCAGCTTCATAAAGCTGCCTGTCATCTTTCTCTCATATACTATTTCATTAGAATTCATTTACAACCTCTTTCAAAACCTGATAATTATAGAAATCATCCACCAGCCACATATCAGTAGCATACTCATAAGAGCTGTCTGCTTTCATTTCGTTATACAGCACAAGTCCCATCTTCATCACTATCGCAAGCATAACAATAAATATAGGTATAATAATCGCACCTTCAACTGTATAACTGCCTTTTAATCCATAAGATAAATCTACATTTAATTTATTCCCAGTCACATAAACACCTCCGTCAGTCCATATCCAAGCAGTAGGAATGGTGTAAATGCAATCTGCTTCTTTCTTCCAGCCCTGCCTGATGCAATTAAAATAACAGAGATTGTTCCCGCTATTGTCAGTCCCATCACCATAGTGCTGCACACTATGTCAGCAGTCACAAACAATCCCATAAGCGTCACAACAGCTGCATCTCCATAGCCTATCTGCTCTCCTGTAAGAAACGCAGCTGCCATAAGCACTATACCGGGAATCAGGGCAACAGTCACTGATATAATTGACTGCTTTGCATAAAAAGAGCTTGCAATACCCACCATACCCATTACTACCAATACAACTATCGGTATCTTTTTGGTTGAAAAGTCAATTATACTGATTATTCCAAGTAAAATGATAAGCTGTATCATGTTCCTTCTCCTTTACATTTACTGCACAGATTTTTGCCATCTACCTCAGACTTATGCACCTTGTGTACTGTCCGCTTAAGCTTACTGCATCCAAGCTTTCCGTGATAGTTCATGCCATAATCTGTTATAAATACCGTTGAACCTTCTGTTTTTTTATCCGCGGCACAGTAACATGCGTGGTATTTCCTACCATCTTTGTTTCTGCTTGCCCCCACCTGTGACCATTTGATGCTCTTTATGCTCAGATCCAGGTAATTGCATTGCTCGGACAGGTGATAAACACTGCCATAGTCAGTGTAAAATACATATGGGTCCGTCTTTTCACCGGGATTTTTGCCTGTCCATTTTCTGCTGTTACTATAATCCTCTATCCATATTCCATCTACCGCAAAAAAGCTCACCGGAAGCTTAACCTTGTACTTTGCCTTAAGTGCAACATCATCACCATCCATCTTTGACCCAAGCAGTGACACTCCATACTTTCCACCACTCACGTATGTATCAATGTGCTTCGAGTCAGATATTTGGCTCCTGAATAGTACCTCTGCAGTGGCCACTGATACAACGGACGAATCATTTGCACTGCTCGCTAATGCACTCATCCTAGATGAATAATACAGAGCAGCCTTCACCTGCGACTCCACCTGAACCACCCTGAAGAAAAAAAGTATAAATACAAAAAAGCCTGCTACAAGCGGAAATATTACCGCAGCCTCAAGTGTATATGACGCCTTCAGGCAGGTGCATGAGGGCATCTTTTGAGAACTATCATCGCCTGGGAGTTTGGCCTTTCTATAAAGTTTTTTAATGTGGAACTTTACTTTATTAACAAAAGACACCTTCATACACCTGCCTTTCTTATTTCGTCATCGTCCATAATAGGAATACTTTGCCTTATTTTTAATGGTATACTCGTTATCTGCCCCATCTAAAAGATTCACAAAGCATAAAAATATGCCATGATATTTGTAGCTTACATCTGCACTAAGCTCACAGATTGCATTGTCCATTCTAAAGCTTTCATGCGCACCGGTCATACGTACTGTAGCCTCCTGCACATCCATCGAGCGATACGCTATATTTTTCATGCTCTTTGTAAAAAGCAGCATACCCAGATATGATTTGTAGCCTATTCCTTCATTTGAGCTTTTTGCCTTCACCTGCCCTGTGAGCATGCTTGTCATGCCATACAGACTCGATGTCCATGACGTATCACTTTTTATCAGTGGAATCTTATCCCCATCCAAAAGTGCCCTTAAATCCAGCACACTTTCACAGAATGCCCAGGCCGCCAGAATTCCCTTTTCCACCCCTTCAATTACCTCCGGTGTCAGAGTAATTCCACCGATAATTGCAGCAAGAGCCATCGCCTGTGCCTGCTTTGATGCACTTCCTGCCAGGTATGCCATATTGGCAGCCGCACGCAGAGCCAGTATTTCTGCTATAACGATCTTCAGATTATCCTTATCACTCGCTCTGCCTCCTATGATATACTCCACCTCATAGTTAAGGGCATGATTGGGATTTGTATCAGTGTAACAGCTCATATATGTCAGAATATACTGCTGCATAAGTACTTTCGCATACCAGTCATCACTACTTTCGGACCAGCCCCCTGTTCCTTTATGCAGACTTCGCCCGGACACTCTGGCTGATGTATCAATACTGTTTCCTGACACCGTGCTCTCATCAACCACCTGCGATAATATGCCTGATGCCTTTACTTTCTGCACCTTGACCAGCGGATTTTCTATTGCATTACCGCCTTCTGTGCTTTCTGCCTTACTTTCTGACGTCTGCTTTGCTTTCGAAACCGATGAAGGAGCACTGTAAGCTCTTGGCGGTGACGACCTCGCTATGCTTTTGCCTCCGCCTTCATAAGCTGCATTATCCTTTAAGGCATTTAACGCACTATCTATTTTACTGTCATCATACTCACCCGCAGACTTGTTTTCATTCAATGAGCTATACTGACTGTAAAGATTTTTGACTGTTTCATAACCAATATTTTTCTTCATATATGAGACAACCGCATTTGTATACACATCACCACCATCATCCGTCATGAGCACATATTTCATGGATTCGAGCTCATCCATTGACAACCTTAGCATACTGGTGCCATTTACAATAGTACCCCCGGCAAAAGCCCCTGAATCGCTTATCTTAAAATTGTCAGTCGTAAGCTTCTTCATATACGACTTGACATTTTCGATATCCACATTGCCCATTGCGTCACTTCCGGCGTCATACGCTAACAGATGGTATTCATCCCACAATGGTCTGCAATACTGTGCAAAAACTGACTCTGCTACAGCCTCTGAATTCATGCATGCTATATTGGTAAGTGCCAGATTCCTGCCGGCTTCCAGTACAGTAAACAGAAACTGTGACACCAGCATTAGAAGCATTGTGGCAAATATCGTTATACTGCCTCTCACACTTTACCAGCCTCTCTTGAGATTGTCTGAAAGATATTGTTTACAAGTGTCGTAAGCTGCTTCTTAAAAATCAGCACCAGACCGATTAACACGACAATTATCAGAATCATTTCCACTACTCCTGCGCCATCCTCATCTAATAAAAAATTCTTAAATCCTAACATAATTTTTCCTTTCTATATCTTAAAATCAATGATTGCGGGTGCTATTACTATTGCTATGACTATAGCCATCATAATCATCATCGGCATAAGCATTTTGGTGCCGGCCTCTTCACCCAGCTTTAAGGCTAAAAGCCTCCTCTCATCAAATGCATCCTCCGATTCCTTCTCGAGCATTTCACATACACCCTTACCTCCTTTGTGAATACTCTGTAAAATAATGCGTACAAGCTTCTGATAGCATGGCAGCTTTACTCTTTCCGCAAAACCTGCGTATGCTTTTCTGCCTGTCACGCCATCTGAGATTTCTCTCTCCGTCACAAGCATTTCCTCGTAAGCGGGCATAATATTCTTATCATTATTTTTCCGCTCATCAAGATAACGGGCGGTAATCCTATTCCATGCCTGCTCCACAGTCATTCCTGACCCCATCAAAACAGCCATTTTGCTGACTATCTCCGGATATTCGAGCTGCAGTTGTATATTTCTCTCCTTCTGCGCCGTCTTCTTTTTTTCCTTTTTCTCAAGCACCAGAAGAACTATAACAACAACTTCAAGCATGGCTATTTTAGCTGCCATATTGCTTTTTTCCTGCGACCAGCTAAGCTTTACTCCATCTACCTCATCCGGCAGTGTGAGCTTTTTAGTCCCTGTCTTTGACATCTCACTGTCAATATGTCTGTTGATACCCTTTATGAGGCGCTCGCCCGCGTCCAGTTCATCCGGAAATACCACAAATGAGAAATCATACAGCTGTCTGTGTTCGCCACAGGAAAGCTCAACACTTGCGCTAATCAGCTTTCCCTGTTCATCATCAGCCTCCTCAAATGCATCCTGGTTCACATCTCCATTAATATCAACCACATCATAGTCACTCAGTGTCCACTCTGCCTCCACAGCTCCCAATGCATATGCATCCTTCATAATCACATGCCCTCTGACCTGTTCCACACTCTGGTTCTCTTCACAAAAGCTGTCGTCTATCTCTTTTTTTGCCTGTGTAAACAGCTCATTCGCCTGTTTCTCCGAAGGCTGCTCCTCCCTAACCTTCAGCTGATAGCTGTAATCCTCATCGAGTCCATCCGCATTTAGCACCAGGTCATATACTGCATCTCCGTCACCTGTATCATTGCGTATAAGTGTATTATCAGTTATAGCATTTGACGACATGTCCATGATAAAAGCAAAAACTAAAACTATAACAAATAATGCTGCTATTCTAAGCCTCTTTCCTCCCGTCATATGCCTATTCCTACCTGTAAAAATTTCTTTGCCAGTTTAATTGCCCCTGCATAGGCTAAAAGACAGGTACTCATAAAGATTACCCCGATCAGGTTTCCATATAGTGCAGACATATAGTCTCTTGAAGACAGCTTTAAAAATGCCAAAAGAAATATCGGAATATAGTTCATAGTCTTTTGCTCAAGTCTTTTGGCAGAAACCGCAACCTCTATCTGTCGGTTGGTATCATACTTTGTCCACATCCTGTAAGTGGTAGACTCTATGATATCCACAAATCTGCCGCCGCTTCTCTTTGCAAATGAGAAAATATCAGAAAAATTGACTATATCCTCCAGACCGCTTCTATGAGCAAATTCTGACAGCACCGCCTCAAATGTCTGATTCATCTTTATCTGCCTGTTCATCTCCTGTATCTCAGACAGCATAAGCGAATCATTCCCATACATGAGCTCCATCTCTTTTTCAGCCTCCTGCCATGCATTCTCCACAGAGTATCCGGCCAGCATATTCGAGCTCAATACCTTAAGTACATTCATAAACTCTTCATTTAGTTTTTCCTTTTGTCTTCTGACACCCTCCTGCCTGCACAGCTTTGCACAATACGCAAACACCGCCGGAAAAGCAATAACAACAATAAGACTGTCATAAAACAAATATGCGATAATCACTGTGGCAGCCATACTTTTTATGAAAACAATCCCCCAATCCTTTGTGGACATGGAATATCTGCTGTAATCCATATAATCAAACCCTTCATAACTGTTCAGTAACATATATTCCTATACTGACAGCTACAGCCTTTCTTACTTTAAATGCCACATAACAGCCTATACACTAAGCCCTGCTGCCATAAGCTTGTCGGTGTGACAAAGTGTCCCTGCTTTCTTTAAAAAGCCCTGTATCCTCCCACTGTCCAAAACAGCGGTTTCCTCAAAACGATACAGCGTATGCAGCACAATTTCACCATCCATAAATCCATCCACCTCTGATATCTCAAGGACTCTCCTGCTTTTATCCCTCAGCCTGCCAAGCTGGACAATGATATCTATTCCGGATGCTATCTGCTGCCGTATCGCATTGAGTGGGAAATCCTGACCTTGAAGCACCATAGTCTCAATTCTTGAAATGATATCATGTGGTGAATTGGCATGGCCGGTGGACAACGAGCCGTCATGTCCTGTATTCAGCCTGAAGCATATCAAGTGCCTCTGCACCTCTGCACTCGCCCACTATTATCCTGTCCGGTCTCATACGAAGAGCCGTCCTGATAAGATCTCTTATTGTAATTGGAGTAACCCCATCGGTATTTGCATTTCTGGTCTCAAGCCTTACTATATTTTTAGCTCCCAGAAGCTGCAGCTCCGCTGAGTCTTCAATTGTAATAATTCTCTCATCATCAGGAATATATTGTGACAGAGCATTCAGGAAGGTCGTTTTCCCGGAGCCTGTACCACCTGAAATAAATATATTGTATTTGGCCTGCGTCAGTATCTGTAGAAGCCTTGCCACCTCCGGCGAGAGAGCTTCTATCTCAACAAGCCTCTCCATGCTCATAGGATGCTCCGGAAACTTTCTGATTGATACAGCCGAGCCGCCTATAGATATGGGGTTTAGCACTATATTTACCCTGGAGCCGTCACTAAGCCTGGTATCAACTATCGGTGATGCCTGATTTACAACCCTGTTATGGCGTCCCACAATCTGCTGTATCACATCCTCCAGCTTCTCTTCCGATGAAAAATGACCCTTGAACCTTTGGATTCTTCCGGCTTTTTCATAGAATATATCATTGGGACCGTTTACCATAATTTCAGTCACATCCCTGTCATCCACCAGCTCCTGCAGCACATCAAGCTTACGCAGAGAGTTGAATATGGTGCGCTCAAGCTCAGCTCTATCCTTTATAGTCATTGGTCTGTCGCGTGCCTCTCTTGAAACCACGCTTCCGATTAAATCACATATTTCCTCATCACTCAGCTCTCTGGACAAATCCATTTCAGAAAGTATAATATCTCTTATTCTCTGTCCAAAATCATCCAGCACACGAAATACCCCGAGTCATGTTTCTTATGACATCTCCAAACTCATTCCACTTCCACAGCTCTACAAGCTTATCACATGTAGATACCGGTGTCGTGATGACCGGAGGCTCAATCAGCTTAATCCTCTCAACTACATTGCTTAAGCCTCTTTCAATCAGTTCCTCTGTAAACTCGTACTCTCTCCACTGGCTGATTCCGCCTTTTTTCTGTACCAGGTAGATATCACTGCATCTGTCAAGAATATCAAAAAAGCCCTTAAATCTTGTTCCCATATTGAGAACTATGCAGTCATAGTGCATTTCCTTGCCAAGCATCTGAAGCAGATTGTTGCATATTACCGTATTTATTTCACACAGACACTCTGTATTTTCAATCGGATATACATAATCCAGCTTATGCTTTCTTCCGATACAGCTGTTTATCCTGTTGGTCGAGTATCGTCCGGATTCGGCCATCACCAATAGCTCGTCCAGATTATGCTCCACACTCTGCTCAAGCATCCGCGATAATCCACTATTCTCCTGAAAATCCATAAGCAGTACCTTTTCATTCTCACTCAAAATAGAGGACAAAGTCATCGCAAAAGGCATCTGGTACTGATTATCAGCAAGTGAATACACGCTTATAAGCCTCGTCTGACCTATCAAAGAGCCCTCACTCTTAAGGTCTCTCACCTCACCGCCCACATGCTTTAAAATCTCTTCCACTATGCGGTTTACTTCCTGATATTTTTCCACAAAGTATATACCCTCCTCACTCTCAATAGGTGTTTCCTCAACAATCTGTATCAGTGGGATATACTTGTTATTCCACTGGTCAAGCTCACTTGAAAGCATGATATCTATCTCGCCCTCTAAGTGTTCCAGCTGCTCTTTCATGGTATACATATGTATCTCCAGCTGATCCTTATAATGATTCATGAAATAGCATGTCAGTCTGTCGCCATATTCTGAATCCTCAATATAAATTCCTAGTCTGATTTTTTTCATCTATGGTACTTTAACCCTCCTTCCATCACCTCATGCCGTAAAACCATATATCTGCCATGGCTGTTCCCAAAAGCACGTATACCGCGAAACTAACAGCTTTCCCCTGTCCGCGGTACCGCATAAATCTGCCACACAATATACCGTTTAAGTATAAAAATCCATCCCTCATACGCACAAAGAGCTCCTTTTTAAGCACCATACTTATGAGACCATATCCCGCTGCCGCCACAAAAGCGGCTGCCATGCACAAGGCGGTAAATCTTAAATTTGTAAATGCACATACTACTGAAAATAACTTGATATCCCCGGCTCCTAAAATGCCTGAAAGATATAAGAAATATAAAATGACAACCGGAAAAACTATATCTGGAAGAAACCAGATGATGCTCGCTACCTTGCCCCCCACTAAGCGAAATAGAAACGCACAACCAAGTCCCGTCAGAATCAGCCGGTTACTGATTCTATAATTTTTGAAATCCCCAATTGCTGCTACTGTAAGCAGTATATACAGCATGAGGTGTGATATTAATTTCACAATCACTGTATTTTCATCACCTCTCCTTTCGTGAGACGAATTATAACAACGCACTCTCGATTTTGTCTATAGCTTTTTTAAAAATAAATACTTTTTGTTAGTTATCCACAAAATGCAGCTAAACCCAACACATTAATCCACAGTCAAAACCTTGATTTTACTGGTTTTTCACATGTCAAAAGCACTTTTTACAAAATCTGTGAATAGAAGAAACTCTTTTGCTTATACTTGTATTAAGACTTATTTTGTTGGAGGAATTCATGAAACTATTTAAAGAAACGCCTGTAAATGACGGTTACAAGACCTTACAGGATGACATCAAGAAAACAACAGATGAACTTCAAATTGTATACACTAACCTGGAAAATGTGGTTGAGCCCGATTTAATTGACTACTACATCTATCAGGCCAAGGCTGTTTCCATGCGGTATAAATTTCTATTAAACTGTGCCAAGCGACTTAATGAGGTTTAATGAACTAAAAAAGAGGCCTCCTACGCAAGGAAGCCCCTGTTATCATCGTTTATAAAGCTCTCTGTGAGCCTGCCCTTTCCATAGGTCATGCCCGCATAGACCTTCTGCGCATTGTCCATAAGCGGAGCCGATTTGTCATCGGCAGCTGCTGTTTCAAAGCTGTTTCT
>ERZ779645.644-NODE-644-length-19268-cov-1.793942_pt1 | contig 19268 bp, 19 predicted proteins | sample MGYA00511103_ERZ779645 | MGnify/ENA primary metagenome ERZ779645 (study PRJEB29588, sample SAMEA2158521) | human gut metagenome | biome: human gut; feature: human-associated habitat; material: faeces | place: Denmark | collected 2008/2010 ...
ATAATATAAGGACCTGTATAAATGTGTAAAAATTGCACAGACCCTTTAAAATACATATTTTCCTTTATTTTTTTGTATGTGGATTCCATGAGGAATACAGTGTATAAATTAAGAATCTAAAGTACTACGTATTTTTTCGACTGCTGTTTTAAAAGCTTCATCTTTTTGAATTAGTTTTTTTGCACGTTCATAAGAACTAGAGATTGTAGTATGATCTCGACCACCTAATTCTTGACCAATAGATACATAAGATTTATGAAGCAAGTCTCTGGATAAATAAACACAAATATGGCGTGCATTTGCGATAAATTTTTGACGACATTTTCCCTCTAAATCTTTATAAGAAAGGCCATAGAAGCGAGTAACAGCTTTTTTAATCTTTTTAATCGTTAATTCATCCGATTGCGATACAATAGGCTCTTTAATAAGCACTTTACGTGCAAAATCCATGTCAATTACATCTGGATTGAATAAAGTTGCATTAAAAATTAAGCGATTTAAAGTACCTTCTAGATTTCTGACGTCATTTGAATATTTACCAGCCAAATAATCAATAACATCTTCACTCATGTTTACACTTTCTTCACGTCCCTCGATTTTTTTCTTTAAAATTGCTTTACTTGTTTCAAATTCTGGTTTAGAAATACTGATTGTTAATCCGGAGACAAAGCGTGAAATTAAACGAGACTGAAGCCCACTGATTTCACTAGGATGCATATCACTCGTAATAATAATCTGTGTATTTTTTTGAATCAATTGGTTATACACAGTAAAAAAGATTTCTTGACTACTCGAGTGTTGTTGTAAGTTTTGAATATCATCAATCAAAAAATAATCACAATCTAAAAGCTGTTCTTTTACTCTTTCAACTGTATTGCCATGAATATTCTTTGTTTTCATAGCTTCAATCAATAAGGAAACTAAATCACCACTATACATGTAGATGACTTTACATTCTGGATGTTCCTTAGCTAAATAATTTCCCATCGCATGTAGTAAATGTGTTTTACCTAAGCCAGAATTACCATATAACATAAGTGGATTAAAAAGATGTGAAGTCGTTTGTGTACAACAAGCCAAGCATGCAGCATAAGCTTCAGCATTTGAATTTCCTTCAACAAAGTTTTCAAATGTATAAGAAGGATTAAATTTGTTTTCTAGTAAAACATTTGTTCTTTGTTTAACAACTTCCTCAGGCATCATCTTTTCCTTTTCTTTTTGATGAATAAATTGAATTGTTAATGTATCGCCCCAAACCTCACTAAGTGTGGATTCAAAAAGTTCTTTTTCCTTTTGCTTCTTTAAAATACTAAAAGTAATAGTAGAACGATAAGCTACATAAGCTATATTATCCTCTATTTTAAATAGAGTGGTTTTAGATATCCATGAATTAAATGTATGACTATCAAAATAGTTGGATTCTTGAATTTTTTGTAAAGTTTCATTCCATATCGATGCATAAGACATGGTAGACATAGTAAAACCTCCTTGCAGTATTACTATTATACACGATTTTTACACTTATCCCCATTTATTATTTGTGGATATAAAATATCCCAATGTGGATAAATGTGCAAAAAAATAAATAAAATTGGGATAACTCATGTTATATTCATATTATATACATATCAAATAGTTGTAAAATAAAGGCTATGGATGACTTTTCCATAGTTATACAATGTATAAAATAAGCTTGGTTTTATTCACTGTATAACTCGACACTTTATACTCATTTATAGATGAATAAGTATATACAATGAATATTACCAAATGTATGTATACAATTGATATGTGGAAAAATTAAGAAGATGCTATAATATAAAATACATGAGTTAATTAATCATGGAAAAAATGATTAAATATAATTGGATGATATTTAAAATATCTTGGAGGATAGAAAAAATATGCAGTATGAATTTAGAACAAACTTAAAACAAGAAGAATTTGATGGATTTGTAGAAAAGCATGAATATTGTAATTTACTACAAAGCTATAACTGGGCAAAAGTAAAAAATAACTGGGATCATCTTTATACAGGGGTGTATAAAAATAATGAATTAGTTGCAACCGGTTTAGTTTTGATAAAAAGATTGCCATTATCATTTTGTATGTATTATTTACCTAGAGGTCCTATTATGGATTATAAAGATAAAGAGCTTGTTCAATATTATTTTGATCAATTGAAAAAGGTAGCAAAAAAAGATCATTGCATCTTCATTAAATTTGATCCAGCTATTCACGTGAATGATTATGATTCAAAATCATATAATACAAATAGATATGAGGATACAGAAACATATTTAGATATATTTAAAAGTTGTAAAGCTATTCATCATGGATATACGATGAGCATAGCAGATACAGTACAACCACGTTTTCAATCCAATGTGTATGCATGTGAAAATGTAGAAGAAACTTTGCCAAAACACACAAAACGTTTAATTAAAGATGCAGATCGAAGAAATGTACAAATTATTCATGGGAATGTTGAATTATTAGACGAATTTAGTCGCTTGGTTGAGCTAACTGAGTCAAGAAAAGGGGTTGCGTTAAGAGATAAAGAATATTTTAAGACATTGTTAGAAAATTATCCTGAAGGGGGCGTTATATTCTTAGCTACATGTAATGTATATAAATTAAATGAAGATGCAAAAACAAAAAAATTGCAATTAGAAAAAGAAATTGCAGAAATACCAGAAAATGCGAAAAAGAAATTGCATCGTTTAGAAGATCAATTACGAAGTGTAGATAAAGATACAAAGGAATATAAAGAAATTTTTGATGAATTTGGTCAAGAAGATAAAGAAATTGCGATTGCAGGTATTTTAAGTATTCAATTTGGAAATACTTGTGAAATGTTGTATGCAGGAATGGATGAAAGATTCAAAAAATTTATGCCTCAATATAAAGAATATGTTGAAAACTTTAAATGGGCATTTGATAGAGGATGTTTATGGAGTAATATGGGTGGTGTAGAAGGATCTTTAGATGATGGATTGACAAAATTTAAAGATAACTTTAATCCAACTATAAATGAAATGATAGGAGAATTTGATATACCGGTTTATCCATTTATGTATCGTTTAACTCAAAAAGCGTATGAAATACTTAAAAGTAAGCATAAGTAATAATAATTTTATTGACAATCATTTTAATTTATGTTTATAATGTTTGAGCAATCTTATTTGAAAATTTAGAAGAAGAAAAAGACTGAGGGGTGTAATCAAGATGAAAAGAACATATCAGCCAAGTAAGAGAAAACACCAAAAAGTTCATGGCTTCCGTGCTCGTATGGCAACTGTTGGTGGACGTAACGTTCTTTCTAGAAGAAGAGCGAAAGGCAGAAAGGTTTTATCCGCATAGAAATCACCTGCTAGGTGATTTTTTTGTCTGGATAGGGAAATAACATGAAAAAAGAGTTTCGTGTATTAAAAAACTATGAGTTTTCTTCCATCATCCAGAATCGACAATTTGTTAAGTCGTCGTCATTCGTTTGTTATTTTCAAAAACGAAAATTAAATCACGCAAGAATTGGAATCAGTGTTGGTAAAAAATTAGGAAATGCGGTTTGCCGAAATAAAGTTAAAAGGCAGCTACGCAGTATTATTGATGAGATTTTTACTTTTGAAGAGGGATATGATCTTATTATTATAGTACGACCAGCCTATGTAAATAAATCGTTTGAAGAAAATAAAAATGAAATGAAAGAAAATCAAAATCGGATAAATAAAAGATTTTTGAAAAAGTAGAGGAATAAAAAATGAAACAATTTTTGCAGAAAAAAGCAAAATTGGTCTTTCTATGTATGTTGGTATTATTAACATGTACGGCTTGTGCAAATCCAAGAGGTAGAGATGGAAAAACATTAGCAGACCAAATTATTGCAAGTGAAGAAACAACAATTGATGCAAGTCAAATCAATTACAAAGACATTTCTGATAAAGAATTAAAGAAAGAAATTAAAAAGAATATTAAAGATGGACAATATACAATTCAACCAACAACTTTTAAAGAATCTATGTCAAAAGGATGGTTCGAAGGTTTAATTGTTTGGCCAATTGCACAAATTATCAACTTAATTTCAGCAAAAACAGATGCCGGTGTAGGTATTATTTTAACAACATTGTTAATTCAGATGCTTGTATTTTTATTTACACGTAAATCACAAATGTCTACACAAAGAATGCAGGAAATTCAACCTGAAATTCAAAAAATTCAAGATAAATATAAAGATAAAACAGATGAGCGTTCTAAAATGCAAATGGCTCAGGAAATGCAAAATCTTTACCAAAAATATGATATTCATCCATTTGGTCCAATGTTGATTACGTTTATCCAATTACCAATCATGATGGGTATGTATTATGCTACAATGCGTTCTGTAAGTGTTGTTAGTGGTAGCTTTATAGGTATTTCTTTAGCAGGAACTCCACTTGATGGATTTAAAGCATTTGATATCGCATATATTGCTATTTATGTATTGATGGTTATCTTCTATATTATTTCAATGAAATTACCTCAGTGGTTAAAGAAATGGCAAGATAAGAAAGATCACGTTAAAGTTAAAAAATATGCACAACCAGAAACGAATCCTATGGCTAATAGTATGAACATGTTAATGTACTTCATGACAGCTATGATTTGTATTATGTATATTTCATGGCCAATGGCGATGTCATTTTACTGGTTAGTATCAAGTGTAATTCGTGTATGTCAATCATTGATTCTACACCAAGTTATGAACAAAAAGTAGGTAAAACATATGGAATTCACTAAATTTACTGGAAAGACTTTAGATGAAGCTTTAGCTGCTGCAAGCAGTGCTAAAGGATGTACAAAAGAAGAAATTCATTATGAAGTAACAGAAGAAAAAAATGGTTTTTTAGGAATTGGAAAAACAATTGAAATTGAGGCATATTGCCCAAAAGATATTGAAGATTTCATTAAATCATATATTCAAACATATTTTGATAACGCAGAATTAGATGGAACAGTAGAAATTGAAAATGATCATGGATTCTATCGTATTACTGTAAATACAAAGAATAATGCGATTATGATTGGTAAAGCAGGTAAGTCTTTACAAGCATTTAATCGTTTGGTAAAAGCTGCAGTAAGCGCAGCATTTAAAAAACGTATCGGACTTTTAATTGATGTGAATGGTTATAAAGAAGAAAGATACGAAAAGATTTGTAAAATGGCGGTACGTGTCGCAAAAGATGTACGTCGTACAAAAGTAGATGCCGTATTAGATCCAATGCCTGCCGATGAAAGAAAAGCAATTCACAATGCATTGGCAGGAATGAATGATATTTCTACTAAGAGTGAAGGTGAAGGCGAAGGACGTCGTTTACACATTTTATATACACCAGGAAAAGATGAAGAATAACGGGATTATCCCGTTATTTTTTGTAAAAAGGAGATTTTTATGAAAATTATTATCGGATTAGGGAATATTGGAAGAGAATACGAAAATACACGTCATAATGCTGGCTTTATGGCGATTGATATATTGGCAAAAATGCTAGAAATGGATTTTAATCAGGAAAAGTTTTCTGCTTATTTTGCAAAAAAGAAAATTGATGGAGAAGATATTATCTTATTAAAACCAACGACATATATGAATAATAGCGGTATCGCTCTAAGACAATGCATGGATTTCTATAAAGTGCCTTCTGAAGATATTCTTGTATTATATGATGATATGGATATGCCAGTAGGAAAGCTTCGCTTGCGCCAAAAAGGCAGTGCCGGAGGCCATAATGGAATCAAAAGTATAATTTCTCATATTGGTACGCAAGAATTTGATCGTATTCGCATAGGTATTGGAAAAGATAAAATGATTCCCGTTGTAGATTGGGTACTAGGCAAATTTCCTCAAGAACAACAAGACGATTTAAATCATGCTTTAGAACAAGCCGCAAAAGCAGCTAAATTTTCTATTAAACATTCTTTTAGTGACACAATGAATAGGTATAATAAAAAGTAGGTGATACTCTTGAAAGAGACAATATTAAATAAACTACAAGCTAATCCAGTTACTCAACAAATGGTTCAATTTGGAAATAATATAGGAAACTTATTACCAAATGAAGAAGCTTTATGTATGGCTAGTGCTTTTATGCAGGATAAACAAACACGAATTGTAGTCAAGAAAAATCGCTATGAAGCTCAACAACTCTATCAAAGATTGAAACCATTAATTGATGATACATTATTATTTGTGATGGAAGAATCTTTACGTGTACAAGCCATTGCTTCAAGTCCAGAAGATAAACAAGAACAACTCTATGTATTAACGCAGCTTGTTAAAGAAGATAAGCCACGTATTATTATATGTAATACGGCGGCCTTTTTGCGTTATTTACCAGATATTGAATTATTTAAAAGTCTTTGTTTCAAATTTGAAGTGGATCAAGAAATTACGATGACTGAATTGAAACAAAAACTAAATCGTGCCGGTTATACAAAAGTCAATTATGTCGATCGCCCATGTACATATGCGAGTCGTGGAGGTATTGTAGATGTATATTGTCTAGAATATGAACATCCGATTCGCATTGAATTTTTTGATACTGTGATTGAATCTATTCGTTTATTTCATGAAGAAACGCAGCGAACAATTGAAACTGTGGATTCAGTATTGATTAATCCAGCTACAGATTTATTATTTACAGATGATCAGATTGAATATCTACAAAAAGAAATTGATTCTGAATTAGAAAAACAACACGAAAAACTTATTCAAGATGATTATGATTTCTTATTGGATTATATTGAAAAAGATAAGATTTCCATAGAAAATTATGATATTGATCCACATTTATATATTTATTTTAGTTATTTAAAAGCGAATAAATTAACAGACTATGTAAAAGGACATATTATCTTTTCGAGTCAGGAAGAAGTAGAAAACGGATATAAAAAATTGAATGAAGAAACTATTTCTTTTATTCAAGAAATGGTAGAATCTCATCAATACTTACCTAAATATAGTATGTATCATGATTTATTCACATTCAAAAATGAATACAATATTCAGATGTTCCATGATTTTTTGGATTTTAAAAATCCAATTTTTTCAAAAATAGAGACATTAGAAAAATCAGATCAGCCATTGATTCAAATTTTAGAAAATCTAAAAGGAGAAAATATCTATATTTCTTTGGATGAAGAGCATACTAAAAAGGTGGAAGAAGCTTTAAAAGCGTATTCGATTCATAAAAATATCACATTTATAGAAGATAATTTTTATGAAGGATTTACATATGAAGATATTTCCGTTTATACACAACAGGAATTATTCCATCGTCCTAGTCAAATCAAGCGTTATCAGAAAACATTTAAACAAGGTCTGATCTTACAGAATATTCTTGAATTAGAACCAAACGATTATGTTGTGCATGAACAATATGGTATTGGTCAATATGTAGGAATCACAACGCGAAAAGTAAATGGAAAAACCTTAGATTATTTACATGTTTTATACAATGGAGGCGACGAATTATTTGTTCCATTATCACAGTTTCAGCTTGTAAGAAAATACGTGTCCAAAGAGGGTGTGGGCATTAAGCTATCTCAATTAGGATCAAATAAATGGAAAAAGACTAAGGAAAAGGTTTCTAAGAAGGTTGAAGAAATTGCAGTTCGATTAGTTGAGTTATATGCGAAGAGAAACGAAGATATTGGATTTGCGTTTAGTAAAGATGATGATCTACAAAAAGAATTTGAAGATGCCTTTGAATATGAGGCAACACCAGATCAAATAAGAGCAACCGAAGAAATCAAACGCGAAATGGAAAAACCAAAACCAATGGATCATCTACTTTGTGGAGATGTAGGATTTGGTAAGACAGAAGTAGCTATGCGTGCAGCATTCAAGGCGATTTCAAACAATAAACAAGTAGCTTTACTATGTCCAACTACAATTTTATCTATGCAACATTATCAGACATTTATGAAGCGCTTTGAAAATGTGGGAGCTAACATCAAAGTTGTGAATCGTTTTGTGTCAACAAAAGAAATTAGTCAGATTAAAAAAGAATTGGCGGAAGGGCAAGTTGACATTATTATTGGTACTCATAAATTATTGAATAAATCTTTCCAATATAAAAATTTAGGTTTATTAATTATTGATGAGGAACAGCGATTTGGGGTTGAACATAAAGAAAGAATTAAAGAAATGAAAAACGCAATCGACGTTCTATCTTTAAGTGCAACACCAATTCCTAGAACTTTACAGATGTCTTTGATTGGAGTGCGTACAATTTCACAATTAAATACACCACCATTGCATCGTCATCCGATTCAAACGTATGTAATGGAAAATCGAAAAAGTGTAGTGAAAGAAATTATACAAAGAGAATTATCACGTGGAGGACAAGTATTCTATTTATACAATCATGTTTCAAATATCTATTCTGTAGCTAAAAATATTCAAAATATGTTTCCTGATGCCAAAGTAGCCGTGGCACATGGGCGTATGGAAAAAAATGATATTGAACAAACTATGATTGATTTTGAACAAGAGAAATATCAAATTTTAGTATGTACGACAATTATTGAAACAGGACTTGATATTGCGAATGCGAATACGATGATCATTGATGATGCAGACCGCTTTGGATTATCCCAACTCTATCAGATTCGAGGGCGTGTGGGACGTCGTGAAAAAATCGCATATTGTTATTTATTGGTGCAGCCACAAAAAGAATTAACGGAACAAGCACATAAAAAATAAAAAGCCATTAAAGAATTTACATCATTAGGCAGCGGCTATAAGGTAGCTATGCGAGATTTAACTATTCGTGGAGCCGGAGATATGTTAGGTCCTCAACAAGCAGGATTTATTGATGATGTTGGTTTGGATCTATATCTTGAAATGTTAGCAAATGCTATTAAGGAAAAACAAGGAAAACCAATAGAAGATAAGAAGAATGACAAAATAGCTCAAGTGCAGTTATCTGGATATATTCCTAAAAAATTCACAGATAATGATGGAGATAAACTAGAAATTTATCAACATATTAAGAAAACAGAAAATTTATCTGATTTGATTGAATATGAAAAGCGTATTGAAGATTTATTTGGACATATTCCTAATGAAGTGAAACAATTGTTTGAACAGAAAAAATTAGATTTCTTTGTGAATCGAGAAGGCGTAGAGTCTTTAAAAGAAACAGATGATGTTATTACCATCACAATGAGTGCAGAATGGTCAAAAAATTGTGATGGAGTTAAATTATTTGGAATCATTAATGAAATTAGTCGAAAAATCAATTTGAAATTAGAAAATGGAAAAATTAAAATTATGATTTCAAAACGAATAAAGAAACATATTGAATTAATGATGCAAGTTATTGAGAAATTAGAAGGAGAATTTTGATGCGATTAGATAAATATTTAAAAACAGCGCGTATTTTAAAAAGAAGAGAAGCAGCTAAAGAACTGGCATTACAAGGCCGTATTTGGGTCAATAATCGTGTAGCTAAACCAAGTACAGAATTAAAAACTGGTGATACAATTCGTATTCGCTTTGGCGCAAGACTTCTTGAGATTCGTGTATTAGATATTCAAAAACAAGTTTCTAAACAAAATGCTCAATTGTTGTTTGAAATTATTCATGAAGAAAGAATTGAAGATGAACAAGCTTAACGTCGTTTGTGGAGCCCTTATCATTGATGGAAAAGTCATGATTGCACAAAGAAACTATGGTTCTAGTAAAGGATTCTTCGAATTTCCTGGTGGAAAAGTGGAAGAAAATGAGACAAAAGAAAATGCTTTGATACGTGAATGGAAAGAAGAGTGTGGTATTGATATTTACAATGTTCAATATTTAGCTAACAGTATTGATTATCAAGATGGATATGAAATTTATTTGACTTGTTTTACATGTAATTCTGATGAAAAACCAATAAAATTAAGTGTGCATTCAGAATATATTTGGACTACTCCAGATCATATATATGACTATAACTTCTTTAAATCTGATAAAATGCTAGTAGAAGCATTAAAGGAGGTGTGGCCATGTTTAATAAAACAAATGAAACCAAAGTATTAAGAGATCCAGTTCATGGATATATTCATGTGAAATATCAAGTGATATGGGATTGTATCAATGCAAAAGAATTTCAAAGATTACATCGTATTCATCAGTTGGGTGGAGATTTTCAAATCTATCATACGGCAGAGCACTCGCGTTTTTCACATAGTCTAGGGGTATATGAAATCACAAGAAGAATGTGTGAAGAAGTGGATTCAATTACAGCTTCTTTAAGCGAATATGAAAAGGTTCAAGTTTTATGTGCTGCCTTGTTGCATGACTTAGGCCATGGTCCTTTTTCACATTTTTTTGAAAAACTTCATAAGAAGCACCATGAACAAATGACTTGTGATTTGATTTTAGATTCAGAAACGGAAATTCATAAGGCATTAATTAAAGAGGATGAATCTTTGCCACAAAACATTGTATCGATTTTAACGCATAAACACTCGAAATCTATGATGTATCAAATGATTAGTTCACAATTGGACGCGGATCGAATGGATTATCTTTTAAGAGATGCTTATGAAACAGGAACAAGTTATGGTAATTTTGATTTAGAAAGAATTTTGCGCACTTTACGAGTTAAAAATGATTCTTTATGTGTAAAAATGAGTGGTATGCATAGCATTGAAGATTACATTATGGCAAGATATCATATGTATTGGCAAGTTTACTTACATCCAGATGCCAAATCATATGAAATTATGATTCAGCAATTTTTCAAACGCTACGCAAAAATAAGAAATATCGATGTATTTGAACCATTAATGAATGGAGAACTATCTAACGATGATTTTTATTTAATGGATGAACATCGTATGTTCTATGGTTTTCAACAAGCTTTAAAGAGTGAAGATAAGATTTTAAAAGATTTTGCGAATCGCATTTTAAATCGCCATTTATTCGAATGGGTTGAAGATCCAGACCACCAACAAATTCAAGATATTAAATATAAACTTATAGAATATGGATATGATTTAGAATATTACTATTATGAAGCAATATCACATTCTAAGGCGTATTTGCCATATACAGAAAATGATGAAAATCAAATCATTTGGATGTTAGATTCTAAAAATGAATTGGTGTCTTTATCTAGTTGTTCACAGATTGTCAAGGCATTATTAAAGATGAAAAATCAAACGAATAAACGAATTTATTTTCCAAAAGAAATACTTTAAAATGAACGGTAACATGCAATGTGTTACCGTTTTCACTTGTGAAAAAAGGGCTGAATTGTTAAAAAAACAGATGTTATTTAATTTAAAATGTAATATTTTAATTAAAAACTTATGTTTTTTAATGAATTTTCTTGCAAAAAAATCAGAGTGTGATATTATGCACTAGCTATGACAAATCAGGTACATTTATTTGATAAAATTTCGAATCAAACATTATATAAAGGAGAAGCCACAATAGACTTTTGTGCTAACGAAGGACTTCTAGTTTCCTTTAATAATGAAACACATCGATTTGAGTGGAAAATATGGAAAAAAGGATTGGTTATTCGCAGTGAATCGGAGGTAATTGTGAATTTGACACTTCGATTAGATAACCATACAAAAGGACATATTGAAACAGAGTTTGGACAGATAGATTTGGATTGTCATACGAGTCATTATAATGTAGATGAAAATCGTGTAGAAGTAAAATACAGTCTTATACAAGGAAATGAAGAACAAAAATTTCACTTTGTACTATATATAAATAAGGAGGAAACATATGCAGTCAATTGAAGTTGAATTAAAACAAGCCATTCAAAATGCAGTCAAAAAGTCATTTGATTTAGATTTAGATGTACAAAACATTGTTGTTGAAACACCAAAAAATAAAGATCATGGTGATTTTTCAAGTAATGTTGCGATGCAGTTAACTCGCCAATTACATCAAAATCCAAGAATGATTGCGCAAAGTCTTTTAGATTCATTTTCGTTAGAAATGGTTTCTAATGTTGAAATTGCAGGACCTGGTTTTTTGAACTTTACTTTATCTAAGGATCGTTTTAGTACAGTTATTTCAGATGTATTAGCACAAAAAGAAAATTATGGGCAACAACCAGCTAATGGCATCAAAGTGGATTTGGAATATGTTAGTGCCAACCCAACAGGATCATTACACTTAGGACATGCTCGAGGAGCTGCTTGGGGAGATAGTTGTGCACGTATCATGAAAAAAGCAGGATATGATGTAACTCGTGAATATTATGTGAATGATGCAGGTAACCAGATTACAAACTTAGCATTATCCTTAAATGCTCGTTATCGTCAAGCACAAGGAATTCCAACAGAAATTGGTCAAGATGGTTACATGGGTAAGGATGTTGAAGAAAAAGGATATGAATTGGCGAAAGAATATCCTGAAACATACTTAGAACCTACAGAAGAAAATTTGAAATTCTTTAAAAAAGAAGGAATCAAGTTTGAACTAGATAAAATTAGAAAAGATTTAGATCGCTATCGTGTACATTTTGATGTTTGGTCAAGTGAACAAAGTATTCGTGATGCAGGAAAGGTTGAAGCTGCAATCAATGAGTTAAACGAAAAAGGTTACGTATATGAAAAAGATGGGGCTTTATGGTTTGAAACAACAAAATTTGGAGATGATAAAGATCGTGTTTTAAGAAAACAAGATGGTTCATTAACTTATTTAGTTCCAGATATTGCTTATCATAATGATAAATGTCAACGTGGATTTGATATGTTAGTTGACTTCTTTGGAGCTGATCACCACGGATATATTCCTCGTTTAAAAGCAAGTATGACAGCTTTAGGAAATGATGCAGATAAACTACATGTTGATATTATTCAGATGGTTCGTTTAGTATCAAATGGTGAAGAAATGAAGATGTCAAAACGTTTAGGAAATGCGACAACAATTAATGAGTTATGTGACAAAGTTGGTGTCGATGCAGCTCGTTATTTCTTCGTTCAACGTGCATTAGATTCTCATTTGGATTTTGATATTGAATTAGCAACTAAAAAATCAAATGAAAATCCGGTTTACTATGCCCAATATGCACATGCGCGTATGTGTTCTATTCAAAAACAAGCACAGGATATTGAATTGGCAACAACATTTGAGGATTTAACAAATGAAAAAGAAATTGAATTGATGAAATCTTTACAAGAATTCAATAAGGTTATTGTTGAAACAGCTCAATCTCGTCAAGTTCATAAAATGTGTCACTATATTCAAAATTTAGCTAGTAAATTCCACAGTTTCTATAATGTATGTAAAGTTGTAGATCGTGATAATTTGGAATTAAGTTCACAACGTCTTGCTCTAGTAAAGGCAACACAAATTGTTTTAGCTAATGCATTAGATTGTATTGGTGTTGAAGCAGTTGAATCAATGTAAGTATTAAGAGGAGTTTTATTGTATTATGAAAAAGTCTATGATTGAAGTAGCATATCAAGTATTGACCAACAACAAGGGAGCTATGCCTTTTGTTGATCTTTGGAAAGATGTAAGTCAGGAAATGGGTTTTACTCAAACACAATTTGAAGATAATATCGCTCAATTCTATACAGATTTATCTTTAGATGGACGTTTCTTAAATATGTCACAAAATACTTGGGATTTACGTTCACGTCATACGTATTCAGAAAGTGTTATGGATACAGATTCTATCGCAATCGATGAAGACGATGAAGATGAAGATGATTCAGAATTGATTGAAGATGAATTAGACGAAGTCGAAAAAGAAATGGAAGAAAACGAATAAAATGCACCCTTTTCATAATAAATTCACATTGAATTGTTAAAATTAAAATGGAAAGGAGAAGGAATGCAAGAAAATCTGCATCATGCAGATTTTTTTTCTATGAAAAATATGATAACCTAAAGGTTGTTAAGGAGAAGTTTATATGTTTAAAAGCATTTCATATGTTATAAAAGAGAATTTTTCAAACTTTTATCGTATTTTCTGTATTGCCAAATATGAATTATTATCAGATATGCGAGATTCTAAATTTGGTATTTTTTGGAATTTTGCCTCTCCAGCTATCCAAGTATTCACATATTGGCTAGTTTTTGGTATTGCATGGGGACGAAAAGCTCAGACATACAGAGGTATTACGGTAGAGTATTTACCATGGCTAGTTGTAGCATTTAGTGTGTGGTGGTATATCCGTCCATGTATTGTAGATGGTTGTTCTGCCGTATTTTCTAAGACAAATGTCATCACAAGAATGAAATTCCCTGTTTCTGTTTTGCCGGCAACAGTTTGCTTAAAAGAATTGTTTAATCACTTTGTGATGTTGATTATCACATTTGTTACATTGATTTTAAGTGGATGGTATCCAAATCTAAATTGGTTATGGATTATTTATTATATGTTCTGTGCATTTATGCTTGGAGAAGCTATTTCACTCGTATTATCTGTACTTACAATGTTATGGCGTGATGTTAAGAAATTTATTTCTTCTATTATGCGTATGTTGATGTACTTTTCTCCTATTTTATGGGATTGTCATTTTAAACCGGATGTTCCATTCGCAAGTATTTTAAATAAGCTTGTAAAGGTAAATCCAATCTATTATATTATTCAAGGTTATAGAGATGCGGTGTTCTATGGAAGAAATGTTTTTGACCACCCTGCAATTACACTTTATTTCTGGTGTCTAGTCTTTTTGATTTTTGCACTAGGATGCTTTTTGATGTATACCTTCAAAAAGAAATTCATTGATATGATTTAAGGAGATTTATATGTCTAAAGAAGAATATGCTGTTGAAGTCGAAAATATTTCAAAAATTTATACTTTGAGAAATAAAAACAATCAATATAAAACAGATAAGAAAGAATTTTATGCATTAAAAGACGTATCGTTTAAAGTTAAAAAAGGAGATGTTGTCGGCATTTTAGGAACGAATGGTTCTGGTAAATCTACACTATCTTTATTATTGTCTGGAATTTCTGAAATTAATAGTGGTACGATGAAAATTAATGGAGAACAAGCATTAATTGCTATTAATACAGGGTTGAATCAACAATTGACAGGACTTGAGAACATTAATGTCAAAGGTGCATTAATGGGTCTTAGAAAAAAAAGAATTCAAGAAATCACAAATGATGTTATTGATTTTGCAGAGTTGGGAGATTTCTTATATCAGCCCGTAAAAAAATATTCATCAGGTATGAAGTCACGTTTAGGATTTTCTATCTCACTAGCATTAAATCCAGATATTTTTATTGTTGATGAAGCATTAAGTGTGGGTGATAAAGGATTTGCGAAAAAATGCATGAAACGCATGATGAAACTAAGAGACGAAGAAGGAAAAACTATTTTCTTTATTTCTCATTCATTAAGTCAGGTTCGTGAATTCTGTAAAACTGGAATGTGGATCGAAGGTGGTCAGCTTGTTGAAATGGGAGACATTAATAAAGTTTGTGATGATTATTCGATTTATGTAGATAAGCTAGAGGCAATGAGTAAAAAAGAAAAGAAAAAATTCTTGGATGAGAAATTTGAAAAGCGATTATTACCTAAAAAAGAAAAGAAAGGTATCGCAAAATTATTCGGTTAATAAAGGAGTTTATGGACTCCTTTTCAATTTATCAAAAATAGTTTACAATTACAGTGTTTATATAGGGAGGTCTATACTCATGAAAACAGTAATAACATATGGAACTTTTGATTTATTTCATGTAGGTCATTTAAATTTATTACGCCGTGCAAAAGAATTAGGGGATTATTTGATTGTTGCGGTAAGTAGTGATGAGTTTAATTTGGGTAAAAATAAAGTGTGTAAAATTAAAGACACAGATCGTATGAAAATTGTAGAAGCAATTAAATATGTAGACAAGGTGATTCCAGAAACTAGTTGGGAACAAAAAATTGAAGATGTAAAGAAATATAATGTAGATGTGTTTGTTATGGGCGATGATTGGAAGGGAAAATTTGATTTCTTAAAGGATTATTGTGAAGTTGTATATTTACCGAGAACGGAAGGTATTAGTACAACACAATTAAAAGAGGAATTGAAGGGTTAATATGCATACTATTAGTATTATCCTTCCTTTTTTTAAGTACAAACATTATTTTAAAGAATGTCTACAAAATTTAGCACAAAGCACATTTAAAGATTTTGAATTGATTGTCGTTTTAGATCATCCAACAGAAGACATCGATGATTTATTAGAACAATATAATTCTATTTTTGATATGAAAGTATACACATTACCTGAAGGAGTAACAGGAGTAGCGGCATGTCGAAATGTTGGTATTCAAGAAGCTAAAGGAGCTTATCTTTACTTTTTAGATAGTGATGACTATTTTTTAGAAGATACTTTACAAAATATGATTAAAGCGATTGATCATGATGTAGATATGGTTTATGGAACAATCAATCATACTTGGAATAACAAGGCAAATTATCTTCATAAGATAGAAAATAAAGAAATGGATGAAGAAGATTTGGAAGAAAAAGAACAAAAACGTTTAAATCGACTTTCAGATTTTATTTCATTTGCATCATATGAAAAAGATACACAACAAGCTCAAGCTATTTTTTATACAATGGACAATCGAAAAGGAATTCGTACATTTACTGTGTTGGGTAATTTATATAACCGTGATTTTGTTGTTCGTAATAACTTAAAGTTTAATGAGAACTTTAGATACTATTGTGATATGACATTCATGTGTCCATTATTAGAAAAACTTTCATCAGCATTACAAGTAGAAGATGCTATCTATGTTAAACGTAAACATAATGATCCTATCAATGAACCTGCATTGAGTCAGGAAGAAAATGAGAATCGTTTTAACGAAAGATGTGAAGCAATTGAACATACTCGTACACTTCTAAGAGAAGATGGCGTTGTGCGTTACTGTTTAGATCGTAAGATTGTATCTTACTTTGTATCTAAAATGTCTAAACGAATCCGTCGTAGCCAAGATGATCTATGGCGTACTGAATATTTCGAACGAATCGCAAAAACTATCGATGGCATTCGTCCAGAAGTTATGAATCGATATAAACGTAATTCTAAAAAAATGGTAGCTTTTCTACAAAATCGTGATTTAAAAGGTGTCCAAAGTTGTGTTCGAAGAAAATTAGGAATTAAAAAGTTTTTTAGAATCTTTAAAAATAAGAATGTTTTATTTAAACTTGCTTACTATCATGTTTATTCTAAGAAACCAATTCAAGAAAACACAATTTTATTTGAAACATTTATGGCTAAAAATTACTCAGACAGCCCTAAATATATATATGAATATATTGCCAAGAATTATCCAGGCAAATATAAATGTGTATGGGCATTGAATGATGGGCATGAAGTTCCTTATGGAGCAGAAGTTGTAAAACGTTTTTCTTTTAAGTATGCCTATTATTTAGCTGTAAGTAAATATTTTGTATTTAATGTTAGACAACCATTATGGTATCGCAAAAGAGAAGGACAAGTATTTGTTGAAACTTGGCATGGTACACCATTAAAACGCCTTGTATTCGATCAAGAAGAAGTAACTTCGGCATCTCCAAAATATAAGCAGCAATTCTATCGACAAAGACAAGAATGGGACTATTTAGTAAGTGCCAATCCGTTTAGTACGAAAACATTTAGAAGCTGTTTTATGTATGAAGGTAAGATGCTTGAATATGGATATCCAAGAAATGACATTTTATATTGGCCAAACAAAGATCAAATTGCCAAAGACTTAAGAAAAAAACTTGGTATTCCAGAAGATAAGAAAACGATTTTATATGCACCAACATGGCGTGATGATGAGCATTATGGAAAAGGGGAATATAAATTCACATTGGCTCTAGATTTAAAGTTAATGATGGAAAAATTATCGGATGAATATGTTGTTTTATTAAGAACACACCACTATATCGCAGATAACATTGATACAACAGGTCTTGAAGGCTTTGTATATAATTTAAGCAAATATGATGATATCAGTGAAATCTATTTGATTAGTGATATTTGTATCACGGATTACTCAAGTGTATTCTTTGACTTTGCGAACTTGAAACGACCAGTGCTTTTCTATACATATGATATTGAAAAATATAAGAACCAGTTACGCGGATTCTATATTGATATGAATACAGAAGTACCAGGTCCACTATTATATACAAGTGAAGAAGTTGTGAACGCAATTTTAAATATTAATCAAATCAATGAAGAATATAAGGAACGTTATGAAGAATTCTATAAACGTTTCTGTTGTTATGACGATGGAAATGCATCAAAGCATATTGTAGAAGAAGTATTTAAATAAAAAAGGAGGGGGTAGCCATGCTTATAAAACTTTTAAGACCGATTAAAAAGTTTGCAGGAAAATGTATTCGTTTGGCATATAAATTAACGTATCGACTATTTAAAGTGGATGAAAAACTTGTTATATTTATATCTTTTCATGGTCGTGGCTATTCAGATAATCCTAAAGCTATTTATGAACAGATGAAACAAGATCCAAGATTTGATGGATATCGTTTTATTTGGTTTATCAAGAATCACAAAGACAAAAAATTGCATATTGAGGGAGCTGAAATAAAAGAATATTTCAGCATTCCTTATTTTTATTACTTATCTAAAGCGAAGCTTTGGGTTGTGAATTGTAAACTTCCTACATATATTTTTAAAAAGGAAAATCAAGTTTATTTACAGACTTGGCATGGAACACCATTAAAACGATTAGCTCATGATATTGATGTGAGTGAAGATACTACATTTTATCGCTCAGGTGTTAGTTATGAGCAGATGTGTCATTCATACGATGTAGATGTCGCAAGATACAATTATATGATTAGTCCAAATGCATTTTGTACGCGTGTGTTTCAAACATCTTTTCAAATCAATAGAGAAAGATTGATTGAAACAGGTTATCCTAGAAATGATTTTATTTCAAATGCCACAAAAGAAGAATGCAATGCGATAAAAAACAAATATCAGTTGCCTATGGATAAAAAAATTGTATTGTATGCACCGACATGGAGAGATAATTCCTATGTTTCTGCAGGATATACTTTTGAATTGAAGGCAAACTTTAGAAAATGGAAAGAAGTTTTAGGTAAAGATACAATCGTTGTATTTAAACCACACTATTTAATTATTAATACATTTAAAGACGATCCAGAATTAGATGGATTCTTGTATTCCATTCCTGCTCAAGCAGAAATCAATGAATTGTATGTGATTAGTGATGTATTGATTACATCTGTGCTAAAACTACTGATGCAGAAATATGGGATAAATATATGGGGACGATTG
>ERZ779645.650-NODE-650-length-19182-cov-4.032624_pt1 | contig 19182 bp, 18 predicted proteins | sample MGYA00511103_ERZ779645 | MGnify/ENA primary metagenome ERZ779645 (study PRJEB29588, sample SAMEA2158521) | human gut metagenome | biome: human gut; feature: human-associated habitat; material: faeces | place: Denmark | collected 2008/2010 ...
TTGATATTCAATTGATAAAAGGAAATTAGTGATAGTATGACAGTTGTTTTTCAAATTAATCCTAGTAATAGGATAAAGCTGGCCGATGAAGGCTATGCAAAATTTATTTCGAGGAAATTTAAACAGGCTCTTAGTTTAATTTATACCTTTACACCAAGAACAAATAATAATTACAAACATGAATAAAACACTTATGGCTGCTGGACTTGCAGTTGTTTTAGGGGCATGCAACTCATCAAAGAAGAGTGATGGAGTTGATACTTCCGCCGTGAATCCATTCTTTACCGAGTACACGACACCGTTCGGCGTTCCTCCTTTTGAACAAATCAAAGTTGAACATTACAAACCTGCTTTCCTAAAAGGAATGGAGGAACAAACAGCAGAAGTAGAGGCGATCGTAAACAATCCGGACAAAGCTACTTTTGAGAATACGATTGTTGCACTGGACCGTAGTGGAGAATTGCTTATGAAGGTCGCTTATGCCTTCAGCGGTCAGGCGAGTGTCAACACAAACGACGAGATTCAGGCTCTTGAACAGGAACTTTCACCGTTGCTCTCCAAACATAGTGACGATATCAGCCTGAATCCGAAACTTTTTGCCCGTGTGAAGTCTGTATATGAGAATCAGGCGAAGTTGAACTTGGATAAGGAGCAGAAGAAACTGCTTGAAGAAACTTATAAAGGGTTTGTCCGGGGCGGTGCTAACTTAGATGCCGACGAACAGGCGGAGCTTCGTAAACTGAACGAACAGATTTCCATGTTAGAACTGACTTTCGGACAAAATTCGTTAAAGGAGACGAATGCTTTCCAGCTCGTGGTCGATAAGAAAGAAGACTTGTCCGGTCTGCCTGAAACATTGATTGCCGCCGCCGCTACTACAGCTAAAGAGGCCGGACTGGATGGAAAGTGGGTTTTCACATTGCATAATCCGAGTGTGATGCCTTTCCTGCAATATGCCGACAATCGTGCTTTGCGTGAGAAAATCTATAAAGCCTATGTTTGTCGTGGCAATAACAATAATGCAAACGATAACAAGGATGTAATCAAGAAGTTGGTTGTCGCCCGTTTGGAAAAAGCCAAATTATTGGGCTATGAAGACTTTGCCGCATACGTGTTGGAAGAAAACATGGCGAAGAATGAAAAGAATGTATACGATTTGTTGAACAAGATCTGGATTCCCGCTCTTGTAAAAGCGAAGGAAGAGCTGGCGGATATCAATGCCGAGATTAAGAAAGAAGGTGGTAACTTCGAAGCGGAAGCCTGGGATTGGCGTTATTATTTCGAAAAAGCCAAGAAAGCGAAATTTGACTTGGACGAAAACGAAGTTCGTCCATACTTGGAGCTTAACAATGTCCGGGAAGGTGCTTTCTATGTGGCGAACAAACTGTATGGCATCACTTTTACTTCGTTGCAGGACATGCCGCTTCCCGATCCGGATGCCCAGGTTTTCGAATGTAAGGACAAGGATGGTACATCTTTAGGTGTACTTTATATGGACTTCTTTACTCGTCCGGGAAAGAGTGGTGGTGCATGGTGCGGTGGTTATCGCGACCAAACGTATAAGGATGGTAAGCGCATAACTCCGGTAGTGACGACTGTGTTTAATTTCTGTAAACCGGCAGATGGACAGCCTGCCTTGTTGAGTGTTGACGAGGCTGAAACTGTTTTCCACGAGTTCGGACATGCTTTGAACGGACTTTTTGCTGATGTCCATTATAATGGAGTGGCTGGTGTTCCCCGTGATTTCGTTGAACTTCCTTCGCAGATAATGGAGCATTGGGTGTTCGAACCGGAAGTCTTGAAAGTTTATGCCAAGCATCATGAAACAGGCGAAGTGATCCCGCAGGCTATTGTCGATAAAATAGTGAAGAGTGGTAGATATGGACAAGGTTTTGCGACAACTGAATATGTGGCTTCTTCTTTGTTGGATATGGACTATCATGTTCTGAAAGAGGTTCCGGTGGATTTGAATATAGAAAAGTTTGAATTAGATGCTATGTATGGTCGAGGTTTGTTGAAGCAGATTGCTCCTCGTTATTGGGGCACATATTTCGGTCATACGATGGAAGGTGGTTATACAGCTGGCTACTACAGCTACATTTGGGCGGAAGTGCTGGATTGTGATGCTTTCGAGGCGTTTAAAGAAACGGGGGACATCTTCAGTCCCGAAGTGGCCGCCAAATTTCGTACATACGTTTTGTCTCCGGGCGGTATTGATGAAGGTATGGATATGTACAAAAATTTTCGAGGTAAGGAACCGGACACGGAGCCTTTATTGAAGAACAGAGGTCTTAAATAATCTTATAATCAGATATTAGAAGATGAAACAGACAGGATATAAGATGAAAGAATATGGTATACCAACAAAGCGGTATTGCCAGACATTGGATCTGAAAGATGATCCCGAACTGATCTCTGAATATCGGAAACGGCATACGGAGAACGAAGCATGGCCGGAGATTCTGCAAGGTATACGGAGTGTCGGTATTTTAGAAATGGAGATTTATATCTTGGATAACCGTCTTTTTATGATCGTGGAGACTCCGTTCGATTTTGATTGGGACGAGGCTTTTGCACGGTTGGCTACTTTGCCTCGCCAGGAGGAGTGGGAAACGTATATGTCCATCTTTCAGGTTGCCCGCCCGGGTGCAACATCTGCCGAGAAATGGCGGATGATGGAGCGGATATTTCATTTATATTGATCCCGAAATGGCTGATCTGGCTTAAGAAAATATAGGCGAAATAAAAGAAAAGGGGGCACTTCAATTTTGATGCCCCCTTTTACTTTTTTATTTGGATTTGAATTTATTTTATTGTTACAGTCAGTGGTTCTTTCAGATTTTGCGCGAATTTCTGTACATAATCGAACCATTTGCTGGAGTTTTCAAATCCCCATTTGCTCCAACCGGCACCACTATAATATGTATAGCTACAACCAGGGGTGTAGGTGCTGTAAGCCAAAACATGGCCGTCTGCGCCTCGTTCAGCCTTTTCTTTGTCGGAGAATGTGATAGCTTTAGCTTCGTTAACCTTCTCCGGGAATACGGCTGCTACATAAATTTGTCCGTTTACGGGATCAGCAGGATCGGCATAGGCAATGTAACCTTTTGCTGCATCGGCCTGATAGTCTTTGCTCGGCTCGTGCAAAACGATACCGGTTACAACCGGGGTTGCTTCGGTCAGATTATCGTAAGTGATTGTGAACTTATTCATTTGGGAACCAGCATCGAGAGAAATTATGCGGTTTTCGATCACATTATTGTTCCCTTTCACAGTCAGAGGATTGTAAACCAGCTTTACAGTGAAACGTAACGGACCGTTGTCTAAAATTTGGTAGTCTTTGTAGCAATACGGATAGACGATAGAGTCGTTTGCTAATAGAGCGGAAGTTCCGGCTCCCAATGTTGGGCCTACCTTATAGTAATCCAATCCGTTACCATGATCGATATGATAGGAAACAGATTCGGACAATTGCTGTGCTGCTTTCGGGTCGGTCTTGCGCAGTTCTGCAATCTTAGCTCTTGTTTCCGGATCTAGTTCGGTTTTGTAACGCATGTCGACAATCGGTTCGGATACACATTTTACCCAAATATCGCAACCATAAGCTTTCTCGCCGGTAGCTTGCAAGGCCGGACCGTAGGTACGGAAGGCGATACGGTCGTTTTCCCAGGCAATATCGTCCACTCGTTCGGGATATTGTTTACCGCAGGCAATTGTTTTGAACGCTTCAGGTGTTCCTGGGGTGATCTTGTAGGTCACGTTTTCACCCCCCTTGACGGAAACAGGAAAAATAATCTTGTTGTCATACGTTATCTGATAGGGAACTTGCGAGCCTGTATTGTCAGAAATGATGAATGTCTCACCCTTCAGTTTGGTGATGGCGTCCGAAGTGATTTCGGTGATTTCGTTTGTGCGGTCTGTGGTAGACGGATTACTGATGGTTATCTCGACCACCTTCTCTTGCGTGCACGCAAACGCGGAGGCCGCTAACAATAAGCTGAAAATCTTTTTCATAAATTTGTTATGTGTTTAATTTTAATGTATTTGTTGATACTGGTTTCTCAAAATCCGGTTGTAAAAGTAGGAATATTCATTAAGTTTTCAAAAGTAACCATCAGTTTGTTGAGCCGATTTCGGAAATTATCCGCCTGGGTGAAGAAATTTGTTCCAGAAACAAGAATCTTTTCCTCACTCATCAATGAACGGTAACTGAAACGGGGTTGATCGTCGATTTCGATTGGTGCAATCTTTCCCGATAGAGTCCGGCATACATCTCCTAACAGAATCTGATCTAAGGTCATAAGTCCGTACAGAATGGAACCCTGTGTTGCCCCTTTTATGGAAACTGTTTTCTCGGATACGGATAACAGGTAATGTCCATCTCCTTTGACTGAAGGATCCAGTATGAGGCGAATGACGGAACTGCCGGATCCGGAAGAGGATAGAGTTGGTGTTTTCCCTGTTCTTTGTCGCAAGATGTCTTTTAACTCTGCAATGCAAAAAGCATCCTCTGGCAGATTCGTTTGTATGGTCGTCTTTCCGCTTATGATGAAATCTTTCTTACTTTCGATTTGTTTGACTTGGTTCGGCATAGGAAGCAATGCTGACAAATTATCTTGCGCCGACAAGCATCCGGCAAACAGCAACATGTATGTGATAAGTTTGTATTTTTTCATGAATTTAATTTGGACATTTGAAAAGCAAAAATACATAAATAAAGCGGGGCGTGATCTTTGGTTTTTGTAAAAAAGTTGAATTAATTGGTCTATTTGATATATTCTTGGCTTTCGAGGGATAATATCTCGGAAATATTTCTATCTTAGAGGCATAATCATTAAATCGAAAGATCATGGGAGCAAAGAAGAATTTTGTGCTTGACACGAATGTCATATTGCACGACTACAAGTGTATTGAGAACTTTCAGGAGAATGATATTTATCTTCCGATCGTCGTGTTGGAAGAGTTGGATAAGTTTAAAAAGGGGAGCGACCAGATCAACTACAATGCCCGTGAGTTTGTACGCGAGTTAGATACGTTGACCAGCAATGACCTCTTTTTGAAAGGAGCTTCACTGGGACCTGGCAAAGGCACTTTGCATGTGGTGACCGGGGACAAGTATCAGGAGAAAATTTACCAGTCGTTTCCGGAAAAAACCGCAGATCATCGTATTCTGTCGTGTACGCTGTCGGTTGCTGAGTCTGAAAAAGACCGGAAGGTGAAAACCATTCTGGTGACAAAGGATGTGAACCTGCGTATGAAGGCGCGTTCGTTGGGTATCGAAGTGGAAGATTATATAACCGACAAGGTTATTAATGTCGATATTTTCAAACGTGCACAAGACATTTACGAGAATATAGATCCGGATTTGATTGATAAGATGTATGCATCTCCTGATGGCATCGATGCTGATCTGTTCGATATAAAGTCGAAGCTGGAGCCGAACGAATGTTTTATTTTAAAGAGTGTGCGTAATTCTGTCCTGGCCCGTTATAATCCGTTCACCAATAAATTCAAAAAAGTGGAAAAAGCCAGCAATTATGGTATTCAGCCCCGCAATGCGGAGCAGAGTTTTGCTTTTGAGGTGCTGAATGATCCGGATATAAAACTTATCGGGTTGACAGGAAAGGCCGGAACCGGTAAAACCTTGCTGGCTTTGGCTTCTGCATTAAAACAGGCGAATGTTTATAAACAGATTCTGCTGGCACGTCCTATTGTTGCTTTGGCAAATAAGGATTTAGGATTCTTGCCTGGCGATGAGAAGCAGAAGGTGGCTCCTTATATGCAGCCCTTGTTTGATAATCTGAATGTTATTAAGGGACAGTTTGCACCCGGTGGATCAGATGCTCGTAAAATAGATGATTTGCAAAAGAACGGGCAACTTGTGATTGAAGCATTGGCTTTCATCCGCGGTCGAAGTCTTTCGGAAACGTTCTGTATTATCGATGAGGCGCAGAACCTGACTCCGCATGAGATTAAAACGATTATCACCCGTGCAGGAGAGGGAACGAAAATGGTATTTACCGGGGATATCCAGCAGATAGACTCTCCTTATCTGGATGCACAGAGTAATGGTCTCGCTTATATGGTTGATAAAATGAAAGGGCAAGAATTGTTTGCTCACATCAATCTGATCAAAGGAGAACGTAGTCAATTGTCCGAATTAGCTTCTGACTTACTCTGATAAAAGAAATATTGAAAAGGAGGTGTGCCATATTATGAATTTTGTCACACCTCCTTTATTATAGTAGTGTTTTTGGAATGGTTAAAGGATTATAACAGACGATGAAACAATTGATTGCATGTTGCGGGTTGGATTGTGAAGGTTGTGATGCTCGCATAGCCACAGTCGGAAATGACAATGAATTAAGAGAAAAGACTGCCCGGAAGTGGAGTGAGATGAACAACGCACCCGAGATTACGGCTGCAACCATAAATTGTATGGGATGTCGGGCAGACGGTGCTAAATTTGCCTATTGTAGCGATTATTGCGAAATCCGTAAATGCGTAAATAAAAAAGGATTGAATACTTGTGGCGACTGTAAAGAGTTGAATAGTTGCCCGATAGTTGGTGCCGTTTTCCTGCATGCCCCTGATGCAAAAGAAAATCTTCTCTTTCGTTAGATACGGATAATGCGACCGTTAAAAAGGATGAAGTGTTCACCGCCAACCTGTTCCTGTTTATGGTGGGTGAGGCAGCACTGAGGGGAAAACGATTCGGATTTATATTTTACTGTTTTCGTGTTTTTTCGTATTATTGCATATGAATACTTATACAGCTAAAATATAACTATATGGATATCTTTCTTATTATTTTGGGGGTACTTTGTTTGCTGGCCGGGCTGGCAGGTTGTTTTTTGCCTGTATTACCCGGTCCGCCTGTTTCTTATGTGGGTTTGTTGCTTTTGCACTTTACGGACAAAATCCATTTCAGTACTACACATTTGATTTTATGGGCTTTTTTGGTCATTATTGTCCAGGTGATGGATTATGTGACGCCCATGTTGGGCACAAAATACAGTGGAGGCGGTAAATGGGGGAATCGGGGACGATCGCCGGTCTTTTCGTCTTTCCACCCTGGGGTGTGTTGATCGGTCCGTTTGCAGGAGCCGTAATTGGCGAATTGTTTGGAGGGAAGAAGTCTGCCGAGGCTTTTAAAGCCGGGTTAGGGGCTTTTGTCGGTTTTCTGTTCAGTGTGGTGGTGAAAGTGTCGGTTTGCGGCTATTTTATTTACAGCTTTGTTGCGGCGCTATTTTAATAAACCTTATTTCTGCTTTTTTTGTTACCTTTGTAAATTAATAGGGCTGTGGTAAAAATTATCAAATATGAAAAAGATTATTAATCCCTGGGAAGGATTGGATGGATATATGTGTTTTGGCTGTGCCCCGAGCAATCCGATGGGACTTCATATGGAGTTTTATGAGGATGGCGACGATATTGTAGCTTATTGGGAGCCGGAAGCTCATTATCAGGGGTGGTTGAATACGTTGCATGGTGGAATCCTGACAACATTGATGGACGAATTGGCAGGTTGGGTAGTGCTTAGGAAGTTACAGACTTCAGGAATGACCTCACGCTTGGATGCCCGCTTTCTGAAAAGTCTTTCTACTTGTGAGCCCAGGCTGACAATCAGGGGGCGTATCAAAGACCGTAAACGAAATGCAATCTTTATTGAAACGGAGATCTATAATTCACAAGATGAGTTATGTACGCGTGCCGACTTGGTCTATTTTATAGTTACACAAGAACAGGCGACAGAAAAATTTCATTTTGCAGGATGCAAAGCAGAAGGTGAATAAACAATAAAACATAAATAACATAATGAAGTATATTGGAGCACATGTGTCGGCATCGGGTGGAGTTGAGAATGCTCCAGTGAATGCGAATGCGATTGGGGCGAAGGCATTTGCTTTGTTTACCCGTAATCAGCGTCAATGGAAATCTTCTCCGCTGACAAAAAAGAGTATTTCTCTTTTCAGAGAGCGTTGTGAGGAATTTGGTTATGCGGCAGAATATATTCTTCCGCATGACAGTTATCTGATCAATCTGGGACATCCGGAAGCAGAAGGTTTGCAGAAGTCACGGGATGCTTTCTTGGATGAAATGCAACGTTGTGAGCAGCTGGGATTGAATCGTTTGAATTTCCATCCTGGAAGTCATTTGAACCAGATGGAGGTGGAGGACTGTCTGACGCGCATAGCTAATTCGGTTAACTGGGCATTGGATCAGACTTCGGGTGTATGTGCCGTATTAGAAAATACAGCCGGACAGGGAACCAATCTGGGATATACTTTTGAGCAACTTGCTTACATTATCGATAAAGTGGAAGATAAATCCCGTGTCGGAGTTTGTATAGATACTGCTCATACATTGGCTGCAGGTTATGATATCAAGACTGTCGAAGGTTTTACGGAGACATTCCGACATTTTGACGAGGTAATAGGTTTTTCTTATTTGCGTGGCATGCATATAAACGATTCCAAAAAAGATCTGGCTACCCGTGTGGATCGCCATGATAGTATTGGGAAAGGAGTGATGGGATTGACTACATTTAAGATGCTGATGGATGATCCCCGGTTTGATAACATTCCTTTAATTCTGGAAACACCGGATGAGTCTATTTGGTCGGAAGAAATAGAATATCTGTATTCTATATAATAAAAACGAAAGGAGGGGGCTTTTCAGACTATTCTTTTGTTTAACTAAAATTTATAATGCTTTTTGGTATGCAAGAGCTTGGAATGAAAAATTCTTTCTTTTGTGATTTGATAATAAATTTAAATATATTGTACTATGTTTATTTTAATGCCTGTCATCTTTGTTTTAGGGATTCTTGCAATCGCGCTGGAAGATAAGATAAAGATAAATAAAGCTGCGATAGCTTTGTTTATGGCAATATCACTATGGATGATATTGATGTTTGACGCCTATGATATTTTTGTCGAACGCTCCAGTCCTTTGTTTCAGGAGTTTCTGACCCAAAACCCGGAAATGGCAAATGCTCCTCTGAAAGATCAGTTTATTACATTTATTACAAACCGTTCGATTGTTTATCATTTAGGGAATGTATCCGAAACGCTTTTCTTTGTCATGTGCTCCATGCTGATTGTCGATATCGTGGATAAGCATGGTGGTTTCCGGGCTGTTACCGGATATATCCGTACTGCCAATAAAAGGAAATTATTGTGGTATATAAGTTTTGCCGCTTTTTTCTTTTCTGCTTTGTTGGATAACTTGGCTGCTGCTATCGTGATTATGGCCGTGTTACGGAAACTGGTTCCGGACCGGACAGATCGTTTGAAATATGCTTGTATGGTGATTATTGCTGCGAATGCAGGTGGTTCATGGTCTCCGATTGGTGACGTGACGACCATTTTGCTTTGGGTGGGCAAGAACGTCACGGCTATGCACCAGATTTCGCATGTATTCTTTCCGGCATTGATAAACTTGCTTGTGCCTCTGACGATTGCTAATTTTTGGTTGTTTAAGAAAGATGCGACTTTACGTGTGATGAGTGAGGAAGAAATGGCAGACGAATATGCACCGGAAATACCGAATCATTCGCGTCGGGTGATCTTTGTGATTGGTGTACTTTCGTTGGCTTTGGTTCCGGTCTTTCAGATGATGACAGACCTTCCACCTTTCTTAGGTGTTTTGTTGGGCTTGGTGGTCCTGTGGTTTTATACGGATATCATGTATAGCAAACTGCATATGCACGAATCTAATAAGTTACGTATTTCTCAGTTACTTCCGAACATCGACCTAGCGACGATCTTTTTCTTTTTGGGTATCCTGATGGCGGTAGGGGCTTTGGAAACCTCCGGCCAGTTAGGGTTGATGTCTGCTTTTCTGGATAAGCATGTACATGAACCTTATCTGATCAGCTTTGTGATCGGTGTTTTGTCTTCCTGTGTGGACAACGTAGCTTTGGTTGCGGCAACAATGGGTATGTATCCGATTGTACCGGATGCGGCCAATCTGACTCCTTATGCTCAGTTCTTTGTATCGGACGGAGGTTTCTGGACATTCCTTGCCTACTGTGCCGTGACTGGCGGTAGTATCTTGATTATCGGTTCTGCAACAGGTGTAACGGTAATGGGATTGGAAAAGATCGATTTTATGTATTATACCAAACGATTTTCAATTTTGGCGTTGATCGGCTATTGCTGCGGTGCCGGCGTATATATGTTATTATTTGCATAAACTTTATTTATATGGGAAAAACATGGATTTTGATGGTAACCTGTGCTATTATGCTTTCCGGAATGGAAGCCTTTGCATGTACAGGTCTACTGGTGGGAAAGAAAGCCTCGGTTGACGGCTCTGTTATGATCAGTTATGCGGCAGATTCGCATACGTTATATGGTGAACTGTATCGCTGGCCGGCTGCGACTTGGCCGAAAGGGACGATGTTGGATATCATCGAGTGGGACACCCATAAACCGTTAGGACAGATTCCGCAGGTTGAACAGACCTATTCTGTAGTTGGTAATATGAATGAACATCAAGTTGCGATTACGGAAAGCACTTTCGGGGGGCGTCCCGAACTAGTTGACACGACCGGTATCATGGATTACGGCAGTCTGATTTATGTCACTTTGCAACGTTCCAAGACGGCGCGGGAGGCTATTCGGATTATGACTGACCTGGTGAAGGATTATGGCTACTATAGCAGTGGGGAAACGTTCTCTATTGCTGATAAGAACGAAGCTTGGGTGATGGAAATGATCGGTAAAGGTCCGGGTAATAAAGGAGCTGTCTGGGTTGCTATTCGCATTCCGGACGATTGTATTTCGGCTCATGCCAATCAATCTCGTATTCAGCAGATCCCGTTTGATGATAAGGAGAACTGCATTTATTCACCGGATGTTGTCTCTTTTGCTCGTGAAAAGGGATATTTCAGTGGCAGGGATAAGGATTTTAGTTTCCAGAAAGCCTATTGCCCGTATGATTTCAGTGCTCTGCGTGGTTGTGAAGCCCGTGTGTGGTCTTTCTTTCGCAAATATGATAAATCGATGGATCAATATATGGATCTGATTAAGGGCGATGTAATGAAGAAGCCTATGCCTTTGTATGTAAAGCCTGATCGTTTGTTATCCGTTCGGGATGTGCAGAACGGTATGCGCGACCATTTCGAAGGAACTGATTTAGATATGACGAAGGATGCCGGTGCAGGTCCTTACAAAGTTCCGTATCGTTGGCGTCCGATGACTTTCGAAGTGGACGGTCAGGAATATACGAACGAGCGTGCGATTGCTACGCAGCAGACCGGTTTTGTGATTGTTCCTCAGATGCGTAATTGGCTACCGGATGCCGTCGGTGGTATTCTTTGGTTCGGTGTGGATGATGCAGACATGGCTGTCTTTACGCCGATCTATTGTTCGATGACAGCTTCTCCCGAATGTTATCGTGTCGGAAACGGTGATATGATGAATTTTTCTTGGACATCCGCTTTCTGGATTCATAACTGGGTGGCTAATATGGCGTATGGCAAATATAGTTATATGATTCAGGATATCCGTCTTGTTCAGCAGGAGTTGGAGAACAGCTATCAACAGACAATTCCGGCTGTCGATAAGGCTGCATCGGAACTGTATGCCAAGAATCCGGCGGAAGCGGTCAAGTTCCTGACCTGGTTTAGTTCTACTACTGCCGACCAGGCAACAGCCCGTTGGAAGAAATTAGGAGAATACTTGTTAGTCAAATATATGGATGGTAACGTGAAGAAGGAAGAAAACGGACATTTTAAGCAGAATGGTTACGGATTATCCGAATATCCGGATTTCCCTGGCTATGATGAAGACTATTATCGTAGCATTGTAAAAAGTGCAGGTGATAAATTAAAAGTAAAGTAATATGCTTTTGTTAAGGAAAAATACTATATTTGGCGATAGATATTGTTGTACTAAATAAGAAAAGTATGAAAAAATTAATTGTTATGTTGATGTTGACGCTGTTTAGTATAGGTGCATATGCACAGACGCAGCAAGGTCAATCCTCGTTTGGCTTCAACTTGGGTTATAATTTTAATGATGTCGGCAATGCTACTATCGGCATCGATTATCGTTATTGTGTAACGGATGCGTTTCGTTTGACTCCGTCTATTACTCATTTAGTAAAGAATGATGGGTTAAGTGCATGGGCAATTGATATGAATGCTCATTATGTATTTAAATTGAGTGAGATGTTCGGTTTTTATCCGTTGGCAGGCTTAAGCCTTTCGTTTTGGAAAGCAGGTCCTTGGGATGCAACTCGTTTTGGAGCCAATATCGGCTTAGGAGGTGAAGTGTATGCGACAGATCGGATTTCTGTCGGCTTGGAAGCCAAGTATAATATCATAAAGGATTTGGATGCCGCAGCGTTGGCTGTCCGTGTCGGATATAATTTTTAAGTAATCGGATTTTTGTACAATAAGAAGGGGAGTGGCGGCACATCCCCTTTTTATTTTTATGTCCGTTCTACCACTGTTTGTATTCTTCGAACGTAATGTTTTGGAAGTCGGGTATGACCTGATAAACTTTGTCTTTTAAAGACTCTTCGGAATTGGTCGTGCTAAGTCCGATAACCCGCATACCCGCATTGGTCCCGGCCTGTATTCCGGCAAAAGAGTCTTCAAATACCAGACTGTCGGAAGGTGATACATGCAGGTCGGAGGCGGCAAGCAAATAACACATTGGATCGGGTTTCCCTTTTGTGATCCGGTCGGCACTCACGACCGTATCGAACAGATTGTCGAGTTTCAAAAGGCGGAAAGCCCGTTTTAGCTTGGCATCGTCGGAGCTGGTGACCAAACCGACTTTTACATCTTTACTTTTCAGAAGATGGATAAACTCCATCGCACCCGGAACCGGTGGAAAAGGCATCTGCTGTTCGAATTCCATTGATTCGCGGATTACCTTTTCCTTAAATTCTTCAGATCGGTCGGAAAAATACTTCTCCAATATATAAGGTAATGTCGTTCCTTTGATGTGGGATGCGAAATTGGGGATTCCTGTCTGATAGCGTTTTCCTGCTTCATTCCAGTAAATATCGTAAATAGGTTCTGTGTCTACAATCACACCGTCGAAATCAAAAAAGGCAGTCTTCATAAACTGTTGTTTCATAAAAATCAATTCGTTTATAATAAGGTCATTTGTCTGCAAATATACTTCTTATTGGGATACAGGAGAACAAATTTGTAAATCTTATTTACTTTATTCTTTTATTGCGTAATAAAAAATGGCCTTACTGCCATATTATTCTTAAATCAATGGCAGCGACTATGTAATTGGCTGCAGTGATTATATAATCGCCGACTCTGATTTTAAAATAATAGCAGGGAGAGTGGGAAATAGACGGCTTGTAAAGAGCTATTTTAGTGTAGTTATTCTAACTTTTTTGAGATTTAATGCAATGATAGTGCAAAAACTTATATCTTTGTGCACGTACACATGTTTGTTAACTAAAGGAAATTATTGTCTAACTAATTATAGTATCAGAAAGCAAATGAAAGCGTATTTGAAATTAGCAGCTTTGTCTCTGACTTTGCTGTGTGGTGCCTGCCAACCTAACGACGGATGGCAGCAATTGTTTAATGGTAAGGATTTTACTGGCTTCAAGCAGTTGAATGGTAAGGCTCCCTATCGTGTAGAGAATGGATGTATGGTCGGCCAGACTGTGGATAAAGAACCGAACAGTTTTATGGCGACAGAACAAACGTATGGTGATTTTATTCTGGAGTTTGAAGTGAAATGTCATCCAGACTTGAATTCCGGGGTGCAGTTTCGAAGCGAAAGTAAGCCGGATTACAACAATGGACGTGTGCATGGCTATCAGTGCGAAATTGACCCGTCCGACCGTGCTTGGAGTGGTGGGCTTTATGATGAAGCGCGACGCGGTTGGCTGGCTCCTTTAACGAATAACGAAGCTGGACGAGCCGCCTATAAGAAAGATGATTGGAACAAGTATCGAATTGAAGCTATCGGCAACAGTATCCGCATCTGGCTGAATGGTGTGAACACTTCGAATGTAGTAGATGATATGACACCGGAAGGCTTTATCGCTTTCCAGGTACATGGTATTTTCGGGAAAACGGAGAATGTCGGCAAGGAAATTTGGTGGCGTAATATCCGTATTAAGACGGAAAATTTAGAGGCAGAGCGCATGCAAGGCCCGTTAGCTCCGGAAGTGAACTGTATTCCGAATACGCTGACAGAAGCAGAAAAAGCGGCTGGTTGGAAACTGTTGTTTGACGGTAAGACTTCTAACGGATGGCGGGGTGCCGGACAGGAAACATTCCCTGAAAACGGATGGAAGATCGAAAATGGTGAATTGACTGTTATGAAGAATGGCGGTCCGGAAGGTAAAAGAGGGGGTGATATCCTGACAGTCGATGAGTTTGGCGCCTTCGAGCTGAGCTTTGAGTTCAAGTTGACGGCAGGTGCAAATAGCGGTATGAAATATCTGATTCAGGAAAGCAAGAAGAATAAAGGTTTTGTGATCGGTCCGGAATACCAGGTTCTGGATGACAAACAACATCCGGATGCCAAACTGTACACGACTTATCCTGGTAGCCGTACGGTTTCCAGCTTGTACGATATTATCCCTGCGAAAAACAAACGCTTCAATGGTGTCGGACAGTGGAATAAGGGAGTTATCAAAGTATTCCCTAACAAACATGTCGAACATTGGATGAACGGCTTTAAGACCGTTGAGTATGATTGGGCTTCGGATGCATTCCTGGAAGTCGTGAAGGGAAGCAAATTCGCGAAGAAGGAATATGCCGAATTTGGACCTTTCGGTACTGCTGAAAAAGGTCATATCCTTTTGCAGGATCACTGGGACGAAGTCTCTTTCCGGAATATCAAGATTAGAGAACTTAAATAGTTAACTAAAAAATAGGAACCATGACAACACGTAGAGATTTCCTTAAACACAGTGCCTTAGGTGCAGCAGGTCTGACTATTGGCGGACTGGGATTCAGTACAGAGAGTTTTGCTAACATAATGGGCGCAAACGAGAAGATTCGTGTGGGTATCGTCGGCTTTTCAGACCGTGCCCGCCATTCTTTGATTCCTGCTTTTATGGCCTGTGCCGATGAGTTAGGCTTTGAAATCGTCGCTATTTCCGACATTTGGAAACGGCGTAGAGAAGAAGGTGTTGCTTTCTTCCAGGAGAAATATGGAAAGAAAGTGAAAGCATTCCGTAACAACGAAGAACTGTATGACGCAAAAATGTGTGATGCCGTGATCGTTGCCACTTCCGACTTCCAGCACGCCTTGCACTGCATCGAAGCGGTTCAAGCCGGATGTGATGCCTATGTAGAGAAACCTTTTGCTGAAACGATGGAAGATGCTCGTGCCGCCCGCAAAGCTGTGTTGGAAAGTGGAAAGATCGTGCAGATTGGTTCCCAACGTCGCTCGGCCCCAAACTATCATGCTGCCAACGACTTTATCCGTTCCGGTAAGTTTGGCAAGATCACGATGGTGGAAATGTGCTGGAACGTTAACCAGCCCGGACGTTGGCGCCGTCCGGCTTTGGTTGCACAATGTTTTGAGAAGGATACTGACTGGAAACGTTTCCTGCTGAATCGTCCGTACGAAGAATGGGACCCGCGTAAATATTTGGAATACCGCCTGTTCTGGCCGGATTCTTCCGGGATTCCCGGCCAGTGGATGTCACATCAGATCGATACGGTACATTGGTTTACGGGTTGCAACCACCCGAATAGTGTTGCTGCCAATGGCGGAATATATCAATGGAATGACGGACGCCGCAGTTATGACACGATGACGGCGGTGTTCGATTATGGGAAAGCCGGAGAAAATTTCCAGGTCGTATATTCTTCCCGTATGCATAACTCGGCAGGCGGAACAAAAGAATTGTACTTCTCCAATGGCGGTACGTTGAATCTGGACACGAATAAAGTGACATCGGAAGGTGGATTGACCAAGCGTTTCGCAGATGAAATGGGAATGCAACCGAACCTGTTGGAAGAATTCAAATTGCCTTCTATCAAGGTGGAAACGGGTTCCAATACAGGAGCCGATCCAATGACAAACCTGCATATGCGTAATTGGATGGAATGCGTGAAAAGCCGCAAGCAACCGAATGCTCCGGTAGATGCCGGCTATAATCATTCTATTGCCAACATCATGTGTACGGCTTCTCTTCGGACAGGAGAAAAAGCTACATTCGATGAAGCAAGACAGGAAGTGCTTGCCGGTGGCAAAGTCTTTAAATATTGATTATTCGTTTCGTAAGAAGCTGCATAGTACGATTCTTTGACGTACGTCGGCAATAACATTCTTTGTGGAGGTAAGTAGACTGAATGTGTACTTATCTCCATAATTTTTTTGTACAGTTTCCAAGTCTTTCACGGTACAGAAAAAGAAGCCGCTTACCGGCTGTTCCTGCCCGAAATTATGGAACTTGTTGCCCAAATAGAAATTCAGCCCGTAAAGATTAGCATATGTCTTCAGATCATTCATTACATACATATTCATGTCGTCCAACGGATATTCTTTCTGAACCTGCTTGGCAAACGGACGGGCAGAGCTTCCTTGGCGTATACCGCGCATGACAACCCCATCGATCAATAAGTTAATGGCAAAGGCCAATGCAATCGTCGCATACAGGATCTTGATGTTGATCTTCTTGAACATCTGATAATAGACAGTCGCCAGAATAGCCAAAAGGACTATCAGGATACAAATTGTCAGCCCGCAGGGATACGCGAACATATTCGACACCAACTCGACCGTTTCCAGTGTCGATTGACGGCTTGTGTACTGGCTTGCGATCTTGACAGGATCGATTGCTCCGGCCATTGTCAGGGCGACGGCAATCACGACGACGGCAGTAATGGAGGCCATGAAAGCGGCAAATACTCGGGTTACCTTCGTCCGGTATTCCGTAATGTATAATGTATATTGAGCCAAGAAAATAGCAATAAACGGATATGCCGGCATCAAGTATACGCTTCGTTTGCTGGAAGGTATCGAATAGAAGAAAATTATACAAACCAATGCAACTAAGCTGAACAGTTTCTCTTTTTCCATCGATCGAATATTATTCCAAGTGCTAGCCAGTATCTCTTTCACCGACTTTTCTGGTTTGTGCAGTTTTAATCCGAATAAAGAGAAAAAGAAGAAGATCGTCCAGGGAACAAATCCCGCAGCCAGTGTCATGAAATTATACCAGACTCCGTTTTCATGCCCTAAATTGTAATGGATATCAGGCGTGCTGAGGTGGAAGAAACGACCGAAATTCTCTGCTAACATTACATTCAGGAACGTATCGCCTCCCTGTTTCCAGGCAGCGACATACCACAATAGAGGCAGGAATATCGAAGAAATACCAGCATAAAGAAGTGCTTTGAATATCACTAAATAAGAGTATTTACGAAGCATCAGCAAATAGACACCGAAAACAAATAGCGGCAGAATAATACCTACAGGTCCTTTTGTCAGTACGGCACATCCCAATAAGGCCGGAATAGCGATCGGCACCCCTTTTAACTCCAGTTTGTCTTCCCACCTGTATAGCTGATAAAGCCCGATCACTATAAAGGTTGTCAGCAGCATGTCCACACGCGTGGTCATAGCAGCCCGGTGTATCTCGATACAGGTGATGAGCAATAGCGTGGCGATGAATGCCTGCTGGAACCGCAACCGCTTGCCAAAGAAAACCAGTGTGAAACCGATCAGTATAATAAAAGCCAACGCAGACGGCAGGCGGGAGGTGAACTCTGAAACATATCCCTGCGGCAGGGAAGCGGCTGCCATCAGCCAATGCGCCAACGGTGGTTTGTAGGCAAATTCGTTCGCATAGACCTGTGGCAAAACCCAGTTGCCGGTTTCGAGCATGGAAACGGCAACCGCCGCTTCGCGAGGTTCTCCCTTAGTCGAAAAATCTCCCAGCCCGATCCAGGGAAGGACTGAGATTATGCAAATGACAATAACCATCGTTATCGGCTTTTGCAGATAAAGATATTGAAGAGTAGGTGTGCGCATAGTTTAAATCGGTAAGGAGCTTCCGCCCCGTTGCATATATTTTTCTAAGTTACAAAAGAACGACTTTTTACGGACTTTTTGTTCATTTCGGGAAACTTTTTTATGTCCCTAAACATTCTTTGATGGAAGTCCGGATGACAATCGCATCTTCTTTATTCTCTTTCAGAATGGAAAGGACGAGGTTTAAATAACTCTCCTTATTGCTGATACCACAATATTTGCAGAGTTGGGACTGAGGCAACATCCCTTTCTGATTGTAAACGCGAAGGATGTTTTTGTAATCTCCGGTTTCGGCAAACCGAATGAATTTCTCCTTGATTCCCGCATATATTTCGTCTACATGTACGGTGTTGTGGATGCTTTCCACATGTTCGGTCAGTTCATCCACCGTACTCATCTTCCGGTTCAGAGCCGTTTCCAGCTTTTTCTGTACGCGATGGCGGGCATGAAGCAAAACCTGGCTTTCGAGATCTTTTAGGAAAAGCTTGATGACGTTTTCTTTGACCTGGCTGAAGACCTGTTCCGGATCTTTCATCAGACGGGCGGCAACGGTCTTGATAACAGGCTCCAGCATCAGCAGGTTTTCCACTTCGGCAACGTTAGGAACATAGATATGCTGTTCGCGCAGGTAAGCTATTTCTCCTTCCGTGCGACGGTCACGGTCAACGATCCCTTTGGAATCCAGCGTATGGAAATCTTTCAACTGGGCGAATGCCTTTGTTGTTTCGATTACTTTCTGGCAACCTCCCATCGGTTTTACCTTGTAGTCGGGAAAGATAAGCGGGTAGAGGCGGCTGTCTATGCTGTTGGAGTCGGTCCCTTCGATGAATAAGATTGGTTTGCGGCTGCCTAAGATCTCCATATAGACCTCTTCCGGGAAGCTGTCATTGTTTTCGATCAGTTCGTAGTCCCATATCCGGGCGTCTCCATTGTAAGAACGTATCCAGAGGCGCTTGCTGTTGTCGCGGGAGGCGGCGAAGTCGATGTCGTGCGTCAGATACACGTATGTGCAGTCCGGGCGCATGGCTTCTACCTCGTCCCACAAAGGATTTTTGATGGAGTCGTGGAGCAGGACTTCCGGCTCTTCAATGATTAATAATGCATTTTCAGGAGCACAGAGTACGGCTCCTATCAGATAGAATACCAGCTTTTCTCCCTTTTGTCAACACCTTTTTTTCGTTTTTTTTGATTT